>Ga0265294_10000352_pt1 | contig 61255 bp, 45 predicted proteins | sample MunlanPumphouse3_FD_192504 | JGI IMG/M metagenome (GOLD analysis project Ga0265294, IMG submission 192504) | Groundwater microbial communities from a municipal landfill in Southern Ontario, Canada - Pumphouse #3 | ecosystem: Environmental > Aquatic > Deep subsurface > Groundwater | place... | reverse complement strand
AATCCCCATTGGAGAAGAAAAAAACGGGACGACGAGCAGCACCCTCTTAGCTGATTATATCACCTCTTTTTATACTTACGCCCTTAATATTTTAGGGGTCTTAGCAGTTTTAATTTTAATGGCCGGAGGAGTGCAATGGATTATCTCCGGCGGTAACACTAAAAAAATTGAAAGTGCTAAAAAAATGATTGGTGGTTCTATTTTTGGCGGAGCTTTACTTATTGGTTCTTACCTCATTTTAAATACTATCAATCCCGACTTAACTAAACTTCCCGCTATCGAAATGCCCATGATTGATAAAATCGAAACTGGCTGCTGCGATGAGGCTTTAGACGATGGAACCGCCAAAATCACCAACACAAAAAACTGTGCTGAAGGAAAGTTGCTCCCTAATCATGCTATTGGGGCGAGCGGTAAGTGCGAAGGAAAAATGTGCTGCATTCAATATACATATCAAAAAGATGCAGTTTTATCTTGCACCATGAAATTACCAAGTAACTGTGGTCCTAAAAAGGATTCGGTAAATGATAGCGTTGTTTATGAAGTCGGGTTTATGGATTGTGAAAACTTAGCAATTTGCAAAGAGGCAAGCTATTTAAATGACGACTGCAAAGGAATAAAGGATGGAGAAAGACCTAAGGGGCCTTATGGGAGCAATATCTGGTGTTATGACGAAAAAATCCACTCAGGATATAAAGCTCAAATAGGGGAGCGTTGCGGCAACAACGAAGGATCTCTTTGTTTTGATATTAAGTTTACAAAATGTAATCGAGATATGGGTGGAAGACGTTGTGAAACTGGTAATTGCTGCGAAGTCCACTCTGACGGAACAATGAAAGAATAATTATGAAACGATATAAATCTACAAAAATATGCCCCGGTCATAATGCTTGTGCTGGTTGTGGCGAATTGGCCGCAGTCCAAGCAGCTTTTCGCGGCTTACCAGAAAAAGTAATTATCACCAATGCTACCGGCTGCATTGAAGTAACAACCACTTCATACCCAGAAAGTTCTTGGGGGGTGCCCTGGATTCACTCCTTGTTTGAAAATGCCGCTGCTCTAGCTTCTGGAGTTTTAGCGGCTCTAAAAGTTAAGGGTGATACAAAAACAAGAGTGGTGGCAATCGGCGGCGATGGGGCAACTTATGATATCGGCTTAGGACTTATTTCGGGAATGTGGGAAAGAGGTGAACACATTCTTTATATTTGTTTTGATACTGAAGCTTACTCAAATACTGGCATTCAAGCCTCAGGAGCAACCCCCTACGGGGCAGCGACAACAACTACTCCTAGTGGGAAAGTCACTTCTGGAGCACACACCCACAAAAAAGATTTATTAGGAATTGCTTTAGCTCACGGCTTAAAATATGTCGCTCAAAGCACAGCCGGCTTCCCGGATGATATTACCAACAAGGTGAAAAAGGCTCTAACGGTTGATGGTCCTAGTTATCTGCAAATTTTATCACCTTGCATTCCAGGTTGGAAAATAAAAAATGACGAAGCTGGCGAACTTGGAAAACTAGCCGTTAAAACTGGTCTCTACCCCTTACTAGAATACATTAATGGAAAACTAAGTGCTTCCAGTATTAACGCTAAATTTACTCCGGCGCCAGTTCAAGATTATTTAAACAAGCAAGGACGTTTTAAAAATTTAAAAACAGCTGACCTGGAAATAATTAAAAAAATTGCTGAACAAAATGTTTCTAAATACCGATTATGAAAAAAATATTTTACACTTTTGTTTTTGTAATATTAGGAATAATTTTTTTGATAGTGCCGGCAAAGGCGGAAGATGTTTGCGCGTGGACTGTCGGGGCTACGGGGCAAATTGCGCACTATCTTTACTGCCCTACTAATTATGAAGAGAAGCAAGGCGCTTGTGATGGAGAACATCCTGGTCAAGGCTACATTTGCTGTTGTACAAAAATTACAATAGAACCAACAAAAGAGCCTAAATTCACAAACCCTTCAGACACTTGGCAGGTAAAAATTCCCGGTTTAGAAAGATTGAGTGAAGTTAATTGTGCAGACGGCGTTTGTAAAATTCCTTGGATTTCTGAATACTCTTTTGGCCTTTACAGTTTCGCCCTCAATATTGCTAGCATTTTAGCGGTTTTAATTTTAATGGCCGCCGGAGTAATTTGGATTATTTCCGGTGGCGACCAAGGAAAAATTACTAACGCCAAAAAAATGATTGCCGGCAGTGTTACTGGCCTAGTCTTGTTAGTCGGGGCCAATTTAATTTTAAGTTTCATTAATCCTGATTTAATAAAATTAAAAAGTTTAGAAATTGCCTATATTGAACCCTTGGAAAATCTCCCCGATGCTGATGTTGGTCAATTAGGAGAAGTCGCCCAAGCAGCCAACCCCTACCAGAAAGCTTGCGAAGCTAGCAGAAAAGGAGATTATTCCGCATGCCTTGCTTTAGGAGAAACTCAACCAGCCGGACTGGTAACAACAAAAGCTATTGGCGGCTCAACTGTTTTTGTTGAACAATCCGTTCTTAATGCTTATCTATCAGCAATAGAGTGCGTCAAAGAAAAAAATAATGGTAAATTTCCTTTTGGAATTAATAACGCCTGGCGATCTCCTAAAAGACAAGTAGAGATAAGAATTAGATATGAAAACGAAGGAAGAGCTAAAGACGCAGCGCTCCCTTGTTGTTCAAATCATGGGTCCGGACAAGCAATTGATATCAATTATTTTGAAGGGAAAATGAGCTGGTCTTATAACGAGACGAGTCATTTAAGAGAATGCATGAACGCTAACGGCCTCTACGCTAAGATTAGCAAAGAGCCTTGGCATTGGTCACCAACCGGAAACTAAAAAAAGACCCGATAAAGTCGGGTCTTTTTTTTTAAAAGTATTTTTAACAAGCGCGGTCCATTGCCTGATTTGCTAATCTGTCAGCCTCTTTATTTAACTCGCGTCGAACATGAAGAAATTTACATTGAGAAAAAGCCAAAGAAAGGTTGTGTACTTTTAGAAATAGAGGTGCCAAATCGGCATTTTTTACTTTATACTCTCGATTCAACTGCTTAACTACTAATTCGCTATCCAAATAACAATCAACTTCGCTTGCTTTTAATTCTTGAGCTTTAGAAAGGGCGGCAATTAAGGCTCGATATTCTGCTTGATTATTAGTAGTTTTGCCTAAATATTCAGAAATTTCAGCGACAACCACGCCAGTTTCCGTAGTTAAAACGGCTCCAATCCCCGCTGGACCAGGATTACCACGAGCACCACCATCACTATGAATAATAATTTTTTTTACCATATAATTATTTTTTTTCACTAAGCCGCAAATCAATTATTTTTAATTGCGCTTCTCGGCGACCGTTAAATTCATTAACTTCTAAAGTATAAACAACATCAACCTTGTCGCCAATACTTAAATCAGGATAAGTTTCAGCGGCATTAAAAGCCAAAGCCCAAAAATAGTGGGGCTTATCATCAGAACTAAGGCGCAATTTTAAATGCTGATTATCTTGTCCCAAAAAAAGCAAGTCTGTGATAGTTAAATTATAACTAACAAGCTTCGGTTGGGGATTGTCCTGACCGAAAGGTTCTAATTTTTTTATTTCCTCTGCTAAATTTAAACTTAGATCTCCCCAAGGAAGTTCCGCTTCAATTTTTAGTTGCGGTAAAAGCTCCTGACCAGCCAACAACTCAGAAACGGCTGCAGTTAAATTACTGATAAATTTTTGAAGCTTAGCTTCGCTGGCAATGGAGAAACCGCAAGCCATTGGATGTCCGCCAAATTTATCTAAAAATTCCGCTTGATTTGTCAACGCAGCAACTAAATTTAATTCTTTAATAGAACGACCCGAGCCCTTAAAGGATAAGTTACCAGCCTCATCATTAAGACGAGAAATAATTAAAGTCGGACGATAATAACGCTCACAAATCCGACCAGCAACCAAACCGACAACCCCTTCGTTCCAGTTCTCCCCTTCGGGGGCAATGCCAATAATGATCGCCGGCAAATTACTAGGATTAATTTGTTTTTCCACTTGAGCCACAATCATTTCAGTGATTTGTTGTCTTTCTTGATTACGTTCATTCAACTCTAAAGCAAAGCGTCGAGCTGCTGTCTCCTCAGTAGCAGTTAACAAGCAAAAAGCACTATTAGCATGAGCCAAACGGCTAGCAGCATTTAAACGCGGAGCTAACTGCCAACCAATATTCCAAGCCTCTAAAGGCTTTTGATAATTAGAACGACTCTGGGAGATTTTAACTAATGCCGCTAAACCAAGACGCTTCCCCTGATTTAAAATATTTAAACCACGCTTAACTAAAAGACGGTTTTCACCTAAAAGACTGACCATATCAGCCACAGTGCCAACAGCCACCAAGTCTAAAGTTTTCTCTAAAATTAATTTTTTTTGAATTTGAGAAAGTTCAGCCTTAAAAATTAAAGCACTCGCCAATTTAAAAGCTACCCCAACGCCAGCCAAATAAGGCCAAGGATAATGGTCGTTTTTATTGGAGGGATTAATAATTGGGCAAGGTGGCAAGTCTGATTCTTCTTCTGGCAAGACATGATGATCAGTAATAATAACATCAAGACCTAAGGATTGAGCCACCAAAACCTCTTTGCGATTACGAATGCCACTATCAACGCTGATAATTAAATTAGTGCCCTGCTTAGATAGCTGCTCTAAAGCCGAACAATTCAAACCATAACCCTCGCTAACACGATCGGGCAAATAAACGCTAACCTCAGCATGGAGAATTTTTAAAGTTTCAAATAAAACTGCGGCTGCAGTTACACCGTCAGCGTCATAATCACCGAAGATTACTATTTTATTATGGGCTTTTAAGTGTTTAATAATTAGAGCCACGGCCACGGCCATGTCTTTAAATAAAAAAGGGTCATAAAATAATAAATCACTATCACTAACGATATCCAAAACCTGTTCGGCTGGTAAATTTAGAGACAAAAAAGAACGAACCGCTTCTGAGCTTTTTAATCCGCGATTAAAGAAAAGTTGACGAAGAAGGGTTGATTCTAAAAAATCGGTCGCCAAAAAATCAGCTGGCATTAACGGAGCTAAGTGCCACCGTTTTTTTAAATTACAATTTGAGGCCATTTAAAAAGTAAGCATCGACCCCAAAGATAAAAAAATCATTGACGTGATTACAATTATAGAAACTACTACCCACAAAATGCGAGTACTTTCTTTTTTTTTCATAAAACTATTTCTTTAAAATTTTAATAAAAGTATCTGGGGGAATGGCAACTCTTCCTCGACCTAGGCTCATCATTTTTTTCTTACCTTTTTTTTGTTTATCTAAAAGTTTAGTTTTGCGAGTTAAATCACCGCCATATAATTTAGCCGTAACATCCTTTCTTAAAGCACTCAAACGATCAGCTGCAATAATTTTTCCGCCAATCGCCGCTTGAATTTTAATCGCAAACATCTGGCGAGGCAAGCTTTTTTTTAAAATTTCTACAATTTCTCGCCCCTGACGATAAGCTTCATCTCGATAAACAATTGTCGCCAGAGATTCTACTACCTCTTCAGCAACCATTACTTCTAATTTTACCACATCAGTTAGTCGATATTCTAAGAATTCATAATTAATAGAAGCATAACCAGCGGAAACACTTTTTATTTTATCATAGTAATCAGTCAAAATTGCTGACATCGGAATTTCATAATGAAGAATTGCTCTGGATTCATCGTCGCCAACAGAAATATACTCAGTGTTTTTATAAACCCCGCGCTTCTCCTGAGTAAGAGACATAATCCCGCCCAAGTATTTTTGTGGCGTCACAACATCCAAGGAAACAAAAGGTTCAGAAATCGATTCTAAAGTATTGAGTTCAGGCAGCCTCTGTGGAGTTCTAACCACTAACTGTTCACCCCCCTTTAAAACCACCTGATAAGCAACACTGGGAACAGTTACCAACAAAGATAAATTATATTCACGCCGCAACCGCTCTTGAAAGATTTCTAAATGCAAAAGACCTAAAAAGCCACAACGAAAACCGACTCCAATTGCATCTGACTGTTCTGGTTCATAAACCAAGGCCGCATCATTAAGTTTTAACTTTTCAAGAGCTTCGCGTAAATCTTGTAAATCAGTATCAGCGCTAGGAAAGATTCCCGCAAAAACCATCGGTTTTACCTCTTTGTAGCCGGCTAATGGAAGCGCTAAAGACTGGCTAAAAATGGTCATGGTGTCACCAACGCGACAATCGTCAACCCGCTTAAAACCAGTTACCACATAACCGATGCCACCGGTTTCTAAAATATTAGTAGAATGATAACCGGGCTTAAAAATGCCAATATCTAAAACTTCTGAAGTCGCTCCGGTTGCTAAAAGTTTTATTTTATCACCTTTCTTGATTGTGCCATCAAAAATTCTAATATAGGCGACAACTCCTTTATATTCATCGTATTTTGAATCAAAGATTAAAGCACGAATAGTTAAGGGCTCTGCTGGACGTGGGGCCACGCCGCTACTTATAACCGCTCTTAAAACTTCGGCGACCCCGACTCCTGTTTTTCCCGAGCAACTTAAAATCTCTTCAGGGTGACAGCCCAACAACTTAACTAATTCCGATTTTGTTTTAGGAACATCGGCTGCCGGCAAGTCAATTTTATTTATAACCGGAATAATATTCAGATTCTGCTCCAAAGCTAAATATAGGTTAGCCAAGGTTTGAGCCTGAATCCCTTGGGTTGCGTCAACTAATAAAACAGCCGTTTCTACTGCCGCCAAAGAACGAGAAACTTCATAAGAAAAATCAACATGACCCGGGGTATCAATTAAGTTTAATTGATGGCCCGCATATTCCATGGTCACCGGTTGCAGTTTAATGGTAATTCCTCGTTCTCGCTCTAAATCCATTCCATCAAGAAGCTGCTGTTTCATCTGACGGCTTTCAACTGTACCAGTAATCTCCAACATCCGATCAGCCAAAGTAGACTTGCCATGATCAATGTGGGCAATAATACAGAAATTTCTAATTTTATCCAAGTTCGCCATTTGAAGATATAAGTTAAAATTGAGTAACTGTTTTTATTTTTGTCGATTTTCTAATTCCGCTTCGGCCACTGAGGCGGAGACCTGCGATCGTTTTAGTTTGCCGCGCTGCCGCCAAGAATCAAGTAAACCAAAAAACTCTTCACTACGCAAGAGATAACAAACTAACAAGTAAATAGCTAGACCAGCGATTGTAGCCAAAGCTAGCTGAGTAAAGACACCAACGAAGGTAGTCATATCAACTGAATTGCCAACAACTTGTTTAGTTATTTGAATCGCCACGCCAGCCCCGAGAGCAGCTAAAGAAAATTTAAAAGCAGAAATAGCGATTCGGGAGAGATCAAAATTACCGACCTTAAAGATTAAATAAAGCCAGAGAAGAATAAAATTGAAAATACTCGCAATAGAATAAGCCAAAGGCAAGCCCAAAACACCAAGAAAATGAGAAAGGGTTATCGCCAAAACAATGTTAACCGTAACCGCTAAAAGGCTGAGCACAAAAGGAGTCTTTGAATCTTGGCGCGCGTAAAAAACCCTAACCAAAAGAGGAATTGAGGCTTGCGCAAATAAACTTAAAGAGAATAAAGCTAAAGCGTTCATAGTTAAAACAGTATCACTCCAAGAAAAAACCCCCGTACCAAAAACAACTCGAACAATTTGCGCCCGAAGTGTGATCATTAAGACGGTCGCCGGAATAACAAAAAATAAAATTCGTCGAAAAGTCTCAGAAAAACTTGCCTCCAATTTCTCCTTATTGTTAGCATATTGAGAGAAAGTGGGAAAAGCGGCAACAGCAAAAGAAACTCCAAAAATACCAACTGGAAAAGATTGTAAATTATTAGCTAAAGAAAAGATGGTTAAAGAACCGGCCGTCAAACCAGAAGCAATTGAGGTAATAACTAAAAGGTCAATTTGGCTAACAGCTAAACTGAGCGTCCGAGGCACCATTAAGCGCCCTATTTGTCTTAAATTTTTATCTCGCCAATTTAAAAAAGGCCGATAGCGGAAACCTAAATTAATCAGAGCCGGGATTTGAACCAACAAATGAAGAAGCGCTCCTAAAATAACCCCCCAAGCTAAACCGGGAAGCCCCCAAATATCCATTAACCATAACGCCCCAGCAATAATTCCTAAATTATAAAAAATTGGTGAAAGCGAATAGGCAAAGAATCTTTTAAAAGATTGGAGGGTTGCGCCGACAATTCCGGAAATTCCCAGGAACAACGGCGATAAAAACATAATTCGCGCTAACCGAGCTGCCTGTAATTGATTTTCCGGGCTAAAACCCGGGGCAACTATTTTCATCAACCAGGGGGAAAAAATAACACCAATCAAACCTAAAACTACAAGGATAAGGCTTAAAGTATTTAAAACATTATTAACTAAATCCCAAGACTCAGTATTATCCTCATGTTTTTTTGGAGAAGAATTTTTAATTAAACGAGAAAAAATTGGAATAAAACCGGCCGATAAAGCTCCTAGAACAATTAAATTATAAAGGAGATCGGGAATACGAAAGGCAGCAAAATAAACGTCTAACTCTGGCCCTGGACCAATATGACTAGCTAAAATTCGATCACGAAATACCCCTAAAAACCTAGAAAGCAAAGAAGAACTAGCCACTAAAATAGCCGCCACAGTGATACTGTTAATTCTCTTCTGAAAAACCTTAGGTAAAAATATCCGGCGCCAAAAATTCATATTAAAACAAAAGCATTAAACCAAGTAATAACCAAATAAAAACTGCGTAATTTAAATTAAAATAAACCAAAACACTAGCGGGCCAAAGTAATTCAAAAAAAACCATCATAACGATAAGGCCACTAAAAAAAATAAAAAGGTCTTTTAAGAATGAATGATTTTTATAATTTAAGAAACGCATATTTAAAAATAATCAGCTAGTTTTTCCCAAAGTGTCCGTCCGGAAAATTCGACCTTAATTTTTTCAATTACCAACTGTCCTAAATCTTCAGGAGCCAAACCCGGAACGGAGATCATAAAGCTATATTTACCATTTTCTCGATAAGCTGCCTTGGTATTAAAAGTCGCACTTGCTTCTTTTAAACCACCATCTTTGACAAGCGGCTGATTGTAATCAGCAATAATATATTTTGTTTCATCATTAATAGTAAAGTAGCGACCCAAAATATCAAAATCAGGATTAAAGAAGGTTTCAGGGCTAAGAGAAAAAACGCCACCGGTTTCCAAAATAACGTCATCTTTTTCTAGAACAATTTGTTTAAGGCCAAGGGCTTTATGAGTAAATTCATAACGCTGATAAGGCTCGGCCAACAAAAATTCTTGGCTACCAAAAGAAATTTTCTGCCGACTGGCTGGATTAGCAGTTGTTAAGCTAATTAAATTGCGATCAGTCCAAAAAATTAAAGGATGGGTTGTTGATTGCACTGGATAAACTCGACCAACAAAATTTAAAGCTCCCGGAGCATCACTAATTTCTTTAATAATTAAATCGGAGCTCCCTTTTATTTCCAGCTTCAAGGTTTCCTTTGTTGTTAAGGGTGGGCAAGAAAGAGTGGCTTCTTTAGTATAAGACTTGCCCTCGCCTTCACCGCCAGAGTTATCTTCAATTTTATCCTGACAAATTATTTGACTGCCCTTATAAACAGTCAAATAAACGGGGTCAGCTCGTTTATCTAAATTTAAATCAATTAATTCAAAAGAGAAAAATAATTTTTTATTAGCCTCAGCACTAAAATAAAATTGATGCGCCCCTTTTAAAGGAACAGTCCAAGGAACAAAATTTTCTAAAGGACCAGGAGTTCTTTTTTGTAAGATATCAAGCGCCGGCGGATTGTATAAAGCCAAACAAGAATTAAGCTTTCCGTCTGAGCAAATTTTTTCTGGGTTCTTATTTGCCACTTCCATAAATTCACTCACTGAAGAAAAAATTGGATCTTTCTGATACAGCGACACCTCTTTTTCCTGAAGTCTCTGCCAGTCGCTTAAATTATCTAAAGTTTTATTCTCTAAAGATTTAGTCTGGTAGCGCCAAACCAAATTATCAACTAAAACCCCAACTTCAATTACTGGCGTCGCACTAGTTAACTCATTTTTATAAGTAACAGTGACTTTGGCCTCAGAGAATGTTCGAGGCGTAAAAACAGAAAAATAAACAGGATCGCCAATCATAATGGCTGGAGAAGATTTTTCTTGACTAACCCGTTCAGCCGGAGTCAGCTGCCCAATAAAACCACGCCCTCCGAAGGGTTGGCTTAAATTTCGATATTCAAGTTCATAGCTCGCTCGTCCACCAGGAACAATTTTTGCAAACAAAATAAAGATGGCGAAAAAAAGCCAAAAAAACACTAAAACACCTTGGCGTCGGGATAATAACATGTTGTTATTTTAAGCTATTTAAACATAAAAGACAACCAAAAAAAATGAGCAAAATTTCAACTAGAAAGAAAAAAAAACGACCCCAATGGAGTCGTTTTTTAACTAGCTTTTATTTAAAGATTAACTTGGGACGAACACGCTGCCCTTTATAGCCAGTACCAGACGGAATTAAACGCCCAATAATGACGTTTTCCTTAAGACCATCTAAATAATCAATCTTACCAGAAACGGCCGCCTCTATTAAAACTCGAGGTGTCTCTTGGAAGGAGGCGGCTGACAAAAAGCTGTCAGTAGTCAAAGAAGCTTTAGTAATCCCCATCAACAATTGATCAGCAACAGCTTCTTTTTTAGTTTCTTTATTGGCTCGATAAAGAACTTCCTCTTCAATTGTTTCTCCTGGCAACAAATTAGTTTTTCCTGACTCTTTTACTAAATAGCGAGAAAACATTTGACGGGCAATAATTTCCACATGCTTATCATTCAAAAACTGACCTTGTGAAGAATAAACATACTGAATTTCTTTAATAATGTATTTTTGTGTTTCTAAACGCCCCTTAAGTTTAAAGAGTTCACGCAAATCTAAACTACCCTCGGTTAACTGTTTACCGACTTCAATCTCATCCCCATCTTTAACCAACAACATTGTCCCTTTTAAGATGTGGTACTCTTTAACTTTTTTAACCTCTTTAGCTAGAGCAACATATTTTTCAGTAACAGAAACAAGGCCAGCGGTCTTAGCCTTAACAGACTCAGCGCCAACCTTAAATAATTCTGTGCCAGTTTTTACACTTTGGCCTTCGTTAACTAAAACTTTAAGTTCTAATTTTTTCTTACTATTTTTAGTGGTCGCCCCAGATGCCAATTTAAGCTCATTAATCTTTTCTGAAAAATAGTATTTATCACTATCAGTCCCCTGATAAGTAATTGATAGAAGTTTTGATTGTGGGTTGTCAACGAGAATTTCCTTGCCATTCTTATCACGAATTATTTTTTGATCAAACTCAATCTTAACCTTACCAGCGACATCGGAGATTAAAGCTTTTTTCTTAGGTGTGCGGCTTTCAAAAATTTCTTCAACCCGCGGCAAACCTTGGGTAATATCATCTGAACCAGCAACACCGCCACTATGAAAAGTTCTCATCGTCAACTGTGTTCCTGGCTCACCAATAGATTGAGCGGCAATAATCCCAACCGTCGCCCCTAATTTAACCGGCTTGTTATAGGCTAAGTCATTACCGTAACATTTAGCGCAAACCCCCTTATGAAGATGGCAGCTAAGAGCGCTTCTAATCTTGGCCTCCATAACCACTTTCTCTTTAGCTAACAAAATTTCTTTTTCGCCTAAAAGCTCGCCAGCCGCCAAAACCTTCTTACCCTTAGCATCTAAAAGGTCAGCGGCTAAATAACGACCAGCAATTTTCTTAAAAAAATCTTCGCCATTTTTTTCTGTCTCTGCTCGAGTAATCAAAAAGCCTTCATTGTCGCCACAGTCATCTTCAGCAATAATTACATCTTGCGCAACATCAACTAAACGACGCGTTAAATAACCAGCATTGGCAGTTCTAAGGGCTGTATCAGACAAACCTTTTCGGGTGGCATGAGTCGAAAAAAAGTATTCCAAAACTCCGAAACCTTCTTTAAAATTACCCTTAACCGGCAACTCAATAATCGCCCCCGAAGGAGAAGTTACCAAGCCTTTCATACCTAAAATCTGAACTGGCTGAGCCCAAGAACCACGCGCCCCCGAATCAATCATGGAAAACACCGGCAATGAGGTGGTTAAACTTTTCTTACAAATATCAGCAATCTCATCCTTGGCATTAGTCCATTCTTCCACAACTTTACTATAGCGCTCGCTATCAGTCAGAAGTCCTTCTTCATATTGCTCTTGAATCAAATCAACTTTTTTAGTCGCCGCCTCGATTAAGAGATCTTTTTCTTTGATATCCGGCAAATCACCAAAGCCCCAAGAAAGACCAGACTTCGTAATAAAGGCAAAACTATGATTCTTTAAGTCATCAATAAATTTAACAGTTTCTTGCTCACCGTAAAGTCGTAAACAATCCTTAATTAAATCTTTAATTTTTCCTTTATTGATGATTGCGTTAACAAAGCGTAACTTCTCTGGCAAAATCAAATTAAATATTAAACGCCCAACCGTAGTCCGCAAACGTTCCCCTTCCCAATTAACTATAATTGATTCATGCAAACCAATATAATTATTATCATAGGCTAAATGTGCCTCATCGCTGTCATAAAAATGACGAAGTTCATTGTCTGGACGCTTAGCCGAAGCTTCATCCTCAAAAGTAATATAGTAAGCTCCCCAAACAATATCCTGAGATGGAGTAACAATCGGTTCCCCTGTTGCCGGCTTTAAAAGATTATGTGAAGACAACATTATTTCCTCAGCTTCACGACGAGCCTCTTTAGTTAACGGCACATGGACAGCCATTTGGTCACCATCGAAGTCAGCATTAAAAGCGGTACAGACAAGAGGGTGAATCTGAATTGCCTTACCCTCAATTAACACCGGCTTAAAAGCTTGAATACCGAGACGATGCAAAGTTGGCGCGCGATTTAATAAAACAAAAGCCTCGGCAACGGTTTCCTCTAAAATATCCCAAACTTCGTCGTGACCAGCTTCAATATAACGAGAGGCACTACGAACATTATGAACAACTTCACGTTTAATTAATTCAGCAATTATATAAGGCTTAAATAATTCCAAGGCCATAATCTTAGGCAAGCCACACTCATCAAGATTTAACTTAGGGTTAACAACAATAACTGAACGGCCCGAGTAATCAACCCGTTTACCTAACAAATTTTGACGAAAACGACCCTGTTTACCCTTTAGAGCATCAGCTAGAGATTTTAATTGACGCTTTTGGCCAGTAGAAGCAGTTACAGTTTTGCTGTGTCTAGCCGAGTTATCAATTAAAGCGTCAACCGCCTCTTGAAGCATACGCTTTTCATTGCGACAAATAACTTCTGGGGCATTAAGATCAGTTAATTGCTTTAAGCGGTTATTACGATTAATAACCCGACGATATAAATCATTTAAATCCGAAGCGGCAAAACGACCACCATCTAAAGCAACCATTGGCCGTAAATCAGGAGGAACGACCGGCAAGGTAGTTACAATCATCCACTCAGGACGAATGTTATTATTGGCCAAACTCTTTAAAAGTTTCAGCCTTTTAATCATTTTTTCTTTTTTTGACTCTAAAGCTGTCTCAAATTTAGTCTCCAATTTAGCAATGCTTTTTTCTAAATCAATTTTGGATAAGAGCTCTCTGATTGCTTCAGCGCCAATGCCAGCTTCAAAAATGTGACCAAATTTTAAACTTAAATTCTGATATTGCTGTTCAGAAATAACTAAAAGCGGTTTTAAATCTTTAAGCTCTTTTAAGGTAACGGCAAAATCTTCATCTAAAGAAGCTACTCGCTCATTGTGCTCGGCGGCTAAACTTTTTTCATCTTGGCCCTCCTTTGGAGATTCTTTTAATCGCTTTAAAGACTCTTTATAGTCGCTATCAATATTTTTGCGTTTGGATTTATACTCTTGTTTAATTTGCTCAATGGTCGCCTCTTTTAAATCCTCATCAACAGCCGTCACAATGAAATTTGCAAAATAAATTACTTTTTCTAAAGATTGAATCCCTAAATTTAAAAGAAGACCAATCTTGGAAGAAATTCCGCGTAAAAACCAAATGTGTGTGCAAGGGATTTCTAATTGGATGTGCCCCATCCGTTCACGACGAACAACGCTTCGTGTCACCTCAACGCCACACTTATCGCAGACAATCCCTTTATAACGAATTTTCTTATATTTTCCACAAGCACATTCCCAATCTTTAGTTGGCCCAAAAATCTTTTCACAAAACAAACCGTCTTTCTCTGGTTTTTGAGTACGATAATTAATTGTTTCCGGTTTAGTAACTTCGCCATGAGACCAACTTAAAATTTCTTCCGGGGAAGCCAGTTTAAGCCGAATCGCATCGAAGTCGCTAGTTTTAATCGGATTTAACATATGATATAAAAATTTTTATTTTTTAAACCTCGGCTTGAGCTTTTTCCTCCTCATCGGTAATAGTGCCAGTCGACGACTCTGGAACTTCTTTTTCTAATTCAGTCTCAATTTTCGGCTCAGTCGCTAGTAAAAATTCATCTTCAGAAGAGATAACTTCGTCCGCCGAACCCTCCTCACTTAAAAGTTCAACATCTAAACCTAAACCTTTAAGCTCACGAATTAAAACATTAAAAGACTCGGGAACATTTAATTTCTCAATTACCTCGCCCTTAATAATGCTTTCATAGGCCTTTGAACGACCAGGAACATCATCAGATTTAATCGTTAACATTTCTTGAAGAGTATGAGCCGCTCCATAACCTTCTAAAGCCCAAACTTCCATTTCTCCAAAACGCTGACCACCAAACTGAGCTTTACCACCTAAAGGCTGCTGTGTGATTAAGGAGTAAGGGCCAATAGATCGCTGGTGAATCTTATCTTCAACCATATGGTTGAGTTTAAGCATATACTTATAACCAACCGTAATCTTGTTATCATAAGGGAGGCCAGTTTTCCCGTCATAAAGAATAACTTTTCCATCTTCAGGTAAGCCAGCTTTTTTAAGCTCCGCTTTAATCTGAGATTCAGTAATACCATCTAAGGCGGGCGTAGCCGCACGGTAACCTAATTTATGAGCAGCTAAACCTAGGTGAGTTTCTAGTAGCTGCCCTAAATTCATACGAGAAATGATTCCTAAAGGCGAAAGAATAACATCAACGTGAGTACCGTCTTCTAAATAAGGCATGTCTTCATCGGGAACAATTTTAGAAATAACCCCCTTATTGCCGTGTCGTCCGGACATTTTATCCCCCACTTGAATTTTTCTTAAATTAGCAACCGAAACTTGAATAGATTTTAAAACTCCGGCTGACAACTTGTCACCATCCTCGCGAGAAAATACTTTTACATCGACGACTTTACCGTGCTCGCCATGCTCTAAGTAAAGAGAGGAGTCGCGAACATCTTTAGCTTTTTCTCCAAAAATAGCCCGCAATAATTTCTCTTCAGCTGACAAAGTGGTTTCTCCTTTTGGAGTAATTTTTCCCACTAAAATATCACCCGAAGAAACTTCCGCTCCAATACGAATAATCCCATCTTCATCCAAATTCTTTAATTTTTCTTCACTAATATTGGGAATGTCGTTGGTAATTACTTCCGGTCCAAGTTTTGTATCTCGAACATCAATAGTGTAGTTTTCAATATTAATAGAGGAGAAAACATCTTCACGAACTAGGCGCTCAGAAATAATAACCGCATCTTCATAGTTAAAACCCTCCCAAGTCATAAAGGCAACTAAAACGTTGCGCCCCAAAGACAATTCTCCATTATCAATTGAAGGGCCATCAGACAAAACTTCCCCGGCTGAGACTTTATCACCAACTGAAACAACCGGATGTTGATTAATGCAGGTAGAGGAGTTAGAACGAACAAATTTATTTAGAGGATATTTAATGGTTTGCCCTTTTTTTGTTTGTAAATCAATTTCTAGGCCGTCAGCCCGAGTAATTGTGCCCGGTTCATCAGCTAAAACTAAGTGCCCACTATCTCGAGCCGCTCGCGCCTCAATACCAGTTCCAACTATCGGCGCCTCTGCTTTAATTAGAGGAACGGCTTGACGCTGCATATTTGTTCCCATTAAAGAGCGCTGTCCGTCATTATGTTCCATAAAAGGAATCATCGAGGTCGCTACAGAAATAATTTGATTCGCGGCAACACCAACAAAATCAATTTTATCAGCGTCTTCCATACTTGGTTCGCCGTTTTTTCTAACCTCAAAACGAGAGGCTAAAATTTTTCCTTTTTCATCAATTGGCAAAGTAGCGTCGGCAGTAGTATATTTTTCTTCCTCAAAAGCATCGAGGTAAACAATCTCTGAAGTGACAAAGCTTCCACCTTTAGTATGATTAACTCGACGATATGGAGTTTCTAAAAACCCATAAATATTCAGTTTAGCATAAGTCGCCAAATGACCAACCAAACCAATATTTGGACCCTCTGGGGTTGCAATTGGGCAAATGCGGCCATAATGAGTGGAGTGCACATCACGAACATCAAAACCAGCTCGCTCTCTAGTTAAACCGCCCGGACCCATCGCCGACAAACGACGTTTATGTTCAAGCTCGGCTAAGGGGTTAGTCTGATCCATGAATTGAGACAATTGAGAAGACATGAAAAATTCTTTAATCACCCCAATAATCGGCCGCGCATTAACGAGCTTAGTTGCTGTTAAAAGAGAAATATCGGTAGTCGACATTCGATCTTTAATGATTCTCTCCATTCGCGCTAAACCAACACGAAAACGAGTCTGGATTAAACCGCCGATAGCCCGCACCCGACGATTTCCTAAATGATCAATATCATCTTCCGGCTCCTTGGTAATATTTAAGCGAATAACTTCTTTAACAATCAAAACTAAATCCTCCTTACGTAAAATCCTATTCTCACGATTATTTTCTAAATCCAAATTAAAACGACGATTTAATTTATAACGACCAACGCGACCAAAATCGTAACGGTCAAAACGGAAAAACATTGAATGGATTAATTGACGAGCATTTTCAACTGAAGCTAAATCACCAGGACGAATACGACGATAAACCTCCTGCAAACCCTCAGCTTCACTTTTAGCTAAGTCCTTCTCGATGGTCGCCTGAATAAAAGTTGGTTCATCATCACTTTTTACCAAATCAACATCTTTAAATAAGGCCTGTAATTCTTCATCGCTCTCATAACCAAAAGCACGCAAAAGAGAAGTAATCGCTACTTTGCGCTTGCGGTCAATTCTTACCCAAATTACCTTATTAGCATCAGTTTCAATTTCTAACCAAGCCCCTCGATTAGGAATAACTTTCGCCCCATAACATTTCTTTCCTTTAATAAAATCAGCTGTAAACATTACCCCCGCCGAACGAATTAACTGAGAAACAACAACACGCTCAATCCCGTTAATGATAAAAGTCCCTTGATTAGTCATTAGAGGGAAATCACCTAAGTAAACCTCTTGATTGCTAATCTGATTAGTCTTTTTATTAACTAAACGAGTTTTGACACGAAGAGGGGCCTCATAGGTGATATTTTTAGCCCGACTCTCCTGTTCGCTAAACTTAGGATCATCTAAATAATAATCTTCAAAATAGAGCTCCAAGTCACGACCAATAAAGTCGGTAATTGGATTAATTTCTTCAAACAGCTCCGTTAAACCCTCATCTAAAAACCACTTGTAGGAATCCTTTTGGATTTCAATCAATTCCGGTATTGGCATTATCTCCTGACGGTCTTTGAAAAAGCGGCGCGGGGCAAGGCACTTGTCTACGCTTTGTGTCTTAGGCATAATATTGCGAGAAATTAGTTAACAACAAAAAAAACTTAAGCTCCGGCGAACAAAGCTCAAGATTAAAAAAAATTAATTGGCGGTGAAGAGGCAACTCACTGTGATGGCTGTAAATTATTTTTACAAAATAATGTAAAAAACAGCAAAAAAAACGGTTTGGGAACTTTTATTATCCATATCACCGTATCTATCCATTTTTTGCTTTAAGTTAAATTGTAGCGCTATTATAGAATGCTTTTTAACTTATGTCAATTATACTAATGAACAAGTTATCCACAGCTAATTTAAGTGCCTAAATTAAGGGCATTAAATTCCTCGCGAACAATGCGACGATCATCCCAGGGAACTTTCTTACCATCAGCTAAACAAATATATTGCTCTGCCCCTTTTCCAGTGATTAAGACTAAATCATCTTTATCCGCTAAAGATAGGGCTTTTTTTATAGCCTGGCGACGATCATCAACTAAGAATAAGTCTTTACTGCGCTCCTTGCCAGTCGCCTCAGCTCCAGCCGCTACCTCCTCAATGATTACACGCGGATCTTCATCGTATGGATCTTCATTAGTAATGATTACATAATCAGCATTATCCCCAGCTAAACGACCTAAAATTGGGCGCCGATCTTTATCGCGCCCACCGCCACAAGAACCAAGCACATGAATTATTTTTTGATGAGGAATAACCTTAATTGTGCTATACATTTTTTGTAAAGCACGAGGCTCAAAAGAATAATCAACAATAATAGTGAAATCTTGCCCCAAATCTATTTTTTCTAATTTTCCAGACAAGCAAGTGACACCCTCTAAACCCTTTTTTATCTCTGGCCACAAAACCCCCTGACTAAAAGCGGTCAGAGCAGCATTTAAAGCGTTTTCAACATTGAAAGCCCCTAATAATTTCAGGTTTATTTTTTGATCCGCAACTAAAAAAGAAACACCCTCTGGCTTTTCCTCCACTTCTTTATATTGGAAGAATTGGCTGCCGTGCAAAATTCTACTATCCAAACCACTAAATAAGTCCGTGTCTAAAGAATCTTGAGAAGAATAAATAAACTGTTCTTCGCTCCAAAAATTTAAAAAATAAGGAGCGTGCTCGTCGTTTCCATTTACAATTATAGTTTTTTTAACTCGAGTATAATCTAGCTTCTTTAAAGCTGAGGTTGGATGAACAACTCCTTTGTGATCGTCAACATATTTAGGGCGACTCTTTTTTAAAGTTTCGAATAAGCGCCCCTTTGCTTCTTTATATTTTTCAAAACCACCATGACTCTCTATATGTTCGGGGTATAAACCAGTAAAAATTAAAATGTCATAATTAATAAATTTATGGCGAAACTGAACAATCCCCTCAGAAGTTGTTTCAACAATTGCATACTGACAACGATTTTTCACCATGCGCCGAAGCATTTTCTGAACAAAAAAACGACCAGGCATTGTCATTTTTTTATCGTTAAGCCACTCTCGTTTTCCGTCATCAAACATTGCTGTTGAAGTGTAACCAACATTATAACCAGCCGATTCTAGGGCTTTAGCTACCAAGTAAACAGTCGATGTTTTGCCGGTGGTCCCGGTTACACCAATAACAATTAGATTACGACTAGGATAGCGATACCAAAAAGCAGCTAAGGGCGCCATTAAATAATGATAAGCCGGCTGAACAATTTTAAATATTTTTTTAGGAATAAGTTTTTTCAGAAAATTCATAAAATTAAGGCTCCTCAATTATATACTAATCTACTAATTTGTAAAAAAGCGCCCCCGAAAGCGCGCTTTTTTTCTTTATCTAGCAAAAAAAGTATCATCATCGTCAAGCTGATAAGTTGGCGGAGTGTTTAATTTTTTTTCTTCTTCCTCGCCATCTTCCCTCTCGGACTCTTTAACTGGCTCAAATTCCTCCCCTTCTGAAGTATCGCCAAACTCAGCTTGCTCGCGAATATTATCTAAGATTTCCTCTTCACTGGCAATCTTATCTTCTGGGCCGTCATCATCTAGTAAAAAATCAGGCACCTCCAGCTCTTCAGTTTCTTCAACTTCTTCAGACTTTTCAATATTTTCTTCTGGGTCAAATTCAACTTCATCTTTAATTTCACTTTCCTCCTCATTCTCTTCTTCGCCAAAATCTAAAACACCATCATCCCCTTCTTCTCCGTCAAGAAAAGAATCAGGAACGGAAGTGCTTTTTTTGTCATGCAGAGTAAGACCAGAAACTCCAAGGGCAAACTGTTCTTTAGAAACTAAAACTTCTCGAGGTTTAGAACCGTTAGGCGCCCCCACAAATCCCTGCTCTTCTAAAAGATCCAAAATCTTAGCGGCGCGACCATAACCAATTGAAAGACGACGTTGCAACAGAGAAGTCGAAGCTCGGCCAGCTTCAATAATAATCTCTCTAGCCTCATTAATTAATTCATCTTCATCGCCATAGGCACCATCAAGACCAACGCCAGCCACACCACCAACCTTTTGCCGATCAGTTACCCCTTCTAAATATTCGGCTTCGCCACTACGCTCTTTAATGTAATTAACAATATCATTAATCTCTTCATCGCTAACATAAGCTCCTTGAATTCTTTTAGGTTTAGATAATTCTGCGGTTGATAAAAGCATATCGCCTTGTCCTAAAAGTTTTTCAGCGCCACTCATATCCAAAATCGTCTTAGAGTCAATAACTGAGGCAACAGAAAAAGCAATCCGCGCAGGAATGTTGGCCTTAATAAGGCCAGTAATAACATCAACCGAAGGACGTTGGGTCGCCAAAATTAAATGAATACCAACGGCTCGAGACATCTGAGCTAAACGAATAACCGCCGCCTCCATTTCTTTTCCGGCTGTCATCATAAAGTCTGCCAACTCATCAATAATAAAAACTATATAGGGCAACTTTTCAGAGGCAACAGCATTATAGCTTTGAATATTTTTTTTACCTTTTTTATTTAATAAATCATAACGGTTATTCATCTCGTTTAAACACCACTTTAAAGCATTAATGGTTTTAGAAACTTCAGTAATCACCGGCACCAATAAATGAGGAATACCATTATAAACCGGCAGCTCAACTCGCTTGGGGTCGACCATAATAAGCCGTAAATCTTCCGGGTTATTTTGATAAAGCAGACTAATAATAATAGTATTTAAACAAACCGACTTTCCTGAATTAGTTGCACCTGCAACGAGTAGGTGAGGAGCCCGGGTTAAATCATAAATCCAAGATGTGCCCGCGACATCCTTACCAAGAGCAATCATCAAGTTGTGCTTACGCTTTCTAAAAACATCGTCCTCTAGAATCTCTCGCAGACCAACCAAAGCCTTGCTTTTATTGGGCACCTCAACACCAACAAGAGATTTGCCCGGAATCGGTGCTTCAATTCTCAAAGGATGAGCAGCTAAGGCCAGGGAAAGGTCATTAGAAAGAGTTGTAATTTTAGAGAGCTTAACGCCTTCGGCGGGCTTAAAAGTATACTGGGTTACAGTTGGGCCTACTTTTGTCTCCCCCATCCCAACCGCAATACCAAAATTCTCTAAAGTTTTCTTAATTTTCTTAGCGTTAGCTTCGGTATCGCCACCAATAGCTTGACCGGTTTTGTGATTTAAAAGTTCAATCGGTAAATCAATTTTTATTTTTCTTTTTGGCCAAGAAATTTTTTCCTGAACCTTAACTGCATCTTTTTTCCGAACCGCAGCAGTTGGCGCTAAGGCTTCTTTATTTTCTGCTAGCTCCTTTGCTGTCCAGGCACCAAGAACCTCATTACGCGCCTGCTCAATAAAACCTTCTTCAGGCTCCTCCTCTTCCTCAATTTCAACATCTGTCTCATTAAAACGCTGTTGACGACGCTCTTGGTCGCGAGCAAAAGCACTTTTAAACCAATTAACTATCGGCTTAAATATTTTAGCCAAGAAACTCTCGGTGCCAATTATTTTAGACAAAGAGGTGTTAAAAACTAGAACCAGGGAGCTTAAAAATAACAAAAATAAAATTACTACTCCACCCCAAAAACCGAAGAGATAGAAAAACCCTTCGCTTAACCAATAACCAACATAGCCACCACCGCGCCCCTCAACGGGGGCGGTTTTCCAAAAATCTTTTTCTAAGAAAAAATGAAACAAGGTTTGAGTAGAAACAAACAATAAAATTACCCCCAAATAATCAGTAAATTTTACTTCATATTTTTTGTTACTAACCAGCAGCATTCCCCAAATGAAAAAAAGCAAGGGCACTAACCAGCGTCCAAAACCAAATATTAAAGAAAGCCATTTAGAAAAAAATTGTCCCACCACCCCCGACATATCAAATAAACCCAAAAGACCGATAAGGGCAAAAGCAAAAACCAAAACTATGCCCAAACTCCGACGAGCAGAATCATCCAGTTGTAAGCTCGGTAAAGTGAGATAATCATTATTATTATCCTTATTTGATTGGACGGACTTTTTCCTTTTTTTAGCGCTCATATAATTCTATTATAGCAAATCGCCGCTGATTATCTAATTAAAGGTTTATTAAGGGCGCAAATAGCCAAAGCTAAGGCATCAGCCGCATCATCTGGCTTGGGAATTTTTTTTAAACCTAAAATTGTTTTAACCATTCGCTGAACCTGCTCTTTTGTGGCCGCACCATAAGAAGCAACTGCTTGTTTAACTTGACTTGGTTTAAACTCCACCAAAGAACAGCCACGCTCTTGAATAGCCAACAAAATCACCCCCCGAGCTTCTCCGACAGTAATCGCTGTCTTCACATTTTTACTAAAGAATAATTCCTCAACAGAGACTAAATCCGGCTGATAAGTATCTAAAATGAGAAGCAATTCTTGATGCAAGGTCTCTAAGCGAGCCATCAAGTTGATTTTTGAACTGGTTTTAATAGAACCATAAGCCAAACAGCGGACAGTGCTGCCGTTGACTTTAATCACCCCGTAGCCAGTATCAGCAATACCGGGATCAATTCCTAAGATAACTCGCGACTGAGACATAATAAAAAATTACCAGTCAGAGTTTAAATAATAGTCACTTACATCTTCATTATCATCTAACTCGGCTAGCAGACGATCGGCCTTAGTCTGGTCCTCAGGACTGAGAACTATTTTTTCTTGAGCAACATAAGCGATGTCAGCCGACTCAGGATTTAGATTTTTTCCTTTTAAAAAATCGGACATTTTCTGAAAATCCGACAAATCAGTATAAATTGTTAAACCTTCGGTTTCAGTTTGAACATCGGTCGCCCCCTGATCTATCAATTCCAAAATAAATTCTTCTCGATCAAGAGGGGCTAATTGTTCATCCGGCAAAAGAAAAATTCCCTTTTGAGAAAAATTCCAAAGCACAGAGCCAAAAGATCCGCCGGCCTTAGAAAAAGAATGACGAATAGTTGAAGCCGAGCGATTCTTATTGTCCGTAACACTTTTAACAACGACCTGAAGCCCTCCCGGACCCAAAGCTTCATAATACAGCTCCTCAACCTGAGCCCCATCCAACTCACCGGTTCCTTTCTTTATTGCTCGTTCAATATTATCCTTAGGCATGTTAGCGCTCCGCGCCTTTTCAATCGCCGTTCGTAAACTGCTATTAGCTTCTGGGTCACCGCCTTTTCTGGCCGCCACCGAGATATTGTTAGCTAGTTTGGTGAAAATTGTGCCTCGTTTAGAGTCAACAATTGCTTTTTGACGATGAGTTGTCGCCCATTTTGAGTGTCCAGACATAAAGAAAAAATTAAAGAAAAAAATCAAATAAACAAATTTCCAGTATTTTTAGCTTAGATTAAATTGAAATAAAAATCAAGATTAATTATAATAAAAAGACTGATAAAATAAAGCAAAAATTAAAATAATTTTATGTCCAAACTACTTATCAAATCTTTAGATACTATCGTAAATGAAGCCCTGGATTTTTTTAGCAACAACCCGCCAGCAAAAATAAATCTAGCAAATTACAAGTTCCCCTTGGTAGTCGGTAGCGGCAACGCCTTTAATACTGGTAAAATTTTATTCGCTAAAAAGGCGGCAGTTTTTGCCAATGAAAGTAATTTTAAAAAAACTCTAAAAGATTACGAACACTTAATAAAAAATGGAACTATTCGTGAGGCGTTTATTATCTCCGCCTCTGGAGAAAAAGATTCCATCTGGGAAGCAAAAAAGGCAAAAGCGGCTGGCTTAAAAACAATTCTTTTAACTTGTGCTCTTGATTCTAGCGCTGCCCAGATTACTAATGAAGTTAAGGGCTACCGTAAATTAGCCGAGCCCTATACTTATAATTTCTCTACTTACTGCGGGATGATTCTAAGTGTCAGTGGAGAAAAAATTAAAAACATTAAAGAAGTTTTAAAAAAATTAAAAACTCCGGCAAATTTTAGCACTTATAAATCTTATTCATTTATACTCCCTGATGAATTTGGCGAGTTAGCCCCCATGCTAGATATTAAGCGTCACGAACTTTTTGGGCCTAAACTTTCTTTGCGGGCTTTTACTTTCGGAGAAGCGCGCCATGCCAAATTCGTTGTTCGCGACCCAAAAGAACTAGTTATCAGCTTTGGCGCCAATAAGTTTTTCGGTAGCCCTAATAGCCGCTGGGAAATTAATCTACCTAAAAATATCGGCTACGCCGGAATGATGGCTTTAACTTATTTTCTGGTCGGACAAATCCAAAATAATCAACCCGACTATTTTAGAAAAAATATTGAACGCTTTTGCAAAGACGATGGTCCCAAAGCCTATGGTAGCAATAAGCCGTTCTCAGTTATTGTTCCGGGTAATTAGAGTAAATGGCTCTGGAATTCTAAAGGCCTATCTAAATTAAACTTTTTCCACTCATCTGGCTCGGTGGGGTTATTTTTTGAATCTTTAAAACAGTGGGCGCAATATCAATTAATGTACCGCTCGGCTTTTTGTTATGCAAAGAAAGGCGACTCGGACTATCCAAAAGACTAGCTGAACTCACCCAAATAAAAGGCACGGGATTGGTAGTATGCTCTTTAATAATTTCTTGACGGCGGGAATCATAAAGAGAATCCGCATTTCCATGGTCAGCAACAATTAAAATATCCCCTCCTTCTTTTAAAACAGCTTTAACGATTCTCTTTAAACCTCGGTCCGCCGCCTGAACTGCTTTAATAGTGGCCTCTAGATTGCCAGTGTGACCAACCATATCGGGATTAGCAAAATTGACCAAAATAAAAGAATATTTGTTAGTCTTTAAAGAATCAACGACAGCGCCAGCAACTGCCGCCGCCGACATTTGTGGTTTTTTGGCATAACTAAGGACACGAGGCGAAGGTATTAAAATCCGGTCTTCACCAACAAAAGGCTTTTCCCGGCCACCATTGAAAAAGTAAGTGACGTGAGCATACTTCTCCGTTTCCGCAACCCGCAATTGTTTTTTATGATGCTTGCTTAAAATTTCACCTAAACAATTTTTAAGCACAAATGGAGGGAAAACTACTTTCAAAGGAAGTTTTTTGTCATAATTGGTAAAACTGATAAAATCCAAATTTTTAAAACGCTGGAGCCTAAACTCCTGAGTCTTAAAGTTTTTGTCGGTAAAGGCCCGGCTTAGCTGACGAGCTCGATCAGCCCGATAATTAAAAAATATCAAAACATCCCCTTCTTTTACCGAGGCTCCGCCTTCAATTAAAGCCGGTACAAACTCTTCATCATAAATTTTCGCCTGATAACTAGCTTTTAAAGCTGCGGTCGCGCTAAGATATCGCTGACCTTGACGATTAACCATTGCTTCATAAACTGGAGCAATTCGCTCCCAATGATTATCCCTATCCATAGCATAAAAACGTCCCGACAGGGTGGAAATTTTACCAACCCCGAAACGACGACAAGCACCTTCAACCGCTGCTACAAATTTAGCCCCACTGCTACGAGAAGTATCGCGTCCATCTAAAAATAAATGCAAAAAAACTTTCTTTATCTTCAAACGCTTAGCTAAATCTAATAAAGAAAAAAGATGCTCTAGCGAAGAGTGAACCTGACCATCTGAAGCTAAACCCGCTAGATGCCAAGCTCCACCAGTTTTTTTAACTTTTTGAGCAGCTGCCAACAATTCTTTATTCTTAAAAAATTCACCATCCTTAATTGCTTGGTTGATACGCAACAAATCTTGATAAACAACTCGACCAGCCCCTAAAGTTAAATGTCCAACTTCACTATTCCCGAAAATCCCCGCAGGCAAGCCAACCGCCTCACCCGAAGCAGCCAATATTTGAGCAGGATAATTAGCAGCTAGGTGGTCAAAAAAAAGCGGACCCGCTTGAGTGATTGCGTTATTTTTTGAAGGTTTAGCAACCCCCCAACCATCTAAAACCACCAATACAGTTGCTTTGGTTTTTTGCTTACCTGACATAAAAAAATTTATTTAAAATTTAAAATAATTTGACTATAAAAACGTAAGAATGATAGTATGAATCAATAGTAATTAAACCATATTAAACCTTTTTCTGCAAAATTAAAGAACTTAGGGATTGGTTTTTTGATGCTCCTTGTAAAAATCTTGATTGTTATCAAAAACATCCTTCATGGGCTGCTGTTAATTATCTTCAAGCCCATTTTTAGTTTAGTTAAATTTCTGTTCACCAAGCCACTAGTCTACTTCTATCATTTCTTATTTCGCGCCCGCAGAAATCTAGGAGGTGGAAGTCTTTGGCAAAATTTATTAAAAATACGAACAGTCCACTTAACCGTTCTGGCCTTAACTTTTGCCGTGGTCACTAACAACATTATTAGCTTAAATAGAACGAACAATAACCTTTTACCTCAGGGGAAAGAAACAATTGCCGCCCATTTAGCGCGAACCGAATTTAGCTTACTAACAGAAGAAACAATCTTAATTGAAGAATATCGCCACAACAACTATCAAGCCTCAGATGATTATAATCTCAGAGATTCTCTTCTGAACCAAACACCACTTCAAAAAAAAGATGCTCTCCTTTTAGTAGAAGGCCATGATGATTCAGATTTAATCGTCCGCAGCCCCTTAAATGAGGTAAAACCAAATTCTACTAGCCAATCTGAAGTTCCTCAAGATCGCGACAACATTATTCAATATACAGTTCAAACTGGAGACACAATCTCTTCTATCGCCAACCGCTTCCGTCTAAGTGTTAACACTGTTTTGTGGGCTAATAATTTAGGCGCCTATAGCCTGATTCGCCCAGGCGATACCCTCTCTATATTGCCAGTCTCTGGAGTTACTTACACCGCTAAAAGAGGCGACACGGTTAACTTAATTGCTTCCCGTTATGGGGTTGAAGAAACGGATATTTTTAAATATAATGATTTAGAAAATGGCTTAAAGGCTGGACAAGAGTTAATTATTCCTGGAGGAAGAAAAATCACAACTGCTGTTGCTAGTACCCCTAGTCGTCAAACTAGCTCAGGCAGTGTTAGCTCGGTAATTGAAAAACTAGTCAACCCGGCTAAAGCTGAAGACTCAGACACCATTATGGCCTGGCCAACCGAAGGGAGTCGAATCACTCAATACTATTCTTGGCGTCACACCGGCTTAGATATTGCCAACAAAACCGGAACCCCTCTTTACGCCGCAGAAGCTGGAACGGTGGAAGTTTCTGGTTGGAACAATGGCTACGGCTACAACGTAGTAGTTAATCATGGTGGTGGCAAAAAAACGCGCTATGCTCACGCCTCAAAACTATATGTAAAAATTGGTGATAAAGTTGAACGCGGTGAACAAATTGCCGCCATGGGTTCAACCGGCTGGTCAACTGGCCCTCATATTCACTTTGAAGTAATTGTCAATGGAGTACGTCAAAATCCACTTAATTATATTCGCTAATTTATTTATATGATTATTTTCGGTCTTATTTTAACTGCAGTTGGAGCTTTATTTGTTATTAAAACTGACTGGTTTTTACAAAACTTTGGCGGTATCGAGTTTTTTGATAAAAACCTAAGAACATCTGGCGGTTCGCGCTTGGGCTGGAAATTACTGGGCCTGATTTTTATTATTATTGGCGTCTTGATGATGACTGGAAGTGGCGGCCAGTTCTGGGGCTGGGTTTTATCACCACTTATAAAAACCCAAAATCCGAACATCTAAGAAAATACTTGACCCAAAATTAAAGGGTCGCTAGAATAGAACCACTGTCGTACTTCTAGATTATTTGGGCCTTTAGCTCAGTTGGTAGAGCACCTGCTTTGCAAGCAGGGGGTCAAGGGTTCGAGTCCCTTAAGGTCCACCCTAAAAAATCTTTCCTTTCGGAAAGATTTTTTTTGTTTTAAGCTCCATTTGTCTAAATCTGGGAGAAGGAGCATGATTGTGTTAAAATAAAGTTATTATGACCTCAAGCAACAAACCAAAATTACTAGTTATTGATGGACACGCTTTAATCCACCGAAGCTTTCACGCCCTACCAGCTACACTCACAACGAAAGACGGCACGGTGGTAAACGCTGTCTACGGCTTTAGCTCTTTTTTACTAAAAGCTTGTTTAGAGTTTAAGCCAAAATATTTAGTTTTGACTTTAGATAGTGCCGGACCAACTTTTAGGCATAAAGAATACGCTGATTATAAAGCGACTAGGGTAGCGGCCCCCGATGAATTTTATCACCAAATACCCTTAGTTGAAGAAGTAGCTAAGGCTTTAGACATTCCAATTTTTATTAAATCCGGCTTTGAGGCCGACGATTTAATTGGCACGATTGTCAGCCGGGCAGCCAAGGAAACAGATTGGGAGAGTTATATTGTTACCGGCGATATGGATAGCTTACAACTGGTAAACGCTAAGACTTTTGTTTATGCGATGAGTCGTGGCTTAAGTGAAAGTGTCACTTATAACGAAGCGGCCGTAAAAGAGCGCTATGGTTTGGCTCCCAAACAAATTGTCGATTATAAAGCCCTCCGCGGCGATCCAAGTGATAATATCCCTGGTGTTAAAGGGATAGGAGAAAAAACAGCCACCGAATTATTACAAACTTTTGGAACTCTAAAGGGTGTTTATGAGGCGGTTAAGAAAAAAGATTCTCGCTTAAAACCAAGAATTGCTGAACTTTTAATTAGCTCTCAAGAAGATGCCTGGCTGAGCCAGGAGTTAGCAACTATTAAGTGTGATGTTGATTTAGAAATTGACTGGGAAAGTTTACGACTTGATTCTTTTGATTTAGAAAAAGCCAGTGAACTGTTTACTGCCCTAGAATTCCGCTCACTCCTAGATCGTTTAAGACAACTAAAAAGTCTTGTTTCTGGCACTGAAACCACCCCCCTCTCTCCCGAAAAATTAATATCAAAGCCAAAAGAAAAAAGAAATTATCACTTGATAAAAACCGAAGCTGATTTTAAAAAATTACTTAAGGAAATGACTCTCCAAAAAGAATTGGCACTGAGCGTAGAAACTCAAGATGGCAAACTTTTCGGATTAGCTTTTTGTTGGTCGCCCAAAGATGCTTACTATTTAGAATTAAATACCGCTTCTTCTAAGAATTTAGATTTATTTAATTACCAAAAAAATGTTTCAGCATCGCACTCTCGTCTTGAGAACTTGCGTTCAATTTTAGAAAATTCTCAAATTAAAAAAATTACCCATGATAGCAAATCGGCCTGGCGATCCTTAAAACGCGCTGGGATTAATTTAGCAGGAATTGCTTTCGATACCTTTCTAGCTGATTATTTATTAGCTCCTGATAATCGCCAGCATAATTTAGATAATTTAGTTTTCCGTGAACTGGGACAAGAAAAAAGGTCTCTGAATGATTTACTTGGGAAAGGCGCAGAGAAAATTAATTTAAGCCAAGTTAACCTTACTAAAATGGCTGAGTTCGCCGGTGAAAATGCTGCCAGCATTTGGGACCTATCAAAAATCTTGGCTAAAAAAATAAAAACGGAAGAATTAGATGAAGTTTTTAAAAAAATTGAACTCCCGCTAGCTCTGATTTTAGGAAAAATGGAAGACGCGGGAATCAAAGTAGAAACAAAGCCTCTAGAAAAATTAAGCGCTGACCTAGAGAAGCGCTTAAATAAAATCCGTCAAGAAGCTAAAAATTTAGCCGGCGAAGATTTTAATCTGAATTCTCCCAAACAATTACAAATCATCCTGTTTGAAAAATTAAAAATTGATAATAAAGCGATTAAAAAAACTAAAACTGGTTATTCAACCGCCGACTTGGAATTACAAAAAATTTCCGACACTCATTTGATTGTGCCTTTAATTCAAGAATACCGCGAATTAAGTAAACTGGTAAGCACTTACACCAACGCTCTACCCAAATTAATTAACAAAGACACTGGGCGGATTCATACAAAATACCAACAAGCGGTTGCCGCTACCGGGCGCCTTTCTTCAGCGGAGCCTAATTTGCAAAACATCCCCACTCACAGTGATGCCGGCCGAGAAATTCGTCGCGCTTTTGTTGCTACTCCCGGTTATCAACTTTTAAGTTTAGATTACTCCCAAATTGAATTACGCCTAGCCGCTCATTTTTCAAATGACAAAAAATTATTAAATGCTTTTAAAAATAAACAAGATATTCATCGAACAACTGCTGCTCAAATTAACGAAATTCCACTTGAAGAAGTTACCCACCAAATGCGTTTTGAGGCAAAAGCAATTAACTTTGGAATTCTTTATGGCCAAGGGCCGCACGGCTTATCTCAAAACGCTCATATTCCTTATCAAAAAGCGCGCGAGTTTATCGCTAAATATTTTTCAGTTTATCCAGGGGTAAAAAAAATGGTGGATAAATTTATTGCTGACGCTAGCGAGCGTGGTTACACTCAAACTCTGGGCGGCAGAAAACGCTACTTACCAGAACTCAACTCTTCTAACCCCATTGCCCGCCGTAGTGCCGAACGAATGGCAATTAACACTCCGATTCAAGGTAGTGCTGCTGATTTAATTAAATTAGCAATGATTAATATTGATAAAAAAATTAGCGGCCAAGAAGAAGAGATTCGCTTACTCTTACAAATACATGATGAATTAATTTTTGAAATAAAAAATGACCGCCTAAATTATTGGCTCCCCTTATTAAAAGACCTAATGGAGTCTGCTCTTGATTTGGAAGTTCCGATTGTGGTTGAATATTCAATTGGCACTAGTTGGGCAGACTTAAAATAAAATTATGAATCGTTTGGCCGGAAAAAAAATTGCTTTCTTAGGCTATGGCCTAGAAAACCAGGCTCTATTAACCTGGCTAAAAAAGCAAAAACTAGCAACAACTTATACAATTTTAGACCCCCATCCAGCACCAGCCAAATTGCCCACTAAAGTTACTTGGCAAAGCGGCCAAAACTATTTAAAAAATTTAAATTCTTTTGATGTTGTGTTCCGTTCTCCAGGGGCCCCCTTATTTTTACCAGAAATAAAAGAGGCTGCAAAAAAAGGCGTTTCAATTACCAGCGCCATGAATTTGTTTTTAGAGTTAGCGCCAACAAAAAATATTATTGGCGTCACCGGGAGCAAAGGTAAAGGAACAACGGCTAGTTTGATTGCCGCTATTTTAAAAGCTGACGGCCGAAAAGTTTTTTTAGGTGGGAACATCGGAGTCGCTCCTTTTTCTTTTTTTGAAAAGTTAACCGCTGCTTCTTGGATTGTTTTAGAGTTATCTAGTTTTCAGCTTGAAGATTTCCGAAGCAGTCCTCGTTATTCCCTATTAACTAATCTGTTTAAAGAACATCTAGAGCCCGCTGACCCAAATAATCCCAACTATCATAAAAGTTTTGCCTCTTATGTTGAAGCTAAATTAAATATTGCCCGGCATCCCGAAAATAAATATTTCTGGATTCCTAAAAAACTAAAAACAAAACTTAATTCTAAAAAAATTAACGGTCAATTTCGATTTTTTGAAGCTTCTAATTATCCTAGCCTGCTCGCTGGCGATTTTAATAAAGAAAATGTGGGTGCGGCCTTCGCTCTCACTAATTATTTAAGAGTTCCCAAAAAAACTATAAAAAAAGCGGTGGCAACTTTCCAGGGCCTACCCCATCGCTTAGAATTAGTAGCCGTTAAAAAAGGGATTGCTTACTACGATAATAGTTTTTCAACTACCCCCGAAAGCACTATTGCTGATTTAGAGTCTTTCCCAGGGGCAGTAATTATCTTGGGAGGAGCTGACAAGGGAGCCGACTTTAAAGCTCTGGCGAAAAAAGTAAAAAGCCAGGCTCATTTTGTTATTCTTTTAAAAGGAACCGCCTCGCCGCGACTTAAAAAAGACTTACTTAAAGCGGGCTTATCTGCTCAGAAAATTAAAGAAGCCAAAAGCATGGCCGAAGCTGTCTTTTTTGCAAGGGCCGCGGCACCAACGAAAGGCGTTGTTTTGCTATCGACCGCTTGTGCCAGTTTTGGTTTGTTTAAAAACTACAAAGAGCGCGGCGATTTATTCCAAAAATATGTCCGAGCTCAAAGATAAAAATTTAAATTCGGGAGCCATTGGTGTTTTTGATTCAGGCCTAGGAGGACTTTCGGTTTTACGCGCCTTACTTAAAAAACTTCCGAATTATTCTTATTTTTATTTAGGTGATACTGCTAGAGTGCCTTACGGCGAACGCTCTTCTGAAACTATTTTTAAATATACAGTAGCTGCTGTGGAATTTTTATTTAAACACGGTTGCTCTCTAGTCATTGTCGCCTGCAATACCGCCTCTTCTCAAGCCCTCAGGCGACTGCAACAAGAATGGCTCCCTAAAAATTACCCCGATTATCGCGTTCTTGGAGTAATTCGTCCACTAGTAGAAGCGATTGCCCTTTCTAATAAAAAACACCTAGGGATTATTGGGACTACTGCCACTATCAAATCCCAGACTTACACTCAGGAATTAAAATTTTTAAAACCAGACCTAAAGATAGCGGCTAAAGCAACTCCCCTTTTAGTCCCTTTAGTTGAAGAAGGGCGCCTAGACACCCCGGAAACTCGCTTAATTTTAGAAGATTACTTAAAACCATTAAAGATGGCTGGGATTGATAGTTTGGCCTTAGCTTGCACTCACTACCCTTATTTGCAAAACTTAATTAAAGAATTACTCGGACCGGAAGTTTTAATTTATGATTCTGGAAAAATTATTGCCGACTCTTTAAACCTTTATTTAAAAAACCACCCAGAGCTTAATTTGAAAACTAAAAATCCAGAACGCCGTTTTTATGTAAGCGACAACCCCGCCTCCTTTGCTTCTCAAGGGGAAAAATTTTTAGGCCAATCCTTAAAAAATCTAGAATTAGCGAACTTATGATTATCTTTTTATACGGACCAGACTCTTTCCGGCGTCATCAAAAACTTCAAGAATTGCGAGAACACTTTATTAAAACGGTTGACAGTAGTGCTCAAAATGTAATTACAATCGATGGCTCAACTGCTAATATTAAGGAGTTAAGCGAAAAAATAGGCACTGGCTCTTTATTTGTTCGTCGTCGCTTAATTATTATTCGCGATTTACTAAAAAATAAAAATCAAACAACTCTTTTTAGTAATTTATTAAAACTTCTACCGGGTTGGGAGAAGGGCAAGCCAGAAGAACAAAATATTATCATCTTTAATGAGGATGATTGCGGTGGCAGTAAGCCCAGTCAAGAAAAAAAAGCTCTTTTGTCTTGGTTAAAAAAACAACCCTTCACTCAAGAATTCAAACCCCTTTCAACCCCAAAAACAATCAGCTTCATCCAAAATTTAGCTAAAAACTGGGAGCGCGAAATTGATTATAGCGCCGCCCAAACTTTAATTAATCGAACCAGCACTGATTTGTGGCGCTTACAAGCGGAGACTCACAGACTAGCCTTTTCCCTCCCCCCTCAAGGCAAAATCAATTCTGCGCTAATTAAAGAGATTGTTAATGACACTTACGAACAAAATATTTTTGCCTTAACCGATGCTGTTGCTAGTCGTCAAGGCAAAAAGGCTCTCAACTTACTAGAAGAACAATTTATAGCCGGTCTTAGCGAAGAATATATTTTGAGCATGTTGATTCGCCAATTTAAAATTCTATGCCAAATTAAGGGGGCTGAATCAGAAAATTTAAGTGCCACAGAAATTGGCAAAAAGACAAACCTTCACCCCTTTGTTATTAAAAAAGGGCTAAGTCAAGCTCAAGCATTTTCTAATGACGATTTAAAAAAACATTTAGACCACCTCATTCTTTTAGATTTTAGCAACAAAACTGGAACAAGTAATTTAAAAATTGCCTTAAGCTTATTTGTTGGTGGTTTAAAAAACTAATTTCCCCTTTTTAAGTCTTGCGTTTTTAAAACTTGTTTGTTATATTCAAAAGAGCCTTCTGGCTAATTTTTGTTTTATTCAAATTTTTGGGCAATTAGCTCAGCTGGTTAGAGCGCAACACTGATAATGTTGAGGTCGGAGGTTCGAGTCCTCCATTGCCCACTTTAATTGGTTTTTAAAAAGAAAAATCTTAGCATCCGGTTTAAAGTAAAAGCGACTGAATAAATTAAGCGTAATCAAACTCTGTTTTGATTGAATCGCGGGGTAGAGCAGTTGGCAGCTCGCCAGGCCCATAACCTGGAGGTCGTCGGTTCGAATCCGACCCCCGCAACAAGTCGCCTCGGTAGCTCAGTGGTAGAGCAAAGGACTGAAAATCCTTGTGTCGTCAGTTCGATTCTGACCCGGGGCACACAAAAAACTCGGATTCCGAGTTTTTTTAGAAACGGGGTGTCGTATACCGGTAGTACGCATGCTTTGGGAGCATGTTGACTGGGTTCAATTCCCAGCACCCCGACATAGAACTAACCGTCACTTAATAAATGGCGGTTTTCTTAAAAGATTACTTTTTCTTAAAATAGACCATCTAAATAAGCCTACTTACTAAATTTTTTCAACGAAGCGGCAATGCCCGCCTCTTGATTTTTATTTAAATTATTGGTAGCATCTATTTGTTTTAGATAAACTAAAAAAATATAAAATTCAGAATCCAATATGCCTAATAAGAAATCGGCCGCTAAAGAGCTGCGCAAGAGCGTTAAGCGCCAAGCAGACAACAAGAAAGTAAAAAAGGCCATGAAAGAAGTAATTAAAACTAGCAACAAGGCGATTGCTGCTGGCGAAAAGCTTAGTGCCGAAAGTCTAGCTAAAGCTAGCAAATTAATTGATAAGGCCGCCAAAAAAGGAGTTATCAAAAAGAACACTGCCGCCAGACAAAAATCACGCCTGGTTAAGCGGGCTAATAAAACTACTAAATAATAATTTTAAAAAGACTTAATCTCGGATTCGTCGACTAGTCGCCGTCATTCTTGGATTTAGCCTTAAATACCTATTCTATGTTAGACAAAAAGACTAAAGAAAAAATCATTAAAAAATTTCGAGTTCATGAGAGTGATACCGGCTCTACACAAGTCCAAATTGCTATCTTAAGTGAAGAAATCAAACAATTAACCGATCATCTTAAACAACACAAGCAAGATAATTCTTCCCGACGCGGATTATTGAAGAAGGTAAGCGAACGCCGAAAATTCCTTAAGTATCTACAGAAAGAAAGCGCTGAACAATTTAAAGAATTAGCTACAAAATTAAAGCTAAAAATTGCTGATAAGCTAATCGCCGAAGAAGAAGAGGAGAAGCTGAGACAAAGCCGTTACACTCCTACTAAAAATGATGAGGAAGAAGAAGTTGAAGAAGAACCAAAAGATTTAAGTGACCTGGAAGAAGAAAAAATTGACGAAGAATAAAATAAACAGCGGCCCATATGATTAAACACCCTGAACAAAGAATTGGTATTCTGGTAGATGTTTCTAACATGTACCATTCGGCCAAGAATTTATATAATCGCCGCGTTAACTTCAAAAACGTTCTTAGCGAAGCAGTGGCCGGTCGGAAACTTATCCGAGCCACTGCTTATGTTATAAAGAGCGACAATGAAGACGAAATGAACTTTTTTGAAGCTTTAAGTCAGCAAGGATTTGAAGTTAAAATGAAAGACCTGCAAACTTTTGCTGGTGGCGCCAAAAAAGGAGATTGGGACGTCGGGATTGCTTTAGATGCTATTCGTCTGGCCGACAAATTAGATGTAATTATTCTAGTTTCCGGAGATGGTGACTATCTTCCCTTACTTTCTTATTTACAAAACAATAAAGGCTGCCTCGTTGAAGTTATTGCTTTCAGAAAAACCTGCTCTACACGCCTGATTGAAGAATCCGATGATTTTACTGACTTATCTTCAAATCCTAAATTTTTATTAGGGCGAGGGCAATTAAAAATAAAATAATTTAATAAGTTAATATTGTTCTGACCGGCAAATACTTAGTGCTGTAAGCTTTTACAGTCCTTTAATTTGACGGCCAGAACCACAATGTATGAGTGAACAGATTTTTAAGACCGAGTGGTTGGGCCATGAGCTCACTATTAAGACTGGTCGCATTGCGCTTCAAGCCGATGCTTCAGTAACGGTTCAATACGGCGAAACCGTCGCCATGGCTAATGTTGTTCAAGCCAAAAATGAACGCGAGGGAGTCAATTTCTTCCCTTTAATGGTTGATTTTGAAGAAAAGCTTTACGCTGCCGGAATAATTAAAGGTTCCCAATGGGTAAAGCGCGAAGGTCGGCCAACCGATCAGTCTGTTTTGACTGGTCGAATGATAGACCGAGCAATTCGTCCACTTTTTAATCAGGATGATCGTCGTGACATTCAAGTAATTGTCTCTGTTTTGGCTGTAGATAATGAAAATGATTATGATGTTGTCTCTTTGATAGCTGCCTCAGCCGCCCTAGCAATTTCTGGGGTCGACTGGGCTGGGCCAATTAGTGGCGTTCGCATTGGACGCATCGACGGACAATTCGTCTTTAACCCAAGCTACAAACAACAAGCTTTAAGCGACTTAGACATTATTGTCTCTGGAACCAGTGGTCGCTTACTAATGCTAGAAGCAGCAGCCACCGACATCGCTGACGAAATAGTCTCTGAAGCAATTATTGCCGGCTTAGACAAAATGCAGGGAGCGCTTGATTTAATTAATGAAATGAAGGCCAAACTAAAACCGGAACTAAAAGAAAAAACTAAGGAATTGAAAACAAGTGAGGAGTTAGAGACCGAAGAAACGAGAAAGAAATTACTAAGCGATTCAACCGCTTGGCTAAAACCGCTTATTCCTGGAATTTTATTTGATGCCTCTTATTACACTAAGAAAGAGCGAAAAGCCGCAGTTGGTGAAATAAAAAAACAGTTAGACCAACACTTATTTGATCAAAAAATTAGTCGTTCTGAACGCCAATGGGTAATTGGAAAGATAGTAGAAACTCTAGTTGATGAAGAAATTACTCGCGCTATTTTAGAAAAAAATCATCGCGTTGATGGTCGCAAACTAACCGAAATTCGCCCCCTGTTAGCTGATACGGCTATTTTGCCACGCGTACACGGCTCATCTCTTTTCTCCCGTGGCGAAACCCAAGTAATGTCTATCGTCACTTTAGGAGCACCTGGATTAGAACAGTCTCTAGAGGGAATAGAAGGGGCCAGTAAAAAGCGCTACATGCATCACTACAATTTCCCGCCTTATTCGGTTGGTGAAGTTTCTCCTTTGCGAGGAACTGGCCGCCGCGAAATTGGCCATGGTGCCTTAGCAGAAAAAGCCATCATGCCTTTGCTGCCAACAAAGGAAGAATTCCCTTATACAATTAGGGTGGTTTCTGAAACTTTAGGATCTAATGGCTCCTCTTCAATGGCTTCAACTTGTGCCTCTACTTTAGCTTTAATGGATGCCGGGGTACCACTTAAAAAGCCGGTTGCCGGAATCGCTATTGGGTTAGCTTCCCTGCCTGACATGAGTCAATGGAAAATTATCACTGACATCCAAGATTTAGAAGACGGTAACGGTGGAATGGATTTCAAAATTACTGGCACAGACACTGGCTTAACCGCTATTCAATTAGATACTAAGAGTATTGGCTTAGATGCAACCATGATTAAACAGGCAATCTCTCAAGGGCGAACTGCTTTAAATGAAATCTTAACAGTTTTAAAAAATGCTATTGCTGCGCCCCGACCAGAACTATCTCCTTATGCTCCAAGAATTACCAGCTTTTCAATTAATCCAGAAAAAATTGGTGCTATTATTGGGCCTGGCGGAAAAACCATTAACGGAATTATTGACGAAACCGGAGGCACTGTCAGTATCGATATTGAAGATGACGGCCTAGTAATGGTCTGCGGCAACGACGCTGAAATGGTTGCCCTTGCTTTAAATCGCCTCCAAGATATTGTCAAGGAGTTTAAAGTTGGTGACGAAGTAAAGGGTAAAGTTGTCCGTTTGTTAGACTTTGGCGCTTTTGTGGCCTTAACACCTAATCAAGACGGAATGGTTCATGTCAGTGAACTCGCCCCTTACCGAGTTGAAAAACCAAGCGACTTTATCAATGTCGGCGACGAGGTAAGCGTTAAGGTTCGAGAAGTTGATAGCCAGGGACGAATTAATTTAACAATGAAGGGTTTAGCTGCGAACGAACACCTCTGGAAGGAGGAAAAAGGCAAATCCCAAGGTGGTAGCAGTTTTGAAAAAAGCCCTGCTCGTTTTAACAACCGCCCCACCAGCTCTCGTGGTCAGAGCTCAAGACCTTTTAGACCACGCTCTTAAAAATTGACTTTTTCTCAGCATTTGGTTAGAATTGGTTTATTAATTGCCGTTTCGGCCATAACTGACAGACAACAAAGAATTATGTTAACCATCAAATTATCTAAATTAGGAAAGAAAAATCACAAATTGTTTCGAGTAATTATTAATGAAAAGGGTCGTGATCCTTATGGTCGCGCCTTAGAAGTTCTTGGATCTTACGATCAATACCAAAAGAAGTTGCAAGTAAAAAATGACCGTGTTACTTATTGGCTCTCCAAGGGAGCGCAAATGACTAATACAGTTAACAATTTACTGGTTACTCATGGTGTTATTGACCGTGAAAAAATTATTCCAAAGAAAAAAACTAAGACCAGCGAAAAACGTGAGGCCCAAAAAAAGGCTAAAGCGGAAAAGCGAAAAGAAGCAGAAAAGGCCGCTACCCCAGAAACACCTGAAGAAAAACCATTAGAGGAAACAGTTGAACCAGAAGAAGTAATAAAAGAAGAGATTAAGCCGGAAGAAGCGGCTGTTTAAACTTATTACTTAGCTGCTTTTAGCAGTTATTTATATAATTAACTTTCTTTTTTGTTTGATGTCTACATTAAACCGGAAAGGAAAAAATAAAACTATGGAAGCTCAAGACAAGCAATTCTTAGAAATGATCGTTAAGAACATCGTCAGCAATCCAGATGATGTCCAAGTAGATCGCACCGTAGACGAAATGGGTGTGCTCTTGACCCTAAAAATCAACCCGGCAGACATGGGTTATGTCATCGGGCGTAAGGGGCAAACTGCGCAGGCAATTCGCACCTTATTAAAAATCGTTGGCGCTAAGAACAACTCTCGCGTAAACTTAAAAATTTATGACCCAGAGGGTGGCAAGCGATACGAACAGCGCCCAGAGGCTGAAAAAACTGAAGCCGCTCCTGCCGAAGGTAGCGATTTAGAATCAGCAATTGATGATTTGCGCATCTAATAAGTTATCGATTCGAAAAGCCCCGCCCTGCGGGGCTTTTCTTTTTTAACAAGTTTAGACGGTGTTTAAATATCTATTTATGAATTTTCAAGCTATCTCTATTTATCCAGAAATTTTTGACTCCTACTTTGAGGCCGGAATTTTAAAAAGGGCCAAAGAGCAGGGATTAATCAATTTTCAAGCTCACGATTTAAGAAATTGGAGCACTGATAAGTACCACAGCATTGACGACACCCCTTATGGCGGTGGGGCGGGGATGATTATGAGGGCAGATATTTGGCAGGCAGCTTTAAGTGATGTAAAAAAGGAAAGCTCTGCAAAAAAAAGAAAGGTTGTGATGTTGTCTGCCAGTGGTGAGTCTTGGACGCAAGCAAAGGCCGAAGAGTATGCCAGACTAGAAGAAATTATTTTTGTTTGTGGACGCTTTGAGGGAATTGATGAGCGAGTTCTCAACTTTGTTGATGAAGAAATTTCTGTGGGTAATTATGTTTTAACTGGCGGCGAACTGCCAGCTCTAATTATTATCGACTCTGTTTCCCGCCTGATTCCCAGCGTTCTTGGAAATAGAAGTAGCTTATTCGAAGAATCTCATTCTGAAGCCGGAGTCCTGGAATACCCCCAATATACAAAACCGCCAGTTCTTGAGGTGGATGGTGAAAAATACTCCGTTCCTGAAATTTTGCTTTCCGGTGATCATGGAAAAATAGCCGCCTGGAAAAAAGCTAATCGTAAACAAAAAAAGAGCTGACTTTTAGTCAGCTCTTTTTTTTAAATAACTTTGTAAATAATTTTTCCTAAACAATCTTCCACCTATCACCATCTTTTAATAAACGGCCCTTGAGAGTAAAACCTGAAGCTTTGGGGTGACCACCACCACCAAACATTCTCGCCAATTTTGAAACATCAACACCGTCTTGAGAACTACGCAAGCTGCCTTTTACTAAACCTTCGGGCTCTTCTCGTAAAACCATAATTGCATCCACCTCAGAAATATTACTCAACCAACCAGCAATCTCACCAAAGATATCTTGACTAGAGAAACGATCCCGCTCTTCACTAGTTGCTGATTTTAAAATCTCATCAACCTCGGGACGAGTCAAAACAGAAAAAGCTAAATTATATTTTTTGTTAAGCCGCAGATTATTAAACGCTAAGCCCCAAAGCTTCATTGTTAACAAACTCTGATTACGAATTAGACGATTAATAATTTTAGTAAACCGAGCACCACAAGCCACCATCTCTGAGGCAATACTTAAATTATCAATGCTGGTTTTTGAATACAAAAAATTACCTGTATCAGAAAGTAAGCCAGTTAAAATACAATCAGCTAAATCTCGATTAATCTCCTCCCCGTTAATTTTTAAAAAATCATAAATGATTTCAGTCGTCGCTGCTTTTTCTGGTAAACGCAGCTCCAGGTCTGACCAGTGCTCACTGTTAGGGTGATGATCAAATTCAATTAAAAGTGGTCTTTTTGACTTTTCTTTTAAAGATTTAATTTGTTCGGCTAAATTGGTGCGCGCTAAAGAACCACAATCAACCACAATAATAAGACTATAATTATCTAGCTCGCCCAGACACTCAGGCGTGGCCGCTATTTTCTGAATATGTGGCAAATAATCAAAAGTCCCTGTGCTTCTATAGTCAGAACAAAAACCTCGGGCAAAAATATTATATCTCTCCGAAAGCTCTAGTAAGGAACAGACTGAAGACAGGGCATCTCCGTCAGGGCTAAGATGACCAATAACTAAAATTCTTGTAGCCGTAACAAAATTATGAAAAATTTCTTTATAAACGGATTCTAATATAGCCATAATTATTTTTAAAATCACCAATTTTATCAAAATCTTATCATCTTAGTGACAAAACAATAAAAAGTCCAGCTTTCTTGGCTGGACTAAAAAATATCTAAATTTTTAATAATCTTATTCTAAATTATCTAAATACGCCTCCATAGCGGCCGCTTCTTTTTCGGTAGAATCAAAAACAAAACTAAGACGGGGAATCTGCCGCAAACGAACCTTTTTAGTTAGGGCGGCGGCAATTGGTCGTGCTGATCGTTTAAGCGCCGCTAAAGCAGTGCCTGCTTGGTTATCTGGCAAAACTGAAACACCAACTGTCGCCGCCTTCTGATCAACAGAGGCCAAAACATAAACAACCGTAATCAAAACTCCCGGCAAAGCCACTTCACGACTTATTATTCCGGCTAATTCTTCTCTTAAAACATGATTTAAGCGAACTTGCGACATAAATTTTAATCCTTTACCTCTTCTTCATGATAGGCTTCTAAAATATCACCTTCCTCGATTATTGGCGCCCCCTCAAATAAAAGGCCGCACTCATCATTAGTTTGAATTTCTTTAACATCCTGCTTACCGCTCTGCAATTGCACAATTTTTTTAGTTGCAATGAGCTCACCCGCGCGCTTAACCGCGACCGAACTACCGCTTCTAATATAACCATCTAAAACACGGCCACCGACAATTTGACTATCGGCTTCGGTTCTAAAAATCGCTAAGACCTTAATTCTGCCTTCATCGACGCGCTTTGTTTCAACCTTAATCATCTTTTTCATCTTCTCGCGCATATCTTTTATTAAATCATAAATAACCGAATATATTTTTATAGATACGCCTTTTTCTCTAATTAAGTTTTCAATCGGTGCGGTCAAGCGGACATTAAAGCCAACAATCTCAGCCCCCGAATCTTCAGCTCGACGAACATCGCCTTCGGTAATATTGCCCAAACCTTTAGCTAAAATTTTTGTTCTAACTTTCTCGGTATTTAACTTCAGCAAAGATTCTTCAATTGCCTCCGCTGAACCCAAAAAGTCCGCCTTAATAATTAAATTAAGCTGAGGGACATCGTCATCGGTTTCTGAAGAAGCCATCGACATTGCCGATTTCACTGTTTGACCAGAGGCTGTTCTAATTCTTTTGTTTTTAACTCGAGTGCCATTACCAACCTCTAAAATATCCCCAATTTCTGGAGAGATTTTTAAGCCAAGAATTTTAGTCGGAACCGATGGCCCTGCTTCTACTATTTCTTCACCTAAATAATTTTTTAAAGATTTAACTTTGCCATAGATAATTTCATTAAAACAAAGCTGGTCGCCAACGCGTAAAGTACCATTTTGAATTAAAATTGTCGCCACCGGCCCAGCCCCTTTATCAACATTTGACTCAATAACAGTGCCAGCTGCCAAAGCGTCAGGATTAGCTTTCATAGCGCTACCCTCTGTTTCCGCCAACAATAGAACAACATCTAAAAGTTCTTCAATTCCTAGGCCGTCTTTAGCAGAAATTGGAACGCAAATTGTTTTTCCGCCCCAATCTTCAGGGGTTATTCCCAAAACAGAAGATAACTCTTGTTTTGTTTTATCTAAATTTGCCTCTGGCTTATCCATCTTATTAATCGCCACTAAAAAAGGAATTTTAGCCGCTTCAATAATCCGGCAAGCTTCTACAGTTTGTGGCTTAACACCATCATCAGCAGCAACAACTAAAATAGCGATATCAGCAACCTTGGCCCCGCGACTACGCATAGCGGTAAAAGCTTCATGCCCCGGAGTATCAATAAAAGTCATTTCCTTCCCCTGCCGTTTAATCTGGTAAGCTCCAATGTGTTGAGTGATTCCACCCGCCTCTTGAGCAGCAACATCGGTTAAACGAATTGAATCTAATAATTTAGTTTTCCCATGATCAACATGCCCCATCACAACTATTACTGGTGGGCGATTCTGTAAATCACTTTTTTCTTCTTGATCAATAATTCCTTGTAGTTTTTTTTCTTCATCGACTCCTTCAATCAAGTCTGTTTCCGGTTCAGCTTTAACTTCTAAGTTAAGGCCGGCCCCAATAATAGAAGCGGTATCAAAATCTATTTTTTCATTAATTGAAGCAAAAACACCGTTTTTCATTAATTCTGCAAGAACACGATTAACCGGAATCCCAGCTAACTCAGAGAAACTACGAACTGTAATTGTTGCCGAAACAGTAATCGGCTTTTTTTCTTTAGGCAAATCTTTCTCTTCGCGCTCTTTAGCAAAGGCGGCAGCTCGCTCCATTTCTAAACGTCGCCTAAAAACTGGCCAATTTTTAATAATTTTTTTAGCGGTATTATTATCTATCTTAATAGCTTTTTGGCCAACATTAAAACCAATCTTAGGCAAAAGGTCTCTAAGTTCTTGAGGGTTTACTCTTAATTGGCGCGCTAATTCAGAAATATTCATAATTTTATCAGTTAAAATCAGGCGTCAGTCGCCAGAAACTCCCTAAATCTTACGCTAATTAGGGTTTTTCGTCAAATATTAGGGGCTAAAATAAACAAATCCCATCTTTACAAAGTTAGCTTTTAATGCTAGAGTAAATTTATAAGATTTTTAATTAGGTTGTTTCTGGAACTTAAACCCTGTTTACCGTCGCTTAATATTTTTAGTTTTTTATCTCCTGTTTACGATTTTTAGCTATCAATATAATATTTTTCTAACTCTAATTATTTTTAATTGAGAGTAGGCGCGTCGGCCGTCGGTTTTTCTAAAAACAACCGCAACCATATGGAATATATTCTTTATGCTTTGTTTTTAGTCGGCGGTTTTTTTATTGGTTATTTAATTTATAAAAATGTCGGCGCTAAAAAACTAAGCGGCTCAGAACAAAAAGCTAAAAAATTATTAGACGAAGCGGCCCTAAAAGAAAAAGAAATTTTACTCCAGGCCCAAGAAAAAGCGCTTAAGGTGATTGAAGACTCCAAGAAAGAAGAGGTCCGAAGACGACAAGAAATAAGTCAGGCTCAAGCTCGTGTTGAAGAAAGAGAAAATTCTTTCTCCCAAAAACTTATTGATCTTCAAGAAAAGCAACAAAAGCTTTATGATCAGGTGGCTGAAGTCCAAAACATCAAAGATGAAATAAAAACTATCCAGCAAGAACAAGAAAAGAAGTTAGCAGAAATTGCTAATTTAAGCCCCGAAGAAGCTGAAGAAAAACTTTTAAAGAAAATTGAGGCTCAGTGTAGCGAAGATTTAGCAATTCGCTTAAAAAAGTTAGAAAACGAAAGCGATGAGCGCCTGGCTGATAAAGCTCGCGATATTATGGCCTTAGCGATGCAAAGAACAGTTTCCAATTACACTGTAGAATTAACAACTACAACAGTTGATTTGCCTAATGATGAAATGAAGGGACGAATTATTGGCCGCGAAGGAAGAAATATTAAATCGATTGAACAACTAACGGGAACTGAAATTATTGTTGACGACACACCAAATGCAATTACTATTTCCGGCTTTTCTTTAATTCGTCGTCATATTGCTAAAAAAACTTTAGACTATTTAATCAAAGACGGCCGCATCCATCCAACTAAGATTGAGGATGCAGTGGAAAATGCCAAAAAAGATATTGCCATTGATATCAAAAAAGCTGGAGAAGAAGCACTTTACGAAGTCGGAGTGGCTGGCTTTGACCCCAAATTAGTACAAATTATCGGCCGTTTAAAATACCGAACAAGCTATGGTCAAAACACCTTACACCACTCAGTAGAAGTTGCTCAATTAGCAGCAATTCTGGCCGAAGAGCTAGGCGCCGACGTTACTTTGGCGAAGAAAGGCGGCTTACTTCATGACATCGGTAAAGCTGTTGACCATGAAGTTCAAGGCACGCACACAGAAATTGGCCGTGACATCGCCAAAAAGTTTAATCTTCCTCAAGAATTAATTGATCCAATTGCTACTCACCACGATGACCAGCCCGCCTCTCTTATCTCAGTAATTGTAAAAGTAGCCGACGCTATCTCTTCTGCTCGCCCTGGAGCTAGAAGTGATAACTTCGAAAACTATATTCAGCGTTTAGAAGAATTGGAAAAAATCGCCTCATCTTTTGAGGGTGTTGAAAAAACTTATGCTATCCAGGCTGGCCGAGAAGTTCGTGTTTTTGTACGTTCAGAAGAAATGTCTGATTTAGCCTCACATGATTTAGCCCGCAATATCGCCCAAAAAATAGAAACTGAACTCAAATATCCAGGAGAAATAAAAGTTAATGTGATTAGAGAATTACGAGTAACTGAATACGCTCGTTAACTTGGATTAGCGACTAAAAGATGAGATAAAAATTACCCCTTGAAATAAAGCCTTCCTTTTATTATAATAATAACAGCTAAAAATTAAGTCTAAACCTATGAACAAGGCACAACTCATCGAGAGGCTTTCTAAGCAGGTTGATGGTGTTTCAAAGAAACAGGCCGAGCAGTTTCTCAACGCTCTTACAAGCACCCTTACTAGCGAGTTAAAAGAGGGGCGTGAGGTAACCATTACCGGTTTCGGCACTTTCCTATCTCGTGTCCGTTATGCGCGAGGCGGGGTTAATCCGCAAAACCCAACCCAGAGAATTATTATCCCCGAAGTTCGAGTGGCCAAGTTTAAAACTGGTTACAATCTCAAACAGGCCCTAAAAGGTAAACGCTAGATTTAAAGGCGCTCGTAGCTCAATGGATAGAGCACTTGGCTTCGGACCAAGGGGTTGTGGGTTCGAATCCTGCCGGGCGCACTATTTTTTTGTTGACAACTCTAGCCTCTTCCTTTATTCTAAGTTAAAGAAAATTAAAATTTTTTATTTTTTAGGTTATTTTTTCACGAGGCTGGGTAGCTCAGCTGGTTAGAGCGTAGCACTCATAACGCTAAGGTCGAGAGTTCAATTCTCTCCCCAGCCACTAAAAAATTTAAGCGCTGTTAGCTCAGCTGGTAGAGCAGCTCCCTCTTAAGGAGACGGTCGCAGGTTCGAATCCTGCACGGCGCACCAAGCAAAAATAGGCACTAGGGCCTATTTTTTATTAATAATCAATCTAAAAAAATTAAAAAACTTTGAAATTTGCTAATTTTTATACTACAATAAAAATAAGAAATTAAAATTACTAAACAATAGATGACATGAGAACAAACAAAAAGTATTTAATTACCGCCCTTGTCGTTCTAGCAGCAATCTTAACAGTGGTAATTTTTTACAAACCTCAAGCTCCAGAAAATGAACCAATCAAAGATGCCCCTGCAAATGATAAAAAAATTAACACCATGTTAATGCTGATTGAATTTGAAGAAATCGACGGGATTTTGCAATGGGAAAAAGAGCTGGACCAAAGAGGCTTAACTGCCCTTATTAAAGTTCAAGACAATATTTTAGAAGAAAACCCTGAGGTCTTTAAAAGGTTAGCCGATAAAGGCTACGAAATTGCTGGGGGGTACGACACGGAGCCCTTTTGGGGCATGCCTTACGATAAACAATACAATTACTTAGAAGAATCAAAAAAACTAGTAGAAGAAATTACCGGCAAAAAGATGCGCGTCTTCGGTAGCCGCTATTTTGCTTATGATGAAACCACTTTAAAAGCCGCTGATGATTTAGAAATTGATTATATTTTAGGGCGTGGCGTGAACGATGTTGAAGCAACTATTTACCATCCAGAAGAATACAACGTAAAAATTATCTCAGTAACGAACGTGGATGTTGGCGAACCAATGGGAAGAGGCTCTCTTTGTGATTACAGCCTTTGGGCAAGAGGTGCTGGAGCCGAGGAATTTGGAGAAATATTAGATGAAAGTATTGCTAAAAACCCAAACAATATGATTTTAGTTTCTCATTCTTATCTCGGCGGAACGAGATTAGAATGGTGGAATCAGTATAAAAGAGCCCTAGGCTCTAACAAAATTAGCTGGGAAGGCTTTGATTCTTGGTTAGAAAATCAAACAATAATTAGTTTGCCGAACGCAGAAATTCCCTTAAACAACGAGGTAAAATATGTTCAACCAGCTCCAGCTAAGGCAATGAGCGACTACGAGGAGGTTCCCGGACTAGGAGACATATTAGCACCATCCTCTCATAATGAGATGATGTGCTATTAAAATAAACTTCTCTTACTTTTAAAAAACAAAAAAACACCCTCAACTTAAAGCTGGGGGTGTTTTTTATTTATACTACTCTTCTTCGCCCTTATCTTCTTTTTCTACCGGGCCACCCTCAATCTCTCTTTTTTTAGATTCCACTAAAATTTCTTTACGTAATTTTAAAAGCATCTTTTTATCCTCTTTCATAAAACGCTTAGCGGCCTCACGCCCAACGCCCAGCTTAATTTCTCCATAAGAATAGGAGTTGCCATTTTTCTTAATAACCCCATATTCAACGCCGGTGTCTAAAATATCTCCAGCTAAAGAAATCCCTTCGTTATACATGATATCAAACTCACTAGAACGAAAAGGGGCGGCAACTTTATTCTTAACCACTTTTACTTTAACGCGATTGCCGATTATTTTATCACCTTGTTTTATTTGAGCTGCTCGGCGAATTTCAATTCTGACCGAAGAATAAAACTTCAGAGCATTGCCGCCAGTAGTTGTTTCCGGATTACCAAAGAAAACACCAATTTTATTTCGGATTTGATTAATAAAAATAATCACTGTATTTGTTTTAGCCACTGCCGCCGTTAATTTTCTTAGTGCCTGACTCATTAGCCGCGCTTGAAGGCCCATATGCTGATCCCCCATATCGCCCTCTATTTCTTTTTGTGGCACCAGAGCAGCGACTGAGTCAACAACCACTACATCAACCGCATTAGAACGAACCAGAGTTTCTACTATGTCTAAGGCTTGCTCGCCAGAATCTGGCTGAGAAATGATTAAATCTTTAATGTTAACGCCTATTTTTTCAGCATAAGCTGGGTCAAGTGCATGCTCCGCATCAACAAAAGCAGCAATACCACCGAGGTGTTGAACCTCGGCAACGATATGTTGAGCTAAAGTAGTTTTTCCTGATGATTCAGGGCCATAGATTTCGATAACTCGACCACGCGGGATACCGCCAATCCCTAAAGCAATATCTAAAGATAAACATCCGGTCGGAATTGAATCAACATCAGTTTTACGGGCATCACCAAATTTCATGATGGAGCCCTCGCCGAACTTAGCACGCACTTGTTCCATTGCCGCTAAAGCCGCTTCTTCTTTTTTGTCAGCTTCACCGTTAGTCTTGGTAACGGCAGCTGTTTTTTTATTAGCCATACTTTTTTAACAATAACCTTTCGGGAGGGTTGGTTATTAAAATTAAATTTATAAAAATTCGACTGCTATATTATAACTTATTTTGCTTAGCAAACCAACTATTTCAAAAATTTATCTAAACTCTTTTAGACGGCTTATCAGCTTAGTCCAAACAACCCCCAAATCAAAGGCGCCAGCTCTAAAAGCTTCCTTGAGATAGTTGGCTCCAGAAAGATCGGTTCCCTGATTTTTGTAAAGAGGCAAAGAAACGATATCGTTATTTTGAGTTGATTGATTTTTAATAAATTCCCCCATTTGAAAACTAAGCCCTCTTGCTCCCCAAGCAAAGAGCGGCAATGGCCGATTATTGGCCTGATCAACGAGAGTAGATACTCCAGCTAAAAATTGCCCAACCAGAGGCCAACGATCGGAAGACTGAGCAGAAAAATTATCCGAATTATATCCAAGGGTTGAAAAAACAGCCAAATAAAAAAATAGTAATAACAGAAATAAGGTGCTTAAAATTCCCCCTAATTTTTTCATAAAAAAACAAAACTTTATAAATTTATTTTATCATTTTAAGAGGCAGTGAGCAATTTTTATTTTTATCTTATTTTAGATTAAAAATATTGGGAACTACTTGACAATAAAAAGAAAATGGTTTATTTTGAAAAGAGAATTTTAACAAAAAAATAAGAAAAATGGAGGGACTAATAAACTTTTACAAAGAGGCTAATAGCCATGCTGGCTCAAACTATCTTTTAAAAAAAGATTTAGAAATTGTTGTTGATAGAGGAGTTTCAAACCCTAATTTATCAACAACAAAATTAATGGCTGAATATATCGACCAAAACCCGGAAATTAGCCAAGGAAAAGTAGTTGTTGACTGTCGTTGCGGTTGTGGAGTTTTAGGAATTAAAGCTGCTCTAAATGGAGCCAAACAAGTTTTTCTTACCGACTCTTCGCCGCTTGCAATAAGAAATACTGAAAAAAACATAAAAAAGATTCGTCTCTGTAAATTAGTCGAGGTAATTGAAACTGATTTGCTAGAAGATGTTCCTGAACAGGTTGATACAATCTTTTTTTCACACCTCTTATTGCCTGGAAGACCAAAAAGTTTTGACTGGTTAGAAAAAACCCTATTTGACGATGGTCAAATCTTGAGTCGTTTTTTCTTCCAAGCGCTTACTTTTCTAAAGCCTGAAGGGAAAATTTTTATCCCCTTTAATCGAGCAATCGGTGATGTCCGCGGACCAGCTTTCTTTTCCGCAAAAAGAAGCCTGGAGCCGAGAATAGCTCATCGCCAAAAAATGCAAGAAGGCGAAATAATGATTTTTGAATTTAAAAAGTTTTGAAACAAAAAAACCATCTCATAAAGAGGTGGTTTTTTTCAAATAAAAAACACCATTGTTCTGGCGACGACCTACTTTCCCAGGGCTCCTGCCCAAGTATCATCGGCGCTGGAGGGCTTAACTTCTGAGTTCGGGAAGGGATCAGGTGTGACCCCTCCGCTTGTATCACCAGAACAATGGCGTTTTTTAATATCTGAATTCTTAGATAACAAATTTTAGCTAACAAAAGAGTGGGAGAATCAAACGATTTATTAGTACCGCTCAGCTCAACGCATTGCTGCGCTTACACTTGCGGCCTATCAAGGTCCTCGTCTCGGACCAATCTATGAAACCTTATCTTAGAGACAGCTTCGTGCTTAGATGCTTTCAGCTCTTATCTTAACCGAAGGTAGCTACCCGGCAATGCCCCTGGTGGAACAGCCGGTACACTAGAGCTTCGTCCTTCCCGGTCCTCTCGTACTAAGGAAGGGCCTCTTCAAGTTTCCCCGAACACAGTGGATAGGAGACCGACCTGTCTTACGACGGTCTGAACCCAGCTCGCGTGCCGCTTTAATGGGCGAACGGCCCAACCCTTGGGAGCTTCTTCACCCCCAGGATGCGACGAGCCGACATCGAGGTGCCGAACCACGTCGTCGCTGTGGACGCTTAGACGTGACTAGCCTGTTATCCCCGGAGTAGCTTTTATCCGATGATCTTCCGCCGTCCTATATCGAACGGTCGGTTCACTAAGTTCCGCTTTCGCGACTGCTTGACTGGTAAGTCTCGCAGTAAAGCTGGCTTATGCCTTTACACTATCTCCCGGGTTTCCATTCCGGGATAGCCAACCTTTGTAAACGCCTCCGTTACCTTTTGGGAGGCATCCGCCCCAGACAAACTACCCACCAGACACTGTCCCTCGAGTAGAGGTTAGGAATAAGAATAAGCAAGGGTGGTATCTCACTGGTGCCCGAAGGCTCCCACCTATACTGAACATGCTTACCCCTATCCCAATATCAAGCTGTAGTAAAGCTTCACGGGGTCTTCTCGTCCAACTGTGTTTAACGAGCATCTTTACTCGTATTGCAATTTCACCGAGTTCTTCGTTGAGACAGTGCTCAAGTGGTTGAGCCATTCGTGCAGGTCGGAACTTACCCGACAAGGAATTTCGCTACCTTAGGACGATTATAGTTATCGCCGGCGTTCATCCGCGCTTGGATTCAAAGCTTCACCCCGAAGGATTAACCTCTCCTCTTAACGTTCGGACACTGGCCAGGCATCACCCTCTATACGTCATCTTACGATTTAGCAGAGAGCTGTGTTTTTGATAAACAGTCCCTTGAGCTCTTTAGCTGCGGCCCTATTGCTAGGGCAGACCTTATCTCGAAATTACGGTCGCTGTTTTGCCGAGTTCCTTAACGAAGATTCTCTCGTACATCTTAGGCTTCTCGCCTCATCCACCTGTGTCGGTTTGCGGTACGGTTACTACTAACTTAGCCCTAGAAGTTTTTCTAGGCAATTCTGCCACCAGATCGGATCCGTCTTGCGACTTCACCTTCAGCCAACTTCTTGAAATTATTGATCCGGATTTTCCTGGATCATTTCTTAAAGCAAGCAACGGACAAACCATGGCCCGTTCTGACCTTAGAATTGCGTCACTCCTTCGGAAATTAGTAGTAGTGCTGGAATATTAACCAGCTCTGCCATCGGTTACGCTAACACTACATTAGCTACACCTTAGGATCGACTAACCCTGGGTCGATTTGCGTTGCCCAGGAAACCTTGGATTTTCGATGGGCGGGGTTTTCACCCGCCTTTTTGCTACTCATGCCAACATTCTCTCTTCCGTACGCTCCACCGAACCTCACAGTTCGACTTCAGCGCAGAACGGAATGCTCCTCTACCACTCATTAAAATAAATTAATGAATCCGCATCTTCGGTAATATACTTAGCCCCGGTAAATTTTCGGCGCGGAACAACTTGATTAGTGAGCTATTACGCTATCTTTAAAGGATGGCTGCTTCTAAGCCAACCTCCTAACTGTCGCAGTCGCAACACCACCTTTTACACTTAGTATATATTTTGGGACCTTAGATTGCGGTCTGGGCTGTTTCCCTTTTGACTGATGAAGCTTAGCCCCCATAGTCTGACTCCCGGACTCCACCTACAGGTATTCGGAGTTTGATTAAAGACGGTATCTTGCGACCCGCCCTCGACCAGTGCTCTACCCCCTGTAGTCAGCATCCGAGGCTAGCCCTAAAGCTATTTCGAGGAGAACCAGCTATTGCCGAGTTCGATTGGAATTTCACCGCTAACCACCGCTCATCCCCTAGTGTTGCACGACTAGTGGGTTCGGTCCTCCATGTGGATTTCTCCACACTTCAACCTGGCCATGGTTAGATCACCCGGCTTCGGGTCTTGTCCATGCGACGAGTACTTCGCTTCTGACACACTAGTAAACTAATGTGCAAAAGCGAAGCACTATGCGGGCTATTAACCCTCGCTTTCACTCCACATCCTTGCCAAACGGCAATTATGTAAGCCACATAGAACAAACTCGTTGGCTCATTCTTCAATAGGCACGCCGTCACCCGAGTAAACTCAGGCTCCGACTCTTTGTAAGTATATGGTTTCAGGTACTATTTCAACTCCCTCTCGGGATGCTTTTCACCTTTCCCTCACGGTACTTGTTCACTATCGATCATAAGAAGTATTTAGCCTTGGGTCATAGTCGACCCAGCTTCAGACGGGATTTCACGAGTCCCGCCCTACTTAAGAAAATGATCACGGAGAATGACTGTTTTTCGCTTACGGGGCTATCACCCGCTCTGGCCAGGCTTTCCAGCCTGTTCAACTAAACAATTATTTTTATGACTCCGTCTTGCCCAACCCAAGGGGCAAACACCATCTCTTACAACTCCAACGGACCATATGGACTTGGATCCTTCTGAACTCTTACCGGCGAACCGGTTCAAATTCTCGGGTCGGTTGGTTTAGGCTCCTCCCTGTTCGCTCGCCACTACTTAGGGAATGATTATTATTTTCTTTTCCTCCGGCTACTAAGATGTTTCAGTTCGCCGGGTCTTCCAGCTTCAGCTCTAAGCTAAAGCTTTCTGCCTCTTCAAGGCAGCGGGTTTCCCCATTCGGAAATCTGCGGGTCAAAGGTTGCTTGCCACCTTACCGCAGCTTATCGCAGGCTGCTACGTCCTTCGTCGTCTTCTTATGTCAAGGCATCCACCGTATACTCTTGTTGAGATCCTCCCACACTTTTGTTGCCAAAAGTGTGATGTCTAGCAAATTAGACATTGACTCTCAAATAAATTGCATTAAATTTGAAAGTCTAATTATTTTTTCTTTCGATGTTTTTGATTATCTAAGTATTCAGTTTTGAAAGATCGGCTCTAAAATCAAGTCTGAAAGGAACAAAAAACCGCCGGCAGGCGGTCACAAAAGACGAGGTGTCATTTTGGTTCCCGCTCATGATTGATTTTTTGAGAGTTTACGCATAGTTTCTAGTTTCGTAAAACTGCTATCAATTATAAGGATTTTCGAAAACTTGTCAAGGGTTTAAAAGCCTTAAAAAATAAGGGTAAAAATAAAAAAAGAAAGCACCTTTCAGTGCTTTCTAAAAAATAACTAATTTTTTATTCAAGAACAAAATATTTAACCCCAGCTTATCAACAAGGCTTTTTACCCCATCGCCGGATCATCTGCGTAAAGTGTCGCCACCTCTTTCGTAATCAGGCCTTCTTTATACAATTCCTTAAGATGTTTATCTAATGTAATCATGCCATTTTTCCCCTCCATTTGCATAACGCTTTTAATTTGAGAAATTTTCCCCTCCCGAATAAGGTTGGCAATTGCCGAATTCCGAATTAGCAATTCTCGAGCAGCAACGCGACCACCACCAATTTTTGGCAAAAGACGTTGAGAAATAACAGCTGTAAGAAGCATTGATAATTGAGATTTAACTTGATTTTGCTGATGCGGAGGGAAAATATCAATAATTCTATCAACTGTTTGAATCGCACTATAAGTATGAAGAGTGGCTAAAACCAAATGACCGGTCTCCGCTAAAGTAATCGCTGCCGCCACGGTCTCGTAGTCCCTCATTTCACCAATCATAATTACATTTGGATCTTGGCGCAAAACATGTTTTAGTCCGCTAGCGAAAGAAGTCATATCGGATCCTAACTGACGCTGAGTTACTAAGCTTTGATTAGGAGTAAAAACATATTCCATCGGATCTTCCAAAGTAACAATATGACAACTGCGAGTGTTATTAATATAATTAATCATTGCCGCTAAAGTGGTTGATTTTCCGCAACCAGTTGGGCCCGTAACTAAAATTAAACCCTGAGGCATTGTCAACAACTCTTTAATTATTGGGGGCATGCCAATTTCTTCTAAGGTCGGCTTTTTTTCCTCGATTACCCGGGCTACTAAACGTAAGTTATTTTTTTCAAAAGACAAGTTGACTCGAAAACGAATAGCCTCAATTTCATAACTAAAATCCAAGTCCTTTTTTTCCAAAAAAATCGCTAGCTGCTCGGAGTTAGTAATTTCTTTTAAAGCGATACGTAAATCTGAATCTTCCAGCGGGGCAGCGCCTAATTCGGGAACTACAGAATTTAAAAGCTTTAACTCGCCATCAATTCTTAAAATCGGTGGTTGCCCAACCATTAAATGCAAATCAGAAGCTTTATGTGTGGCCGCCAACTTTAATAATTTTTTTAAATCCATATTTTTACCAAGCTAATTTTTTTAAGCCCGCTAAAGCAGCGGCTACTTGAGCCTCTTGCTTAGAAGATCCTTGACCGCGAGTAATCAACTCTTCTTCTAAATATAAACCAACCACAAAAGTTTTAGCATGATCAGGTCCGCTTTCCTCTAAAATTTCATAATGAGGGGTAACTCCTCGTTGCTCTTGTGCTTTCTCTTGAAAACGAGACTTTGGATCTAAATAGGCAGAATTCTCCAAAATATCATCCATCTTTGAAGCAATAAATTTTAAAATAAATTTTTTAGCAACCGATAAGCCCTGATCTAAATAAATAGCCCCAATCACCGCCTCAACGGCATTGGCTAAAATATACTGTCTAGATTTTTTATTCTTATCTTTAGCTTCGCCATGAGATAAATAAAGATAGCTTTCCAGACCTAATTCAACTGCCGTTGCATAAAGCATTTTAGAATTTACTAAAGAAGCTCGCCAGCTAGTTAAAGAGCCTTCATCGACTTCTGTAAAAGTTAAATACAAAAACTCAGTGATAACAATCTCTAAAACCGCATCTCCCAAAAACTCCAGACGCTCATTATGCCCTAGGTTTAAATCAGCATGTTCATTTAAATAAGAACGATGTGTTAAAGCCTGTCTTAATAAATCTTTGTTTTCAAAAGTTACTTCTAATTTTTTTTCTAAAGGCTTTAAGGTTTCTTGCGCCATATAAAATATTTTAAAAAAACCTCAAGAATCGAGGTCGCTTTAAGAGCTTAGAGGGATTGCGAGTTAGCCTCAGAAACTGAAACATCGGTTGCGGCTTGACGCTTTTTTTCTTCAAACTCCTCTTTATTATCACGCTTTTTTTCATCAGGCAATTCAGCATAAATAGCCCCCAAAACACCATTAATAAATTTACCCGAAGAATCACTGCCAAAATTTTTAGCAACCTCAATCGCTTCATTAATAGCCACGCGCGAAGGTATATTCTCGGAATAGAGCAATTCATAAATACCTAAACGCAAGACATTGCGATCAACCCAGGTAATCTGATCTAGAGGCCACTCAGTCGCGTGACGACTAATTAAACTATCAATTTCCTGTAAATGCTCAACCGTCCCAGAAATTAGCTCTTCAACAAAACCGCCATCGTCAAAATTCGGAGCAAAATGAATAAAATTATTCTTAATTAAAAAATTAAGATCTTCACTTTTTTTACCATTAAAATCCCAGGCAAAGAGTGTCTGGAGAGCAATGGTTCGCGCCAAATGACGATTGGACATAATTTTTAAGAGCTAAAAAATCACTATTTAACAAGACGGCTTTTAACATGCACGACTTCGTGCCCCTTATAAGAGCCACAAAATTCACAAGCGGTGTGAGGCAGCTTGGGCTGACCACACTTTGAACACTTATTGATTGCCACTTTTTTAAGAGCTAAATGCGCTCTTCCTTTACCAACAGCACTGTGAGTTTTTCTTTTTTTAGGATTTGCCATATAAATTAGGCGCTAAAATTACTTAGATTACGTTTTTAGTATAACTTAAAATTTCGTTTAGTCAACTTACTAAAGTTTGACTTTTTTCTGAGCCTCAGGCTCCTCTTCGTTCATTAAAGAGAGGAAACGCTCACGCTCGATTGTTTCTTCTTTCAAAAGAACAGCCACAACCTTTTCTATATAAACCCGTTTTTCAACAATTAATTCTTTAGTCTTAAGACTGGCTTGATTGATAAAGCTCTCTATCTCTTCATCAATCTGTTCCGCTATTTTTTCACTGTAGTCACGCTGTTCATGAATTTCACGCCCCAAGAAAATCATTTCTTCTTTCTCGCCAAAAGTGCGTGGTCCCATTTTCTCACTCATGCCAAAATCGGTTACTAAGCTACGAGCAATAGCGGTAGCTCGACGCAAATCAGAAGTAGCCCCAGTAGTCACTTCGCCAAAAATTTCTTTTTCGGTTAAATGCCCAGCCAAGAGAACTGAAAGCTCATTGATAAATTCAGACCGAGAATGATAACTGCGGTCCTCAATTGGAACTTTTAGGGTATAACCACCCGCCTGACCACGGGCAATAATAGAAACCTTTTGCACAGGATCAACGTCTGGCAAAAAATGAGCAATAACCGCATGCCCAGCTTCATGATAGGCCGTAATTTTCTTATCCTTTTCTGTTATCACTCGACTCTTTCGCTCCGGCCCAATCATAACCTTTTCAATCGCTTCAAAAATATCAGTCTGACTAATAGATTTTTTATTTTGTCGCGCTGCTAAAATCGCCGCTTCATTTAAGACGTTAGCCAGCTCCGCTCCTGAAAACCCGGGCGTGCGCTCCGCTACCCCCTTCAAATTAACTGCCGGTTCTAAAGGTTTTTTCCGTGCGTGAACCTTTAAAATTTCTTCTCTATCTTTAAGGTCAGGCTTATCAATAACAACTTGGCGGTCAAAGCGTCCTGGGCGCAATAAAGCCGGATCTAAAACATCAGGACGATTAGTGGCCGCAATCACAATTACATTCTGACTTGGCTCAAACCCATCTAATTCAACTAAAATTTGATTTAAGGTTTGCTCGCGTTCATCGTGGCTACCACCTAAACCTGCGCCCCGGCGACGACCAACCGCATCGATTTCATCAATAAAAATTAAACAGGGAGCAACTTTCTTGGCTTTATCAAATAAAGCTCGGACCCGAGAAGCGCCGACACCAACAAACATTTCCACAAACTCCGAACCGGAAATTGTAAAAAAAGGAACGTCAGCTTCGCCAGCAACCGCCCGAGCGATTAAAGTTTTTCCGGTCCCTGGACTACCTAACAAGAGAACACCGCGAGGGATTTTAGCTCCTAACTCATGGAATTTTTTAGGAAATTTTAAAAACTCAACGATTTCATACAACTCTTCTTTTGCCTCTTTTGCCCCCGCTACATCAGCAAAATTAACTTTCTCCTTACGATTTAAATCAAGTTCTTTGCCGGCAGTCTGTCCGAAACTCATGGCCCGTGAGTTCATTCCTGAAACACCACGCAACATATAAAGCATAAACAGACCAATAATTAAAAGCGGCAACAGAAAAGGTAAAATTATTGTCAAAAAATAAGACCAAGCACTTGTCTCCTTAATTGTTACCGAAACTTCATTTAATTTTTGGGGGTCAACCTGAAAATCCGCCAACAAAGAAGCTAGAGAATCATTTTCCTCTTTTCGAACAATCTCTTTGTCGCCTGACTTTAAAATTAAAGTTATTTTTTCGCCCTCAACTTCCAAAGCTGAAACTTCTTCATTATTAACCCGATTAACTAAAACATCCAAACCCACCTTTTGTTTTTTAGCAGATTCACTAAAAAGGCCAAAAAATAAAGCTAGCCCAAAAAATACAAGAAAAAATATGCTTAAATTTTTTATTAATTCTTTCTTCATAAAGATATTTTTATCTTTTAATTATACACGGCGCCCGAAGCTTTAGCAATCAGAACAAACAAACGCCGCAGTTGCGGCGTTTGTTAAAAATTTATTTTTTTTCAACCTTTGCTGCGACTTTTTTTACCTTAGCTGGTTTTTTTTCTTTAACTTCTTTCACTTCTTTTTTTTCTTCAGCTTCCTTTTTTTCTTTCTTCTCTTTAGTCACCTTTTTAGCCTCAACCGGCGCCTCCACAGAAGTTGCTTTAGAGCCAGCTAATTTTAAACCGAGGCGATGCTCTTCTGGAGAAATATTAACAATCTCAAAATCCTTAACTTCATCTACTTGAAAAACTTCAGCTATTTTTTCTTTTGCTCCTAAGCCTAATTGACTGACATGGGCAAGGCCATGGATTTCCTCATCCAACTTAACAAAAAGGCCAAAAGGGTTAACTTTCAAAATTGCCCCGGAGACAGTTTGACCAATTTTATATTTAGCGCTCGCCTCTAACCAGGGGTCAGTCATTAAGCGCTTAACACTCAAAAAGATTTTAGCACCATCAACAGAAACAATTTCTGCTTTTACTTGATTGCCAATTTGAAATAATTCACTCGGAGAATCAATTCGCTGCCAAGCCAATTCGGAAATATGAATCAAGCCCTCCATGCCTTCATCAAAATTTACAAAAACGCCAAAATTAGTAATTGCCGTAATTCGTCCTTCTACCACCATTCCCGCTTGATATTTATCCAAAGCTGGTTTTTGACGGCGATTCCAAATATCCTTTTCACTAAAAATAATTTTATTATCATCTTCATTTAAAGTAATAACTGTAACCTCCATTTCAGTCCCGACAAAACCCTTCAATTTTTCCAAGATTCGACTTTTATCACCCCCAGAAACACGAGGGTAATTATCAGGAGCAAGCTGCGAAACCGGCAAAAAACCAGCAATCTGTCGAAAACGGGCCAGTAAGCCCCCCTTATTAGCATCTGTAATTTTAATCTTAACCGATTCTTTATCGCGATAGGCCTCACGCAATAGCTGCCAAGCTTTTTCTTGCCCAACCGCTCGAAAAGATAATTCCACCAAACCGCTTTCATTTTCCTCTTCAATAACCGTCGCCTCAATCTCATCGCCCGGCTTCAAATCAGAAAATTCCGGCGCTTCATAATAAAGTTCCGGACCGCGAACAACTCCCATTAAAATTCCGTCAACATCAAGCTTAACTTCGGACTTTGAGGCGGTGATTACTTTTCCTTTAATTACATCGCCAACTTGAGGAATGCGCAATTTATCACCTTCCAATAATTTTCCAAAATCTATTTCAGACATATTTTTAGCTTTTTTTGCAATAAAAAAAGCATTATTAACCGCCTCTTGCGAGACAGTCTCCGAACGCCCAGGAACGCTAAAGCATTCTTATATTCGGAGCTAGATAGGCTATTTATTAAATGTTCTTTTATTATAAGGATTATTTCAATTTTGGCAAGAGATGAAAAAAGAAGCTTCACTTAAAATGAAGCTTCTTTTAATAAATAATTTTTTACTCCTCTAGAAAAGGGACTAAGCCTCCCTCGGTAAAAAAGCCTCTTTTAGGAACAGCTATCTCATTAGCGATATCCTCATCTTTTCGAATAATTCTATAAGAGATAATTTTTCCCTCTTGGTCTCTTTCAATAACCTGAATTCGAACATTTTCTCCGTCAGGAGTTTGACTCACTATCCCCATTTTTGCCAACTCTTCTTCGGTCGCCATTTCTACTTTAATTTGCCGATTTTCCATCTCTAAACCTTCGTTGGTAGTTTTAATAAATTCTCCAATTTGGGCTATTTGTTCATCAGTAAAACCAAGGTCTCTTATTTTTTGATAGTCACTGTTCTCTCTAAAAAGATAAGACATTAAAAAAATTATTAAAGCAAGAATTAAGACTAAGGCACCAATTAAAACCACTATTTTTTGATTTTTTTTCATATTTTTATTTTATAAAAAGCACTAAAGTATTTTTGGTAAATCGGGGTAGCCGCAGTCTTTGAAACAAACTCCCGGCTCTCCAGGCTGACAAACCCCATTGCCGCAAGCACTGGGGGGGTTAGCAACACAATCTTGAGGACATGTCTGAATATCTTCACATGGCGGACAAGGCTCATCTATCATACAACGCGTGCAACCACAAATACCGTCACCACAACCAAAAGGAAGAAGGCAATCAGCAGTACAAGTTGCATGACTCTCTCCGTTGCTAACATCACAAAAGCCGTCACCACAAAAACAATCATCAGGACAATTAAAATTATCCTCGGTGGCTAAATCACAAGTACCATCGCCACAAAAATCTGGAGGAAGAATCGGTAACGGCTTGCAGTCTCTTATACAGCTCGAGCTGGTTTCTGAACCGTTACAAAGCCCATCACCACAGAAAATAGGACAATCAGTTGAGCAGGTAGCAATATTTTCACCTGTACTCTGATTACAGAAACCATCACCACAAGCCGGGCAATCACCCGGACAAGAAAGCGGTGATTCGCAATAATTAGTATAGTGGCTGCAAACGGCAGAACAGTGATTATAATATCCAGTCGCCGTGCCTCCAGAAATATCTATCGAACAATAATCATTAGAACTAATGGGGCAGCCAACTGAACTTTGATAACACTCAAGAGTCATTTTATTTTTACAAATTCCATCGCCACAACAATTAGCACCAGCACAATCGGCTATACAACTATTACAAGTTTCTCCAGCACAAATACCGTCGCCACAGATTGGTGAACAATCAGCACTACAATTAAAATAATTTTCTGTGGCATCACAAATACCATCGCCACAATAAGAACAATCGGTGGCACAATTTAAAACGTTTTCAGCATAAGTTTGGCAAATACTATCACCACAAAAACGATTAGTTACAGCCACACAGCTCGGCCGGTCATCCCAAAATGAAAGCCACTCGGACGTTGTTTTGTTGCCAATAAATAAATCAGCGCTACAATTATTTACAATATTAAAAAAAGCTTCGTAATCGTGGACACGCACTCCTGAGCCACCATCAATTCTAAAAAAACCCATGACCCCCTTATTTAATCTAAAAGATGGTTCGCTAGCATAAACAAGCAAAGGGCTTATCAAAAACAGGCCAAGGATAATTAGCCCTAAATAACGAAAGCGAAAACTCTTTTTCATAAGAATTTTGGTTATTTTTATTCTTTAATAATAATAGCAAATTCAAGAAAAAAGGACAATAAAAAAAGAGGTAGTTTATTTCAAACCACCTCTTTCACTAAGTTTTAATCTTTTACTAAACGAACACTAAATCCCGCCCAATGAAAGTGAAGACTGTTGTAAAAGAAGCCTGGGCCTGTATAACGACAATAAGGGGTGTAGGCCATTTGCGGCAAAGCTGGTTCAATCTCTCCGGTCCAAAACTTCGCCAACTCTCCTAAGCCTACAAATTCTGGCTGCTCATAATTACCACCCGAAGAATAGGACCTTGTCCCAGCTGGCAAAGCACTAAAACCACTGGAGTTGCTTGCTCCCATATTTGGAGATTGCCAATCAGAAGTGGTTGTTTTGGCT
>Ga0265294_10000351_pt1 | contig 61314 bp, 44 predicted proteins | sample MunlanPumphouse3_FD_192504 | JGI IMG/M metagenome (GOLD analysis project Ga0265294, IMG submission 192504) | Groundwater microbial communities from a municipal landfill in Southern Ontario, Canada - Pumphouse #3 | ecosystem: Environmental > Aquatic > Deep subsurface > Groundwater | place... | reverse complement strand
GTTCCTCAATTCTTTACTCAAAATTAAGGTCCCGTCTTTTTCGCACTGTTCAATTTTCAAGGTCCAACCGCACCCTTCTCCCGAAAGGCGCCTTGCTAGGATAACAGGCAGATCAACTCCTGTCAACTGCTGTTTCAAATGTTTTCAAACGAGCTTTTGCGCACCTTAAATCGATCGAAATGCTTATGTGATCGCTGTTTAAAGGATTCAATCCGCAAAACTTGAGCAACACTTGCTTCATCCGACCGGGGAGTTTTATGCTCACTATGCATTCACTCCCCTGCCGGGTGTTCATTATAACAAGAAAGGGCTCAATTAATCAAATTCCGGCTCATCCTCAATATCTAAATCGGGACGCTTTTTCGCCCACATGCGCACCTTATGCTTTTGCAATTTTTGCAGCAGCGCCACCATGCCCACCATGGCAAGCGCCACGACGACTAAACCGAGAATGTAAAGAAAAGTATCCATAGGCCTTATTTAATCAGCGCCTCCATTTCATCCAGCGAACGCTCAAAGGCGTCAAGCGCCTTGACGATTGTTTCTGCCTTCGTCATGTCCACGCCCGCCTTCTTCAACACATCGATCGGCCAGTCAGAAGAACCCGACGCTAAGAAGCCAAGATAGCGGTCCACCGCCGGCTGGCCCTCATTCAAGATCGCTTCTGCGAAAGCGGTGGCCGCAGAAAAGCCCGTCGCGTACTGGAACACATAGAAGTTGTAGTAGAAGTGCGGGATGCGCGCCCATTCGTTCGCAATATCGGGATCGAAGGTCAAAGCCTCGCCGTAATACTTCCTATTCAGTTCACCATAGCGTTCACTCAGGTAATCCGCCGTCAAAGCTGTACCCGCTTCATCCGCCTGATGGATCAGGTGCTCAAATTCCGCAAACTGAGTCTGACGGAACACCGTCCCTTTAAAGCCGTCGAGGTAGTGATTCACCACCGCGGCCTTCATCTTGTCATCGGTCGCCGTCTTCAAAAGATAATCCGTCAAAAGAATCTCGTTGCATGTCGAAGCAATTTCCGCTAAGAAAATACAATAGTCTCCGTACTGGAACGGCTGCGACTTGCGTGTGAAGTACGAGTGCAGGCTGTGACCCAACTCGTGCGCCAGGGTGTAGAGGTTATCTAAAGTGCCCTGCCAGCTGATCAGGATGAAGGGATTCGTGTTATACGCCCCTCCGGAGTATGCGCCGGAGCGTTTCCCAACGTTCACGGCCCAGTCAATCCAGCGCTCGTCAAAAGCGCGCTTCAGGGTCGCGATATACTCTTCGCCCAAGGGGGCCAGGGCTTTAAACAATATCTCCTTTGCCTCCTCGAAGCTGTAATGAGGATCGACATCCTCCACCAACGAGACATACATGTCATAAGAGTGAAGCTCTTCGAGCCCCAGGATCTGTTTGCTCATCGCCACATAGCGATGAAGGAGCGGCAGGCGCTCATTCACGGCCTCTAAAAGGCTGTCATACACCGATTCGGGGATGGCGTTTCTAAACAACGAGGCCTCCCGGCCTGATTTGAATCCCCGGATATCCTTATTGAAGGTATTGAACCGGATCGCATTTGCCAATGTCGTCGCGCAGGTATTCCTAAATTGACCAAAGCTCTTGTACATGCTAGCGAACGCTTCGCGGCGCACACGTGGATCGCGGCTTTCAAGGTACAAGCTGTAATGGGCGTGCGACATGGGGACCGTCTCTCCCTTTTCGTTCACAATGGAATCAAAGCTCATATCCGCATTCGACAAGATGCTGTAGATCTCCTCCGGGCTTGAAAGGATTTGGCTGGCCCTCCCTAATAGCGTCTCTTCTTCGGGGGACAGTTGGTATTCTTTTTCACGCAAAATATTGTCAAAAAAGTGACGGTACTCAGACAGCTCCGCCTTTTCTTCGATGAATCGATCGAGCGTCTCCTCGGGAACATTGGCCAACTCCGGTTCAAACCAGGCATCCGCGCCCATCACCTGTGCCATGAGGGCCCCAAAACGACCCTTCATCGCAATGAAAGTCGTATCGGCCGTGTCCTCATCGCTTCGATGCATGGCATAGATGCCGACCCGCATGAGGCCATCGATGATATCCTCACGGTTTTTAATCGCCTGGTAAAGCGTATCCGCCGATTCAGAAAGCCGTCCTCGGTAGGCCGCCACTTCGCCCAGTCGCGTTGAAAGTTCTGAAAACGCCTGCTCCCAGGCATCAAGATCAGGGAAAACACTGGCCATATCCCAAGTCTGCTCTTTTGGGATCTCTACACGTTTTATTTGTTTGGTTGTCATTTTCGTATCGTTTTTCTCACTCATCTTGTACACCTTCAAAACCTTCCTCTTCATCTTCTTCCGTGACAAGCGGTTCGTCATCCGGATCAATGGGAACTTCCATCCCGTTGATCGTTTCGTGTTCTTCATCTTCTTCAGCCGTGACAATCGACATGTCTACGACGAGTCCTTCGCGGCTGCGCATCAGGGTCACCCCCGAGGTATTGCGTCCCAACACAGGAATTTCACTGGCTCTGAAGCGAATGATAATACCCAGGTCGTTGATCAGGAGCACATCGTCCTCGTCATTGACTTGCGCAACCCCGACAAGTTTTCCCGTCCTCTTCGTAGTCCTGTAGGTAATCAGCCCCTTGCCCGCCCGGTTCTGCACGCGGTAGTCCGACAGGCGCGAGCGCTTGCCGAAGCCATGCTCTGTGACCACCAGGAGCGTATCCTCAGAATCGGTCGCGATCATGCCGATCACAGAATCCTCTTTACCAAGGTTAATCCCCCGGACACCCATTGTGTTGCGGCCCGTCGAACGAATCGACGCTTCGGGGAAACGTATGGACATGCCCTTTCGGGTCACCAAAATAATGTCGTGGTCGTCATCCGAAAGGCGGACATTCACCAAGCGGTCGTCCTCTTTCAGATTAATCGCGATGAGCCCGCGTTTATGAATATTGGAATAATCTAAAAGCGCTGTCTTTTTAACCATGCCGCTTTCGGTCGCCGTCACAAGATAACCGCCCTGATCGAAGGAATCAATCTTGATCAGGGTGCGCACTTTCTCGCCCGGCTCAAGGTGCAAAAGGTTGACAATCGCCATCCCCCTCGCCATGCGGCCTGACTCAGGGATCTGGTAGCCCTTTAATCGATAGCATTTGCCATAGTCTGTAAAGAACAACAAAATCTGGTGTGTTGAAGTGATCATGATCGTGTCAACAAAATCATCCTCACGCGTCTGCATGGCGGTAATACCGCGCCCTCCGCGGTGCTGTGCGCTGTATACATCCACCGGCATGCGCTTGATGTAACCGGCGTGCGTCATCGCCACGACGACCTGTTCTTCTTCAATCAGATCTTCATCGTCGATCTCAAACTCACCCGCGGGCATGATCTCCGTACGGCGGTCATCCCCGTACCGTAACGCGATCTGCTGCAGCTCCTCTTTCATCACGGCATTTAACAGTTCGCGATCGCCTAAGGTGCGTCGGAAGCCCGCGATTTTCCCTGTTAGATCTTCATGCTCGGCCATGAGTTTTTCACGCTCCAGGCCCGAAAGGCGTCCCAGCCTCATGTCCACGACATGTTGCGACTGTTTTTCAGACAAACCAAAGCGCTCGCACAGGCTTCTTTTCGCCTCATCTTCATCTTTTGACCCCCGGATGATCCGGATGACCTCATCGATGTGGTCGATCGCAAGTTGCAATCCCTCCACCAAATGGAGCCTTGCCTCCGCCTTATCCAGGTCAAACTGAATGCGCCGCGTGATGACCTCGCGCTGATGCTCGATGTAATGCCCCAGGATCTCACGCAAGGTCAGTTGTTGTGGGACGTATTTGCCCTCGTCGGGCACAAGCGCCAGCATATTGGCGCCAAAAGTATCTTGCAGCTGTGTATGACGGTACAGTTGGTTTAAGGCCACCATCGGCGTCGCGTCACGCCTTAACTCCACCACGATACGGATGGCGTCGTGGCGGTCTGACTCATCGCGGACATCCGAAATACCCTCAATCCGTTTGTCCTTCACTAGGTCGGCGATGCGTTCGATCAGCCTCGCTTTATTCACCATATAAGGTAAAGAGCGAATCACAATGCGAAAGCGGTTGTTGGACATCTCTTCAATGTCGGCATGCCCTCGCACCACGATGCGGCCGCGCCCGCGGCGATACGCCGCCCTGGGGCCCGACAGCCCCATAATCTGTCCGCCTGTCGGAAAATCGGGGGCGGGAATAAACTCCATCAAATCATCGGTCGTCGCATCCGGGTTATCGATCAGGTGAATCGTGCCCTCCACCACTTCTCTTAGGTTGTGGGGCGGAATATTGGTCACCATGCCGACGGCAATCCCCGTCGAGCCCGATACCAACAGATTGGGGAAACCTGCCGGCAACACAATCGGCTCTTCAAAGCGTTCATCGTAGTTCAGCTTGAAGTCGACGGTGTCCTTATTCAGGTCATTCATCATTTCGCCGCCCAACCGTGTCAGGCGAGCCTCTGTATATCGGTAGGCCGCGGGCGGGTCACCGTCACGCGAACCGAAGTTGCCGTGACCGTCCACCAAGGGGTGCCGCATCGAGAAGTCCTGCGCCATGCGCACGAGCGCGTCATACACACTCTGGTCACCGTGCGGGTGAAAACGCCCCAACACGTCACCGATGGTTGTCGCGCTCTTTCTATGCGGCTTATCCCAGGTGAATCCTTGGGTGAACATGGAATACAGGATTCTTCGGTGCACCGGTTTTAATCCGTCGCGCACATCGGGCAGCGCCCGATCAGAAATAACGCTCATCGCGTAGTCGATGAACGATTTTTTCATCTCCTCGTCGAGTTCGACGGGAATGACAAGATTGTCTGGATTTTGAAACGCTTCGTCTACGGCTGATTCACGTAAATCATAGTGGTTCTTCTTAATTGGCTCAGACGCCATAGTTCCCTCCCTGCCGGCCTTATTATTTCGATCGGAAAAGTAAAAATTTAATAGAAATCGTCTGTACTAATTCTATCACAAACAGTTGATTCCCGCCCCGAAAAAAGGCCCTCGGGGCGCCTCATACCTTCATCAAAACAACTGAATTTAAAGCGGAGATTGGCGTATTGTCGCCATCCTTCTCGGGAAACGTCGCGGGGAGGCGGTACGCTTTTTGATCATCACAAGCGAACGGGGGGCATCCATTCCCAAAAGTTCATAACGGATCGTTTTTTCATGCACAGCACCCAAAAGCGAAATCGCTCTTACCGCGCTTTTGACCTCGTCATCCTGACCCTTCATCGCGATAAAATAACCGCCCTTTTTCACCAAAGGCAGGCAAAGTTCAGAGAGCTCCGGCAAAGCACTCACGGCCCGTGCGATCACCTGATCAAACCGCTCACGATACAGGGGGTTGCGCCCCAGCTCTTCGGCCCTCCCCTGCAATGCCGAAACGCCATGAAGATCAAGCAAACGGATTGTATCTTGAAGAAAAACAACCTTCTTTCCTGTCGCGTCTAACAGCGTCACCTCAAGATCGGGACGGATTATTTTGAGTGCCAATCCCGGGAAACCCGCCCCTGTCCCTACATCGAGAAGGGAGCTACCCTTTTTAAAAAGCGATGCCGCATGCCAGCTGTCCTCCAAATGACGGATGGCAATGGCTTCATCCTCAATAATGGAGGTCAGGTTAAACTTTTGATTCTCTTCTTTCAGATGCTCGACATAGCGATCGACCTGAAAGATCTGTTCTTCTAAAAGCGTGATTCCCGCGCGGCAGGCTGCCTCTTCAATCAGACTGTGATTCACGTTGTGCCCCCATCCCCCTATGCTGCTCAAGAAAGACGAGCAACACTTGAATATCGGCCGGGGAAACACCGGAGATACGGCTTGCCTGACCGACCGAGCCCGGCCGGCGCTCTTCCAATTTTTGTTGCGCTTCAAGGCGAAGTCCGCGAATAGTCTCGTAACGGATATCCTGGGGGAGCCTTCGATGCTCTAACTTACGAAAGCGCTCGACACGATCGCGCTCCATCTTGATATAGCCCTCATAGCGGATTTCAATCTCGACCGAGTCTTTGACCGAAAGCGGTAAGCTGGGACGATCCGGGTCAAGGGGCGCTAACATGTCATAGCTCAGTTCAGGGCGTTTTAGAAGGTCGTACATTTTGGCAGTCCGCTTCAGCGGCGTGCTACCCGCGTCCTCAAGGATTTGATCCGATAGCGTGGTTTTCTTGACGGCTGTATCGCTTAATCTTTTCTTCTCAGCTTCAATAGCGTCTTGTTTTTCCAAAAAACGTTGCCATCGATCCTCTGAAAGAAGCCCGATCGCATGCCCTATGGGTGACAGCCTCTGGTCCGCGTTGTCCTGGCGCAAGATAAGGCGATATTCTGCCCTCGAGGTCATAAGGCGGTAGGGTTCATTGGTCCCCTTGGTCACCAAATCATCAATCAGGACACCGATATAGCCTTCGGAGCGGTCAATGATGAGGGGTTCTTGTGACCGCCTGAGTCTCACGGCGTTAATGCCCGCCATAAGGCCTTGGGCCGCCGCCTCCTCATAGCCCGAGGAACCATTGATTTGTCCCGCGAGAAACAAACCGCGGATACCCTTGACCTCCAGCCAAAGCTCCAGGATGGTCGGATCAACGCACAGATATTCAATGGCGTAGGCCGGTCGCATCATTTCGGCCTTTTCCATCCCCGGCACTGTTTTTAACATCGCGTACTGGATTTCCTCCGGCATGGACGTCGATAAGCCGGACGCGTACATCTCCTCTGTATCTAAGCCGGTCGGTTCCAAAAACACGTGGTGTCTCGGGTGATCGGGAAATTTCACAATTTTATCTTCGATGGAAGGACAATAGCGGGGGCCCACGCCCTCGATGACGCCCGAATAAAGCGGTGATCGATCCATATTATCCGACAAGAGTTTCTGAGTCTCATCGGAAGTCCAAGTGATATAACAAGGCAGATCCGCTCGGGAACGCCAGTCGGGATCATCTTCGTGATCAAAGGAGAAGGGTTTAGGGACCCGATCCCCTTCTTGTAACTCCATTACCTCAAGATCGACGCTGCGCCTGTGAAAACGGCCGGGAGTCCCCGTCTTGAAGCGACGCGTGGGAAGTCCCAGCGCCGTTAAGGCTTCACCTAAACCAACGGCGGGGCTCAATTGATCGGGACCGGAACTTCGCAAGGCATCGCCGATAATGACGCGCCCGTCCAAGAATGTTCCGGGGCATAAGATGACATCCTTTGCCTTGTAAAGAGAACCGATGGCTGAGATGACGCCTTCCACCTTCCGGTCATCGCCTTCACCCTCCACCAACAATCCCGTGATCTCCTGTTGGATCAACATGAGATTCGGCTCTTCTTCTAAGATCTGCTTCATGCCCCGCTGGTAGCCCGTGCGGTCCATTTGAGCTCTGGGCGACATCACGGCGGGGCCCTTTGTGGCGTTCAGCATCCTGAACTGAATCATATGCTGGTCGGCCAGACGTCCCATCTCACCACCCAAGGCATCGATTTCGCGCACCATCTGCCCTTTCGCCGTACCCCCGATATTGGGATTGCAGGGTAAATTGGCCAAGCTGTCAAGCGTCATGGTAAATAACAGCACGCGGCTACCAAGCCGCGCGGCAGCTAACGCCGCCTCACAGCCCGCGTGGCCGGCCCCCACCACGATCACATCGGCTTCGCCGGCGATAAAGGCATTTGGTTTTTTCATTTCTTCGGTGAATGAGCTCAAAAATATCCTCTATTTCCCAATGCAAAAGCGGTTAAAGATTTCTTCGATCAAAGTCTCTGACACGTCGTCACCCGTGATGGCGGTCAACGCTGTCAGCGCTTCTTTTAATGTGATCGCCACCAGATCAAAGGACAAGCGCTCTTTAAGATCCGTAATCGTCTTGTTCACAAGCGACACCGCACGCTCGATCGCCGCCTTATGGCGGGCATGCGTCAAAATTTCGTGGCTTTTGGTGTCTTCGACTAAGGCCGTATCCGCTTCCAAATCGCCCTGCCGGATAAACGAAATCAAGGTCTTCTTGAGTCGATCGAGGTCCTCTTCTTGTTTTTGAGACCATGTCAGATAAGGGAGGTGCGGGAAACGCTCTTCTTGGTAGATGAGCGGGTCTTCGTGCTTTTTCAATTCAGAGCGCAGATCATCTTTTCCCAGGACGAGTAAAAGCGATTTCCCTTCCAGCGCTAAAAGATCAATCCGCTTTTCCTCCACCGCGCGTGCCTCGACCGGCAGCAAGGGGGGTGACAGCACCCATAAGATGAGATCCGCTTCTTCAAGTGCTGTTTCTGCACGCAGAATGCCTTCTTGTTCAATGGGATCGTGACTCTCATGCGCAAGCCCGGCGGTATCTGTCAAATGGATGAGATAGCCATCAAGGACAAGATCAATTTCGATCGTATCCCGGGTGGTCCCCGCGATGGGGCTGACAATCGCCCGATCGCGCCCCGCCAAAGCGTTCAGGATGGAGGACTTACCGACATTAGGACTGCCGGCGATGACAACATGCAATCCTTCGCGGATCACGCGCCCGCTCACAAAGCTGTCAAGGAGTTTTTGGAGGTCCGTTTTTGCCTCTTCTAGTTCTTGAATCAGGGTCTCGCGATCTTTCGGGCGCTCTTCTTCCTCGTCCCAGTCAAGCAACATTTCAAGATGCGCCATGGCACCGTATAGTTGGTCTACGCGACGTCTGACGGTACGAGAAATACCTCCCTGAAGTTGTCTGAAAGCGACTTCTGCCTGTTTTTCCGCCTGAGCACCGATCAGGTCCATCACGGCTTCGGCTCGTGATAAATCCATTTTGCCGTTGATAAAAGCACGGCGCGAGAACTCCCCGGGGCCCGCGGATCGCGCCCCTGCTCGCAAAGCGCTTTCCATGACGGCCTGGCGGACCGCCGGGCCTCCGTGGCAGGACACCTCGTACACATCTTCACCGGTGTACGAATGGGGTGCCTTGAAGCAGGCTAAGATAACTTCATCGATGCCATCCCAGATACCGGGCGCCATCGTGTAGCCTTCCATTCTGGAGGGTATTGGGAAATGTGAGCCGTAGGGTTTAAAAAGGCGATCGCATATCGCGCCCGCTTGAGGGCCTGATATGCGAAACACCGCCAAGCCGCTCTCGCCCGGCGGTGTTGAAAAAGCCGCGATCGTGTCAATGTCAAGTGGGTTCATGGGTCGATCATCCGATAATCTCCAGCCCGGCCGTCGGTGAAATCACGACGTAGCGGCGGGGTTCTGTCCCCTCGCTGTAGGTGGTAATGCCTTCCGTTTCCCGAAGGCTTAGGTGAACAATACGGCGTTCTGCAGGTGACATGGGTTTCAATCTTGATTCACGACCCGTGTCGAGTACGCGTTCGGCTGTTTTTTTGGCCTGCTGTCGGAGGCGCTGTTCCCGGCGGCTTCTATAACCTGCCACGTCCACCACCACACGCAAATGATCGTCTACCCAGCGGTTTGCGACTATATTGGTCAAGTATTGAATCGCCTCAAGTGTCTCTCCATGACGGCCGATGGCCACACCGCAGTCACTTCCGAGCACGTCGATGTGCAAACTCTCATCTTCTCCCATGTAGGATTCAATTCTTCCGTGAATGCCGATACCGGAAAAAATCGCTTCGATGTAGTCCAAAGCGGCGTTTTCGGCGGGGACAAATCCGCGATCATCGAGGGCGACCTTCCAACCCGACTCATCTTCTTCGGCGACTGTTTTTCTTTTGAGTTCTGACGCTTTTTCGCTCACCTGGACCTTGTTATCGTCGACGCTGACGCGGACACGCGCCGGTCTGCGGCCAAAGCCGAGCAGACCGCCCGTCTCGCCCTCATCCAACACTTCAATCAGCGCCAAGTCTTCCTTGACCCCTAATTCTTCCAGTGCTTCCTGGATTGCTTGTTCGACGGTTTTGCCCGTCGTCTCTATGGTGCGTTCCATGCAGGTAGCCTCCTAAGGCACGAACCTCGCCAATATGGTACGAGGTTATCTTAGCGCGCGGCGATGCCGCGCGGTGGTTATACTCAGTCGATTTTATTGCCCTTTATTTTTGAGATAAAGGCACTCCATCCGCTTTTCTTTTCCTGATCTTCTGAAAGTTTCCCGGAGCGTGAACGATCGTAGACGGCCTGTTCTTCCGCGTAGGCAAACCGCAAGGGTTTCACGTAGTATTTGTATCCCAGCCATGACTGGATGATGTACAACACGTTCTGGAACAGCCAGTAAAGACACATGGCGGACGGCATGCTGAACATGGTAAATAACATGATAAGCGGCATCACAAGATTCATGCTCTTCATCATGCCGGCTGTCGGGTCAGGATTTTGGCCACGTTTGGCCGGGTTGGCCTTTTCGCGCTGTTTTTCTTCTTTTGTTTTCTCAGGCTTGGCCGTGCTGGCGCGCATGATCCTCATTTGGAAAAAGTAGGTCAGCATCGTAACAAGAATGAGCCCGACAAGCGGAAGCTGTACGCGCCATTCCGATCCGAACCACTGAAGCGGGTTAATCGCCGGTGTCATACCAAGGTCAATGCCCAAGAATTTGGTGTTGATCAATTCGGGAAGACGGATCCAACCGTTGGATACGGATTCCTGCAAGGCAGATCCTGAGTCGCGCAGACCGTTCAGTACGGGGATATCCATGATCGCGACGTTTTTCACCTGCGCTTCGGTCAGAAGTCCCTTGCCTTGGAGCAAATTGGCAATCTTATAAATATTTTGCACATCGACGCCGCTGATAAAACGAAGCGGAGCACGGAAAATATAAATAATGGGCCAGATCACGGCAAGCTGGAGCAGTGAAGGAAGACAACCGGATGTCATTGAAATGCCGTTATCCTTATAGAGTTTTTGCGTCAGCTCCTGCACGCGTGCCTGATCTTTTGGGTAGCGTCGCTTGATCTCATTCACTTCCGACTGCAACGTCTGCTGCCTCAGCGTACCGCGCTGAGACCGAAGTCCCAAAGGCATCAAAACCAGGCGAATGGCGACCGTAAACAAGATAATTACAAGGCCGTAGTTATCCAGCCAACTATACAAAGAACCGAGCAACCAGCCAAAGAGGCTGTAAAGCGGGTCCAAGAGTCCAAGCTGAACCGAAATCAAAGGCGTTATCATATTTCATTCCCTTTCACGGATTGACCGCGTGTGATTACATCGGGGACGGGATCGTAACCGCCCTTGCCAAAAGGCTGGCAGCGCAGCAAGCGCCATAGGGCAAGCCCGCCTCCCTTTATCGCTCCGTGGCGTTGAATCGCCGTTTTGGCGTAGGCGGAGCAAGTCGGCGAAAAACGGCAACAGGCAGGATGTGCGGGTGATAGGTAACGCTGATAAAACGAAATCAAATGAAGCATTCCGGACGCCAGAAAAGACGGTCGATTAGCCGTCCGCATCGCGCTTTCAATCATTCGGTTTTCACTGTCAATCATTTCGCCCGGCTCCTGACCGGATGAGCAGTTGATTCGTTTCACTGATCAGTGATTTCAGCGCCGGTTCTTGATCCGCGCGCCATCTCGCTGTCATGATCAGGTCGTAACCTTTATTCACCTCCGCGGCGCTCAGTCTGAACGCCTCACGAAGAAGCCGTTTTGCTCGATTTCTATGGACCGCTCCCCTGATCACTCGACTGACCGTGAAACCGACGCGCGTCGGGTATTCTACTCCCTTGCCGCGACGCCGGTAGGCATGCAGTCCGATCCGCCTGCCGTTGTGGTTGACCCCCTGGCGGTACACGCGTGAAAAATCGCGATTGCGTTTTAATCTTTCCGCGCACGCCAAGGCGTAAACCCTCAAATTACGACGAGAGTTTCTTGCGGCCCTTCAGGCGGCGCCGTTTCAAGACAGCGCGTCCTGCCGCGGTTGACATTCTTTTTCTGAAACCGTGTTCGCGAGCGCGCTGCTTGCGTTTCGGCTGATAGGTACGTTTCATCGTAACCCCCCAAACTAGTGCTTTATCTTAACGTTTAAAAAAACGTTCAACAATCCAATCCGGTTAAATGCCATCAATAGGCATAACGCTCGAATTATACAAAATGAACGGGCCTTTCGTCAATACGAGTCAAGAAGCTAAGCGGTCGTCTTTTCGGCAGCTTCGATTACATGTTGCATCAGGACGGTCGTGGTCACTGATCCGACTCCGCGGGGGACCGGCGTAATGTTGGCCACAATCGGCTCGACCTCGTCGAAGGCCACATCCCCTGAAAGACGCCCGTCTTCTGTGACATTAATACCGACGTCAATAATGGTCTGTCCTTCGGCCACCATCGGTGCCGTCACCATTTCCGCTTTGCCGGCGCAGGCGATGATAATATCGCTTTCGCGCGTGATGGATTCCAAATCCACGGTGCGTGTATGACAAATGGTCACCGTCGCGTGCTCTTGTAAGAGCATCATCGCGACCGGCCGCCCGATGACAAGACTCCTTCCGATGACCGTCGCGCGAGCGCCTTTCACCGGAATCCCGTAATGTTTCAAAACCGCCATCGACGCTTTGGCGGTACAGGGGGCAAAGCCTTTGCCGCTCCCCATAAACACACCGGCCATCGAGGCTGAACTGATACCGTCGATATCTTTTTCAGGCACTAATGTATCGCAAATAGTCTGTTCGTCCAAATGGGAAGGAAGAGGCCGGAACATCAGGCAACCATGAATGGCGGGATCCGCGTTAATGCCTTCGATTTCCTGCAAAATTGCTTCCTGGGACACATCCAGGGGGAGCGTGCGCACGCACACTTTGACGCCTACCTTTTCGGCGCGCTTCAATGCGCCCCGCTCATAGGCCAGATCGTCGCCTTCTTCGCCGACGCGAACGATCGCAAGAGTCGGTTCGACCCCGTTTTCGCGCAGACGCGCGGCGCGTTCGATCAGTTCTTCACTCATTTGATCCGCGACATCTTTTCCTAACAAAACATTCGCCATGCCATTTCTCCCTTTTTTATCGATATTCGTCGTTCATTTATTCTAGCATGAAAAAGCGCCAGCCTTCATCTCGTGAAAGGCTGGCGCGCTGAAGGCCCCCATGGACCCTCTTTGTCTATTCTTGTTCTTCTTTTGGCGCTGATTCATCTTCCAATATTTTCTTTTGGATCACAAGATGACCTTGTGCCTTATCAAGGCTGACCACGGCCACCTCACCTTTTTCGACGGTACCGTCAAGCAGCGCCTCTGAGAAGCGGTCCTCCACCTCAGTCTGAATCAGGCGACGGAGCGGTCGGGCCCCGTATTGAGGCTCATAGCCCTTATCCGCAAGCCAGTCTTTGGCTTCATCCGTGACCTCCGTCATGAGCCCGATATCGGCGATGCGCGCTGACAGCTGATTCAACATAATGTCGACGATGCGCCGCATGGTCGGACGGTCAAGCATCCTGAAGAAGATGATCTCATCGACGCGGTTGATGAACTCCGGTGAGAAGCTACGGTGCAGTTCTTCCATCACAAGATCGCGCGCCTCATTATACGACTTGCCGCCATAGATCTCTTCCGACTTGCCATTTTCCCTTTCCTCTTCTTCGTGCTCAAACTTGAAACCGATCCGCCGGCCCTCCGGACCCACCAGCAAACGCGCCCCGATGTTTGAGGTCATGATAATAATCGTGTTTTTAAAGTCCACCGTCCGCCCTTGACCGTCGGTCAAGCGGCCGTCTTCCAAAATCTGGAGCATGGCGTTCAACACATCGGGGTGCGCCTTTTCAATCTCATCGAAAAGGACCACCGAATAAGGGCGCCGTCTGATTTTCTCAGTCAACTGGCCGCCTTCGTCATAACCGACATAGCCGGGCGGCGCTCCAATCAGTTTGGAGACATCGAATTTTTCCATATATTCGGACATGTCGATGCGCACAAGGGCGTTCTCGTTGCCGAACATCGTTTCAGCCAACGCTTTTGCCAACTCCGTCTTTCCGACGCCTGTCGTGCCCAAAAAGATGAAAGAACCCGTCGGTCGCTGGGGGTCTTTTAGTCCCAAACGACCGCGCCGGATGGCCTTTGACACGGCAGTGGTCGCCTCATCCTGGCCAAGCACACGTTTACCCAGCTCATCCTCCAAACGTCGGAGTCGCTCACTGTCATCCTCTGTCAGGCTTCTCACGGGGATACTCGTCCAACTTGAGACGATGTCGGCGATCATGTCGGCTGTGAGCACGGGCCAGTCATCGCGATTGGCGCCGATCTCACAGTCTTCCAAACGACGCAATTGCTGTTCCAATTCATCTTCAGCCGTCTTTAAGTCGGCGGCCTTCTCGAAGGCCTCGTCTTCGACCGCCTTTTCTTTTTCAGCGATGATGCTGTCAAGTTTCTCGCGTAGCTCCCTTAGTTCATCCGAACCGCTTTCAAGGTTAATGCGAAGGCGGGAGGCCGCCTCATCGATCAGATCGATCGCCTTGTCAGGCAGGAAGCGATCCGTGATATAGCGCGTGGACAGCTGGACGGCGGCCTCAATGGCTTCATCCGAGATACGCACGCGGTGGTGGCACTCATAGTGCGGGCGCAGTCCGAACAAGATCTCGATGGAATCGCCTTCCTCCGGTTCATTGACCATAACGGGCTGGAAGCGGCGCTCTAAAGCGGCATCCTTTTCAATGTGCTTGCGGTATTCATCCAGCGTCGTCGCCCCGATCACCTGTACTTCGCCTCTTGCCAACATCGGCTTTAGGATGTTGGAGGCATCCATCGCGCCCTCTGAGGCGCCTGCCCCGATGATCGTGTGAAGCTCGTCGATAAACAAGATCACATTGCCCGATTCAACGGCTTCGTCGATGCCTTTTTTCAGGCGCTCTTCAAATTCACCGCGGTATTTCGAGCCCGCCAACATGCCGCCGAGATCCAAGGAGATCAGGCGCTTACCCCGGAGCAGTTCCGGGACATCGTTTTCGACAATTTTTTGGGCGACCCCTTCCGTGATGGCGGTTTTACCGACCCCGGGCTCGCCGATCAGGACGGGATTATTCTTCGTCCGCCGGCATAAGATCTGTTCAATGCGCCGAATTTCCTCCTCGCGCCCGATGATGGGATCGAAGCGGTCTTCCGCGGCCATGGCCGTCAGATCGCGACTGAATTTGTCAAGGTTGGGCGTGTCAGATTCTTTGGATGTGCGAGACGCCTTTTCGGGGCCGTCTTTTTCTTTATTTGAGTCTTGAACCGAACCCTCCTGCACCGCATCCGACAACAGGCTGTAAAACTGCCTCGGCGCGATCCCGGCTTCTTCCAGGATGCGAACCGCGACGCTGTCGCCTTCTCTTAAAATACCCATTAAGAGATGCTCCGGTTCAATGACGCCGCTTTGGCTGCGCCCCTCCGCTTCGCGGGCGGCAAGGTTAATCACCAGGCGCGTGCGCGGTGTCATCATGCCGATAATCTGGTTGCCGTCAATCTTATCGGATTCCTCGGCCGCCACCTCCACCGGTTGTTTATGGTAAAGCGATGACAGGTGCTTGGCGACCTGGATCGCGTCAAGCCCTGACTTTGTCAAAAGATCACTTGCGATGCCGCCTCGTTCTGCCACAATCCCTGAAAGCAAATGCTCGGTTCCGATATAGCCTGTGCCGTATGAGCGCGCCGTCACCCAGGCTGAACCCAGTGTCTCACCGGCGCGTCTTGAAAATCTGATCATCATGATCGATTACCCCCGTTTAATGTATTTCGTAAGATGGCCGCGCGTCTTATGTCGCGTGCCTGTTTATCGAGTGTTCTTCCTGCTTCCTGCTGCACTGACCCTTCTCCCATATTGTTTAAAAGTCTCTGTATCACCGGGTAATCCGGCGTACCGGCAATATTAAGCTCACGGCCGAGCCGCAAAAGCGACAGCAGTTTATAGGCTTCTTGTGCGCTCATTTTCCCGGCAAACATCAGCTGGCCTTGAGCCCGACCGATTTCATCTTCTAACGCCACCGGATCGTGCTCGTAAAGCGCACGCCGCGCCCTTCTTTCTTCGTCTGCGACATCCAAGACAAGGCGCCCGAATGCTTCCAATATCTGTTCTTCTGTGACCCCCAGGGTCACTTGGTTGGATAGTTGGATCATGTCGGCTTCCGCCGAGCTTCCTTCGCCTTTCGCGCCTCTTAGGGCGTATCCGGTCTTCGACAATTGCTCCGCTATTTTATTCAACACCCCGGTTCGGGCCAGTCCGGGCAGATGCATCATGACAGAGGCTCGCATGCCCGTTCCCGTATTTGTGGGGCAGGCCGTAAGATAACCGTAGCGCTCGCTTTTAGCAAAGGGGAGCCGTTCCTCCATGGCTATTGCACAGGCCTCGGCCGCCATTTTGGTCTCATCTAAGCGTAAGCCGGATGAAAGCGCAAACAGTCTTAGGTGGTCTTCCTCATTCACTAGGATCCCTGAAGACTCGTCGGGGAACAAAAGCAGGGCTTTCCCCCGGGTGTCGCGGAGCATGGACCGGCTGATCACGCGTCTTTCTGACAGGGCCAGCGATTCAATGTCACCCAATTCATCTAAGTTGACCGTAAGCGCCTTTTCTTGGCGTCGATCGCATAGTTTACCAAAGGCGTCCGCGACTCGAACCTTCACATAGTCGCGTTCTTCAGGCGACAGGCGCCATGGAAAAGGCATGTTCGCGATGTTCCTGGCGTAGCGCACGCGCGTGGAGATGACAACGTCCTGTTCAGGGCCTTCTTCCAAGTACCAGATCATGGGTTTTCGGCCTCGATTTTTCGTATTTCGTCGCGCAGACGAGCCGCTTCTTCATAGGCTTCATTCAGAATCGCGGCCTCTAAATCTGCTTTTAAACGCTCGAGCGGTCCCTGTCTCTGCATAGCTTTCGCTGCGACATGCCGTGTATGGCCCTGTGCGCGAGAAAAGACTGGTAAGAGCAGGTTTTCGAAGGTGTCATAGCAAAGCGCACAACCCAAGAGCCCTGTTTTTCGAAGTTCCGATGCTGTTTCGCCGCAGGAGGGACAGACTAACTCTGTCACCTCTCTTCTTGTTTCGAGCGGGTCCGGATCGTAGCCGAAAAGAGAGGGTCCTGCAAAAAAGGATTCAATAAAACTATTCCAATCAGTCGGTTTCATCATGGGAGCTCCTCCATCACGGCCAACAATGTGAGCATGTTGGAAAACAGATCGGCACGTACACGGTCACGCGCGGAGCCTCTGATTGCCCGAAGGCTTTCATCTGACAGGGCCGTTTTCATGAGTTCGCGCGTACTTTGTGAAATCAATTCTGCCCGATAAAGCTGTTCCACCAATACATAGGCGTCGCGCTGGCTTAAAAATTCAGATACCGCATGCACCAGATGCATCATGTGGTCGGCGCTCTCTTTATGCGGCACACGGCGTATGCGTACATAACCCGCGCCGCCGCGCCGGCTTTCCACCAAATAACCTTGGCGGTGGCTAAAGCGCGTCGAAATGACATAGGTAATCTGCGAGGGCGCGACGCGCAATTCGGCCGCAAAGGCATTGCGCGCGATCTCACAGCTGCCGTCCTGCTCTTCAATCAGGGCGAGGATGGTCCGTTCAATTTTATCGGTCAGACTGCTCATTATTTCAATCCGTTTCAAACTTTATCTTTGACTGTCTTTGACTTTCATTTTATGCTTTTAAGCACTTTCTGTCAACTAAAAACCCCGGTCGCGGTGACCGGGGTTTTGTGATTAACTTACCTCTGCCGGAGCGTCGGGATCATCGGGGATATCAAACAAGTCAAGGATTGGATTGTCCTCTTCTCCCAACTCCCCTTCCTCGTCTAAAGTTTCCATACTAAAGGAACAGCGGTCGCGGAAGGAGTCAGGGTCATAGCCTTGCTGGCGCATGAAGTCCTCATAGCCTTCTTGTGTATCCTGCGTAAAGCCAAGCTCGAGCGCGCCTCTTTCAAATTCGGTGCGCTGGATCCTGTCATCTGCGGTGGCATTCAGGGTCGCCATATTGGCCGGCACCACCGGGATCGCACTGATATTTCGGTAGCGCGGTAGCCCTGTGCCCGCCGGGATCAGTTTCCCGATGATGACGTTTTCTTTCAAGCCTTCAAGCGTATCGATCTTGCCCTTCACCGCCGCGTCTGTTAACACACGCGTCGTCTCCTGGAAGGAGGCGGCTGACAAGAAGGATTCGGTCGCAAGCGAAGCCTTTGTGATACCGAGCAACACTTGCTTACCCGTCGCGGGCGTCAGTTGATGTTCTGCCGCCTCGGCGTTAGCTTTTCTGAACTCCGCCATGTCGACAATGCTGCCTGTGAGGAGCTGGGTATCGCCCGGATCATCGATTTTGTACTTGCGAAGCATCTGACGCACAATAATTTCGATGTGCTTGTCGTTGATCTCAACGCCGTTGTTCTTATAGACTTTCAAAACTTCGGCGATGATGTACTTTTGAACCCCCTGAGGACCCTTGATCTTCATGATGTCATGCGGGTTGACCGAGCCATCGGTGATCAGGTCACCTTCTTCAACCACATCGCCTGTGTCGACGATGAGCGGGGTTGAAATCGGAACACTGTATTGTTTGCTCTTGCCGTCTTCGGCTGTGACGGTCACCTCACGCCGTCGCTTATCGTTTTCGCTGACGCTGATCGTGCCGGATATTTCCGTGATCACGGCCTGGCCCTTAGGCTTTCTGGCCTCAAACAATTCCTCAACACGCGGTAGGCCCTGGGTGATGTCATCTCCTGAGGCAATGCCGCCCGTGTGGAAGGTTCTCATCGTAAGCTGCGTACCGGGTTCACCGATTGACTGCGCCGCCATGATGCCCACGGCTTCCCCGACGACCGCCTGTCCTCCGGTGGCAAGGTTTCTGCCGTAGCACTTCGCACAGACACCCTTGTCGCTTTCACAAGTCAGGTTGCTGCGGATCGGAATACGCATCATGCCGAGATCTTCAATCTGCTGCGCGATGGCGTTGCTGATCATCTCATTTTTTTCGACCAGGACTTCACCCGTCTCAGGATGAATGATCGCCCGCGCCGCGTAACGCCCTTCAATTCGATTGGCAAGGCGTTCAACCACGCGCTTCGTTTTACCGCCGACGACGACCGGTGACACCTCGATGTGTTGGTCTGTTCCGCAGTCTTCACTGCGAATGATGACATCCTGTGAGATATCGACCAGGCGGCGTGTCAGGTAACCTGAGTCAGCCGTTTTCAAAGCCGTATCGGACAAAGACTTGCGCGCGCCGTGCGAGGAGATAAAGAACTCAAGCACGTTCATGCCTTCACGCAAGTTCGATTTAATGGGAATCTCGATCGTGCGACCGGAGGTGTCGGTCATGTTACCGCGCATCCCCGCCAGCTGCTTAATCTGATCGATATTGCCTCGGGCACCGGACTGCGACATCATGTAAATCGGGTTGTAGATGCCGAGTTTCTCCTTCAGGGCTTCGGTGATTTCATCGGTCGTCGAACGCCAGATTCCGACCACTGTTCTATAGCGCCCATCTTCATTCAATAGACCGCGCTGGTATTGCTGGTTGATCCGCTCAACGCGTTCTTCCGCCGCTTGGATCAGATTTTCTTTGACGTCCGGGACAATCATGTCGAAAATTCCGATCGAAATGCCGCTGATCGTCGCGTAATGGTAGCCGAGCGCCTTTATTTCATCCAAGACGGCCGCTGTTTTTGTAATCCCGCAGGAGTGAATGGAGCGTTCAATAATTTTCGCCAATTCGCGTTTTCCGACGGTGAAATCGCATTCAAGCGCGATCTCACTTTCGTTGTCGCCACGACGTTCCACAAACCCTAGGTTTTGCGGGATGATGTCATTGAAGATGAAACGACCCAAGGTCGATTCAACGATGCCGCGATAGGTTTCGCCGTCACGCTCGACCACGCGCCGCACGCGGATCGTCTGTCCCAGCGTAATCTGTTTTGCGTCGTAGGCCATCATCGCTTCGTCGATGCTCGAGAAGGCACGCGGTGGCGCGTCTTCGGACATTTCCGGGTTAGGTTTTTCAATCGTCAGATAGTAACATCCGAGGATAATATCGTGCGTGGGCACCGTCACCGGTTTGCCGTCCTGAGGTTTCAACAGGTTATTCGATGAAAGCATCAGGAAGCGGGCCTCTGCCTGCGCCTCAGCTGAAAGCGGCACGTGGACAGGCATCTGGTCGCCGTCAAAGTCCGCGTTAAACGCCGTACAGACAAGCGGGTGAAGCTGGATCGCGCGGCCCTCGACCAGTACAGGTTCAAATGCTTGGATGCCGAGTCTGTGAAGGGTCGGCGCGCGGTTCAAAAGCACCGGATGGTCCTTGATAACTTCGTCGAGCATATCCCAGACAAGGTCGCCGCCGCGTTCCACTTGACGGCGTGCGGATTTGATGTTCTGTGCGTAACCGTGACGCATGATTTCACGCATCACGAAGGGCTTGAACAGTTCTAGGGCCATTTCTTTGGGCAAACCGCACTGGTGCAGTTTCAGTTCAGGACCGACCACAATAACAGAACGGCCTGAGTAGTCAACACGCTTGCCCAAGAGGTTCTGCCGAAAACGTCCCTGCTTGCCCTTCAAAAGGTCAGACAGTGATTTCAACGGCCGGTTGCCGGCGCCCGTGACGGGGCGACCGCGGCGGCCGTTGTCGATCAGAGCATCGACGGACTCCTGGAGCATGCGCTTCTCATTTCGAATAATGATATTGGGCGCACCCAGTTGGAGCAATTTATTCAAACGATTGTTTCGGTTAATCACCCGACGGTACAGGTCATTCAGGTCCGAGGTCGCAAAGCGTCCGCCGTCCAACTCCACCATCGGCCGCAGTTCGGGTGGCAGGACAGGCAATACGTCAAGCACCATCCAGTCCGGATTGTAGCCGGAATTTTTAAAGGCCTCGACGACCTCAAGCCGCTTGATCAGTCGCAGTTTTTTCTGGCCACGGGCGTTTTCCAACTCATCGCGCAAGTCCGTTGCCAGCTTTTCGACATCGATTTCCGCCAACAGGTCACGGATCGCTTCCGCGCCCATCTTGGCCACAAAGGAATTGCGCCCGTAAAGGAGCGTCGCTTCCCGGTAATCGCGTTCGTTAATGATCTGCATTTTCGAGAACGACGACACACCCGGATCGATGACGATATAGGCCGCAAAATAAATGACTTTTTCCAAGTTACGAGGCGACATATCCAGCATCAGGCCCATCCGGCTCGGGATACCCCGGTAATACCAGATATGCGTGACAGGGGCCGCCAGACGGATATGCCCCATACGCTCGCGCCTGACCTTGGACAAGGTCACTTCAACACCGCACTTATCGCAGATGATGTTGCGGTAGCGTTTTGTTTTGTATTTGCCGCAGTAGCACTCCCAGTCACGCGAAGGACCGAAGATCTTTTCGCAGAAAAGACCGTCTGTTTCCGGCTTCAGCGTCCTGTAGTTGATCGTCTCTGGCTTTTTAACCTCACCTTTTGACCAGGTGAGAATTTTCTCCGGAGACGCGAGGCCGATGCCAATGGCTTCAAAATTCCCAAGTTCCGACATGTTACGACCTCCTTCTCCTATGCTTGATCCTCATCTTGCCCATCTAGGGGCTCCTTATCTTCATCTTCTGATTCGCTGACGATCGCGCCTTCTTCATCCAAGACACCGTCGGTGAAACCTTCTTCATCGAAAGCTTCTCCTTCTGCGTCCGCGGGCGCCTCTTCACCGATCATGTTGAGCAATGTCCTTCCGGTCACTGATTCATCTTCTAATTCGTCGCTGCTGTCGGGAATATCCATCTCTTCATTTTCTTCTGTGAGGATATGCACGTCGAGACAAAGTGACTGCAGTTCTTTCACGAGCACCTTGAAGGCTTCGGGCACACCCGGTTCAGGGATGTTTTCGCCTTTGACGATCGCCTCATAGGTTTTCGTTCTGCCCCAGATGTCGTCCGATTTCACCGTCAGGATTTCCTGCAAGGTGTAAGCGGCACCGTAGGCTTCCAACGCCCAAACTTCCATCTCACCGAAACGCTGTCCGCCAAATTGCGCTTTACCGCCCAACGGCTGCTGCGTCACAAGAGAGTAGGGCCCGATGGAGCGCGCGTGAATCTTGTCGTCCACCAAGTGGAGCAGTTTCAGATAGTACATGATGCCTACCGTCACACGGCTTTCAAAGGATTCACCGGTGCGACCATCGTAGAGAATGGTCTTACCGTCTGTCTCCATCCCAGCTTCAACGAAAGCATCCACGACATCCTGCTCATAAGCACCGTCAAAGACGGGGGTGGCTACTTTCCAGCCGAGTTTATCGGCGGCGGCCCCGAGGTGAACCTCCAAGAGCTGACCCACGTTCATACGAGAGGGAACGCCGAGCGGATTTAATACGATATCAAGCGGCGTCCCGTCGGGGAGGAACGGCATGTCCTCTTCCGGCAGTATCTTGGAGACGACGCCTTTGTTTCCGTGGCGTCCGGCCATTTTATCGCCGACTGAGATTTTTCTTTTCTGTGCGACGTACACCCGTACGAGTTTCGTCACGCCGTGCTTCAATAATTCATCGTTTTCACGCGTGAAGATCTTGATGTCGACCACCACACCCGACTCACCGTGCGGCACACGGACAGAAGTGTCGCGCACCTCACGGATTTTTTCACCGAAAATGGCGCGGTACAGGCGCTCTTCAGGGGTCAATTCTGTTTCACCTTTCGGTGTCACCTTGCCCACAAGAATGTCGCCGGCACGGACTTCAGCCCCGATACGGACCACGCCTTCTTCATCGAGATCTCTTAAAGCGTCGTCCGCGACGTTCGGGATCTCACGGGTGATCTCTTCAGGGCCCAGTTTCGTATCGCGCGCCTCACACTCGTATTCCGTGATATGGATCGAGGTGTACACGTCATCACGGACGAGGCGTTCGTTAAGCAGGATGGCGTCTTCGTAGTTATAGCCTTCCCACATCATGAAACCGATCAAGACGTTGCGCCCAAGCGCCATTTCTCCCTGATCGGTGGCGGGACCGTCCGCGATAATGTCACCTGCTTTGACTTTTTCGCCGGCTTGCACCAGAGGCCTTTGGTTAATGCAGGTGCCCTGGTTCGAGCGGTCGTATTTGCGCAATTGATAAAAATCAACCTTGTCGTCTTCTGTACGCACGCGGATGCTGTCGCCTGTGACATGTTCCACGACACCGTCATGGGCGGCCACAATGCAGACACCTGAGTCTTTCGCGGCGCGATGTTCCATCCCCGTCCCGATAATGGGTGCCTCTGATTTGATCAGGGGGACGGCCTGACGCTGCATGTTAGAACCCATGAGCGCGCGGTTCGCGTCGTCGTTCCCCAAAAAAGGAATTAACGAGGTGGCCACCGACACAAGCTGTTTCGGCGATACGTCCATCAGGTCGACTTTATCGGGATCAAGTTCAAAGAACTCATCTCTGAAACGGCAGGAAATCTTCTTGCCGACAAAACGCCCTTTGTCATCGAGCGGTTCGTTGGCCTGCGCGATGTAGTAGCGATCTTCTTCGTCGGCCGTAAGATATCGAATCTCACCGGTGACGACCCCCTTCACTTTGTCGTAAACACGGTAGGGCGTTTCAAGAAAACCGTAGCGATTGACGCGCGCATAGGTCGCAAGCGAGTTAATCAGGCCGATGTTCGGGCCTTCCGGAGTCTCAATGGGGCACATGCGTCCGTAATGGGAGGAGTGAACGTCACGCACTTCAAAGTTGGCGCGTTCACGCGACAGTCCGCCCGGTCCCAAAGCTGACAGACGGCGTTTATGCGTCATCTCCGCTAAGGGGTTAGGCTGATCAAGGAACTGTGACAGCTGGCTTGATCCGAAGAATTCTTTAATCGCGGCTGATATGGGCCTTGTATTGACAATATCTTTGGGCGCGGCCGCGGAGATGTCGGGAATGGTCTGCATGCGTTCGCGGACGACGCGATCCATACGCGAGAACCCGATTCTCATTTGGTTTTGCAGGAGTTCTCCCACCGAACGAATACGACGGTTGCCGAGATGATCGATGTCATCCGGCTCACCCACACCGTACTCAAGGCCGATGTAGTAGCTGACTACCGCGAGAATATCTTCGAGCGTCAGATGATGCGGGACAAGTCTTTGGCGATTCTGGGCCAAAAGTCCCTGAAGCGCGGCGGCCTTGTCTTCCGCGTCTTTGGCTTCTTCAACAATCTCACGCAGGACAGGGGTGTAAACTGATTCTTTGATGCCGAGCAGTTCAAAGTCGAGCGCATCGACAATCTCCGCGCCGAAAAAGCGCGACAGATATTCGTTCGCTCTGACGCGTTCGTTGCCGACGACGCGAAGCTGGTGCTCAAAGGTCGTCACGGTATCGCCGATTCGCTGAATCGGGTACACATCGACGGCATTGATGCCGGCCTGCTGGATTAAATCGGCGGTCTCGGCCGTGATAATTTCGTCCTTCATCACGAGCACTTCACCGTCGCTTGCGACGATGTTGTCCACCGCTTTATGGCCGATGAGGCGCGAGGCCAAGGCCAATTTTTTATTGACTTTATAAATTCCGACTTTCGCCAGGTCATAGCGATTGGCTTGGAAAAAGTTGTTGTGGAGCAGTGACTCCGCGCCTTCACGCGTATACACTTCACCCGGTCTCAGCTTGCGGAAAAGTTCCTGAAGCCCCTGGTCGCTTGTTTCACAGCCATCTTTTTGCATGGTCATGAGAAGCGATTCTTCTGTCCCCAACGCGTCCGTGATGTCCTTGTCGGTACCAAAACCAAGCGCGCGCAAAAGAATCGTCAAATGAAACTTGCGCTGTCTGTCCACACGAACCCAAAGAATACGCTTGGCGTCTGATTCAAATTCAATCCAGGCGCCGCGATTCGGGATCACCTGGGCCGTATAAAGCTCCACGTCATTCTTGTCCCGAACGATATCGAAATAAGCACCGGGGGATCGGACGAGCTGGCTGATGATGACGCGTTCGGCTCCGTTAATAATGAAGCTGCCTGTGTCGGTCATCAGCGGAAATTCGCCGATATAGACGTTTTGCTTTCTGATTTCGCCGCTTTCACGCTCGCGCAACTGTACTTCCATATACAGTTTCGCCGCGTAGTTCGCGTCGCGTTCCTTACATTCTTCTATTCCGTATGTGGGATTGTCAATGTCGAAATCTCGACCAGTAAATGATAGTTCGATATCACCGGAAAAGTCAGTAATAGGCGACGATTCACGCAGGACCTCCATCAGTCCCTCGTCAACAAACCACTTATAACTGCTTTTCTGGATTTCCAGTAAATCCGGGATATCGAGGATCTCGTCAATTTTTGAGTACGACATTCTTTGCACTCGTCCGTATTGAACGGGCTTTACCATCAGCGTTCACCTCACAAATCGAACCGGCATCGCTTATGCTCGCATCGCCAACCGGTCTTGACGATACTTCAACGCGTGATATAATTACATCATCGCAGGGCTGATTATGACTCGCTTCACTCGTTTCATGACACGCAGAAGCAGCGCCGGCGACACATCAAATCATTCTAGCATGCTATGATTTATGAGTCAATAGCCTTTTTTATTTTGGAAAAGAGATCAGTGTGAATCGAAGACGCTCACTCCGCTTTTTAACAGCGATTATTCTTGTCCGCGCGACGCGCACGCTGATGAGACTTCTGCGAAGAAAAGCCACCCATTTCCCCGGACAGCTTGCAAAAAAACTTTGCCCTGACTTTCTTGCCCGCATTGACAAACCCGATCAAATCATCGCGATCACAGGGACGAACGCAAAAACAACCGTCGCCAACCTGATCGCGGACATGGCCCAAAATTTGAATCTTTCCTTTGCGCACAATGCCTACGGCAGCAATATTGAAGAGGGTATTATTACCACCTTGCTGGATGGGACAAGTTTTTTTGGGAAGAAGAAAAAACCGCTGGCCATCTTGGAAATCGATGAACGCTTTACCCGTATCATTTTTCATTCGCTACACCCCGATTACCTTGTGGTCACAAACTTGTTTCGTGAATCGTATCTTCGAAACGCACACGGCGAATTCATCTTTAATATTCTAGATGATTACATCCCTGAGACCTCGCACGTCTTGGTCAACGCCGATGACCTTTTGTCACAGCAGCTGGCCGTGGGCCGTCAGGCCACTTCCTTTGGTATCGCGCGCCTGTCGGATGAACCGATCGAAAACGCGAACCTTATCCGCGACGTCGTCTTATGCCCTAACTGTCACCATCCTTTATCGGATCGCTTTATCCGCTACCACCATATCGGCCGCGCGGACTGTGAGCATTGCGGATGGCATTCGCTTGTGCCCGATTTTGAACTCACAAGTCATACGACCGAAGATCTCACCATCGAGCATCAGGGGAAAAAAGAGCATTACCCCTTCCAAGGCGAGAACATCCTCGATCTTTACAATGTGCTGACGGCGGTCACTCTGTTTCGCACACTGGGTTACAGCGCCGATGAGGTCAAGTCGGCCCTTTTGGGGGTCGCAATCGGGAAGTCGAGAAAAGAAGTCTATAAAATCGGCGGGACGTCCATTTACCGTATGCTCGCAAAGGGGAAAAACCCGATCGCGGTGAGTCGCGTGCTCGACGCGGTCGATAAACTTCCGGGCAAGAAACAGTTCATTCTTTTAGTCGATACGAGTGTTGACAAGATGAGTGAAGAGGATAACGCGGCTTGGATTTACGACGCGGAACTCAGCATACTCACCGATCCGGATGTCAAGCGTGTCATCGTGGGTGGGAGGCGCTCGGAGGATATCCGAATCGCACTCCTGTTCCAGGGGGTGCCCGAAGAGAAGATCATCACCTGCCGCGACAAGCTTGACACCGCAAAATACATCGCAAAAACAAAAGATCCTGAAACTATCGCCATTCTCTACGAGCTTTATTCGGCCCCTGTCGCCAAAAAGGTCATGGAAGCCGTCAAAAACCAACTGGTTCACGGCCTATCTGAAAGCGGGAGGAAATGAGATGAAGATTGAAATTGTCTACGGTGAATTGGCGAACCTTTTGGGAGAGCACGGCACGCAACAATTGTTAGCACATACTTTCGGAGAGGATCAGCTTATCCGCACGCGCTTCCCGGAACTGCCCCGTTTCTTTCAGGGCGATGTCGATTTTGTGTATATGGGGCCGATGCCTGAAAGTGTTCAGCGGCTGGTCCTTGAGCGCTGGCGGGAACATAGAGATGCTTTTGAACAAGCGATTCAAAAAGGCACGGTGTTCTTTTTTTCGGGCAACGCGATGGACCTTGTAGGTCGCTCCATCCGCTATGTTGAATACGAGACGGTGGAGGGGCTCGGAATTTTTCCTTTCGACACAATTTGCCGCCGTTACGACCGGCAAAATGAAGTTGTCGACGCACGGTTCAATGAAATACCCGTCATGGGTTTTCGCTCGCAGTTTACAACTCATACGGGGGACGCGGGCAAATATCCTTTTCTCGAGGTACTCTGTGGCAGTGGTATGAATCCTGACATAGATACTGAGGGCGTGCGCCTCCGCAATTTTTTCGGGACAAGTCTTTTGGGCCCGTTTCTTGTGCTGAACCCCATGTTCAGCAAATGGTTGTTCCGGCAGTTCGGCTTTAGCGGTCCTTTGGCTTTCGAGGAGGAATTGTTGAAAGCTGAGACCCAACGCCGTCTTGATTTTGAGGAGAGTTTTGGCAAAAAGATTAAAGCGCCGCGCTTGCTTCGAAATTATCTTAAAAAAGAAAAAGAAATTTTGGACGATGTCGCCAAGAAGAAATAAATAGCGCGGCCCGCGGGCCGCGCTATTATTTTCACAATTTTTAACCCGAATGATTTTTAGGGCGCCAACTGCGGAACGGTCGTTTCAGGTTCTTTGGGGGCCGGGCCGAACAGTGCGTCAAAGAAATTGACTTTTCCGGCAAATTTCATGCCGAAGGGGTGGCGCACCACTTGGGCGTTTTCGGCGATGTCGCTGATCCATTGGTTGAGGTATTCCTCTACCAGATATCCCTTGATCTTTCCGGGCAATTCGGGTTCATCTCCGTAGCCTTCAAAGTACATTATGTGGTAGCCGTGCGTGGATTTCACAATACCGGTGTCGCCTTTTTTACGACCTTCCTCTGTGCACCAGTTTTCAAACTCAGGAACCATCTTGCCTGCGGGCACGTCGCTGTAAAGGCCGCCGGCCTGTACGCTACCCGGGTCCTTGCTGTACTGCACGACAAGTTTGACAAAGGCTTCTTCAGTCTGGTCACCGGCCATGTACTCCTCAAGGACTTGATCGGCTTGCATTTTGAGTGCTTTGTCGCTCTTATCTTCATCTTCGCTATTTGCGATTAAGATATGGCGGACGGAATAGGGTTTGAAGTTATCTTTTTCACGGCCTTTGAATTCAACTAAGGTCATGGAGTCGGTGCCTTCGATGACGATTGCGTCTCCCATTGTCCGGTCTTCTTCTTTAACAAAGTCGTAAATCTTGGTCGTGATTTTTTCGGCACGCGCTTTGCGGGTGAAAAGGGAATCCGAATCTTCTTCAAGCGCCTTTGCGTCTTCTTCTGAGAGGTGTAAGAGCACGGCGTCTTTGAAGGCATTTTCTTTTAAGTCAGAAAGGGCCAATTCTGCGGTGTTTTTAAGATCCTCCAAGGCTTCTTCTTTTTCGTCCTCGGTCCAATCCTCGTCTTCTTCGAGTGTGAACACGTATGAGTTATAGGAGAATACATCCAACTGGTCTTTATGCTCTTGGTAGAAAGCTTCTACTTGGGCATCCGACAGGTCGGCTTGGCTTTTGATCTCCTCTTCATAGAAGTTGATCATCATGGCATTGCGAAGATCGCGCTCGACCATGCTCATGCTGGTTCCGGGGCCATAATAGAGTTTCAAGAGTCCGCGCACGCCCCGACCGCTTGTCACGGCCATCTCGGCGAACTGGTCCCTTAAGCCTTTTATCCCCTCTTCAATTTTGGCCAGCTGGGCTTCCGTCGGCTCAAATTGGTTTTTGTCCATGTCGCTTAAGGCCGCGTACATGAATGTGATGCCGGGCATGATCTGGTTGAGAAGATCGTCACGCACGGTGCCGCCTTCGCCATACTGGGACGGCTGATCCAAGATATTTTGAAATTCATCCGTAAACGCCAAGCCGTATTGCTCGGATGCGGTCATGTTGCCTAACACCATGTTGATGTCGGCGGCGGTCAGTTTGCGGTCCGCGACGGTCATCGCGGTGACTGACTTTGTGACCACGCCTGTGGAGGCAATGAGCCAAACAGCCAACGCTAAGACGAGTGCGACGGCGACGATTGACAGGGTGAGTTTTTTCCAGATTGAACGTGATTCGATTTTTCTTTTATGACCTTCTGCATCTTTCATCCGCGACAGACGCGCTTTGCGTTCTGCGCGGGCGATGTCGTGTTTCCACTCGGTCGATTCCTTTTTTGCCATATCATTACCTTCTTTATGTTTTGCTCTACGCGTAGGAAAGTGTAGCACAAACAGAGACCTTCTGAAACAAACACAAGAAAAGTTGACATGGGTACCCTTGGTACGATGGAGGCTAAAAAACCTGCGTATGATAGCTATAGACTACATCCGGTCATTCCGGTTACATGAGCAATAAAGGAGGCACACCATGTACAAACTAGACGATTTAAAATACCCTTACGACGCTTTAGAGCCCATCATTGACAAACAGACGATGGAACTCCATCACGGAAAACACCATCAGGCTTATGTCAATAATTTAAATAACGCCATTGAAGGTCTTGACCTCAAGGCAAATACGATTGAGGAGCTGTTAAAGGATCTTATGCAGGTCCCTGAAGCCAAACGCCAGGCGGTTATTAACAACGGCGGTGGCCATTATAACCACACGCTTTTTTGGGAGAGCATGACGCCCGGTGGCGCGAAAGAGCCCCAAGGTGATTTGAAAAAAGCCATCGATGAAACCTTCGGCGACTTTGAGAAGATGAAGGATCTGTTTGAAAAGGCCGGAGCCGGCCAATTCGGCAGTGGCTGGTCTTGGCTTGTGCTAGAAGACGGCAAGTTAAAAATCACGAGCACCGCCAATCAGGACGCCCCCATCAGCAAAGGACAAATCCCGCTTCTTGGCAACGATGTCTGGGAGCACGCTTATTACTTGAAGTACCAGAACAGGCGCCCTGAGTACCTAAAAGCCTGGTGGAATGTCGTCAACTGGGACGTCGTCGCCAAGCGCTATAGGGAGAACCTAAGCTAATCCCGAAAAGTAAATAATAAATAATGAGTAGTAAAAATCCCCGGGGCTCCGGGGATTTTTCATGCCTCCACAAGCTGCAAGCGATCGGGCAGCTCCTCAAAATGACTGATCCAGAGCGTGGGCGAAAGTGCCTCTATCGCCTCCTTATCCATCGCAGTCCAATCGACCGCCGCAAAGTGACCCCCGGCACGCTTGACACTTAAAAGATCGTGCACGGTGTCACCCACATAGAGGATATGTTGGGGATCCTTAATATTCAGGCGCTCCATCGCCAAAAAGATAGGGTCCGGTTCAGGCTTATGGCGTTCAGTCTCCTCTGCACAAACCGTGACGTCAAAAAGCTCATTCAAATAAAAAGCGTCAAGGCACACATGCATGCCGTCACAGCGGCGCGCGGTCACAACACCTGTCAGAAACCCTTGCGACCGAAGCGTTTCAAGCGTCGGGCGGATACCGTCAAAAAGTTGGCAATGCGTAACCGTACGCGGCACACTCCAGTCAATATATTCTTGCAACAATCGGTCACTTTGATCGTAGCGGGCAAAAGTGGTGACAAGGGGTTCCCCGACCGTTGCCAAAATTTCGTCATCCGAAGGCACCCAGCCAAGAATCTCATTAAAAGTGTGGCGGTGAGACGCGATAATCAGGGGGACCGTATCGATCATGGTGCCATCAATATCAAAGAGGACAGCCGATACCCCGAGTTTGTCATCATTCGACCGATTCGTCACTTTTATCCTCCGCTCCTTCTTTGGTCACACGCAGCCTGACGATACGATTATCCGAAATAGCAAGCACATGAAAACGCAATTCACCGTATTGAACGGTAGGCCGTTCATGTTCCTCCGGGATACGGTCAAGCAACTCAATCACAAGCCCCGCCACCGTATCGTACTCATCGTCACCTAAATAAACACCCGTCACCTTCGACAGCTGATCCACCGAGAAACTGCCCTCAACAAGCCATGTGTCAGGCGCGATCTCAATCATCTCCTGCTCCGCCTCGTCGTACTCATCCTCAATATTGCCCAAGATCTGTTCCACCAAATCTTCGATCGTAAGAAGCCCTGCCGTCCCACCGTATTCATCAATGACAATCGCCATTTGAATGTGATTCTGTTGCATCTCGCGGAACAGATCGCTGATATTTCGAGTCTCAGGGGTAAACCAGGCAGGCCTCATGATACGGGCAAGTTCAAATTGACCCTCCTCCGCTGACTGATCGTGGTAGAACAACAAGTCCTTCGCGTGCAGCACACCAATAATTTTGTCCACCGAACCGTCGTAAATAGGGAAACGGGTATACTTCGTGCTGTACAAAAACGACATCGTCTCCTCTAAACTCGCCTCCACAGGAAGCGCCTCAACTTCCGTTCGGTGCGTCATCACCTCGGCCGCGATCTTATCATCGAACTCAAACAAATTCTGGATCAACTCACGATTATCGTCCTCAATCGCGCCTTTTGCGTGACCGGCTTCCAGCATCTGCAAAAACTCTTCCTCCGTCGGCGCCACACTCGCATCTTCCACTTCACGAATATGCGTCAGGCGAAGCAGGACACTTGCGAACAAATGCGCCACGCACTCCAAGAGATAAGCCGGCGCCATAAGGATCATGATCAGGTAACCGCTCGAGCGGGCAAACTGCCCCTCCTTACCACCGGCCACACGCCCCGGCAACTCGATGGCCAAGACATAAAAAATAAGCGTGATGCTGAGCGCAATGAGCACACCAACCAAGAAGGCGATGAACGAGGAATTTCCTTTAAATGGGAAAATCAACGGGATCGTGACTTGGTCAGTCCACATGAAAAATGACGCGCCGTAAAGAAGCTTCGCGAAAACAAGTTGCCGGGAAAACCGCTTCGAATCGCTCATGCGACGCAAAAGAGATTTCGCTTTCCGATCGCCTGAAGCAGACTGCTGTTCAAGCTTCCCCTGAGGCAGAATGCGGCACGCCTTATCAAAGGCAGTAAGAATACTTACAAGCAATAAAAAGAAGACGGACAAGAAAACCGCAGCCCCAACCGGTATACCGGCGGGATCCATGAGATATGTTGCCGTGACCTGTATGAACCGAAACAAAGCGGAGCCTCTTCTCCTTTGAAAACAAAAGATCAGTCGCAAGCGCTGATCTTTTCATTGGGATTGGGATGCCGATCTGTTGAAACAGTTCGGCATCCCTCCTATGTCATTATTCTTCCGACTGGGCAGCCGCAATAATGCGATCCGCGATATTTTGCGGAACCTGCTCATAACGGACAAACTCAACTGTAAACCATCCGCGACCCTGCGTCATCGACTTCAGGTCCGTGGCGTACTTTGCGATCTCGGCGCGCGGCGCCTCGGCTTCCACAACCTGGAATCCGGGAATCGAGTCGGCATTGATGCCGTGAATGCGCCCGCGGCGCTTGTTCAAATCCCCCATGATGTCTCCTAGGAAATCATCTGGGATATGGACATAAAGCTTGTCGATGGGCTCTAGGAGCACCGGGTCAGCCTGAGGCAATCCCGCGCGGTACGCAAGCCTTGCCGCCAGCTTAAAGGACAACTCGTTGGAGTCCACATCGTGGTACGAGCCGTCCACGAGTGTGGCCTTCAGATTCACGATCGGGTAACCGGCGAGGACGCCCTCCACAATCGCTTCCTGCAAACCTTTCTCAACGGCCGGGAAGTAGTTCTTCGGAACGGAACCGCCGAACACCTCTTCCGCGAATTCAAGGCCCTCTTCAGTTCCCGGTTCAAAGACAATCCACACATCTCCGTACTGGCCGTGACCGCCGGTCTGTTTCTTATGGCGGCCCTGCACCTTGACCTTCTTGCGAATGGTCTCGCGGTAGGCGATGCGCGGCTCACTTAACACCGCTTCAACACCGAATTTAGATTTCAGACGCGCTGAGATGACATCGAGCTGCACCTCACCCAAACCGGAGAGTCTAAACTGACGTGTCTCCGCATCGTTCACGATGGTGAAAGTCACATCCTCATCCTGGAGGCGGACGAGCCCCTGCATGATTTTTTCTTCCTCACCCTTATTGACCGGCGCGATGGCCAGTGTCAGGCAGGGAACAGGCATCTCGGGCCCTTCGATTCTCAAAGGCTCCGCCTTTGTCGTCAAGGTATCAAGGGTTTTTGTTTCCGACAGTTTTGCGATCGCGCCGATATCCCCGGCGACCACCACTTCGGTCGGCTGTTGCTTCTTACCATTTTGGAAGTTCAGCCCGATCAGGCGCTCTTCCTTTTCCTGATTCACGTTATAGATCGTGCCCTCATCTTTAAAGGTGCCTGAAAAGACGCGGAACAACGAAATTCTTCCGACAAAGGGGTCCACAAATGTTTTGAAGATAAAAGCCGCAAGCGGTCCTTCTGACTCTGAGTGAAGGAGAATTTTTTCGCCATCTTCTTTCACTGCCGTGACCGGGTGTCCGTCAACGGGAGTCGGCATGTAGCGCGTCACGAGATCAAGCGCGAAGGAGATACCGAGATTCTCCTGAGCCGAACCGACGAGGACCGGCATAATAGATCCGGCTGTAATCGCCTTGCGCATCCCTTCTGACTCTTCGTCAGGTGTAAACGCTTCACCTTCGAAGTATTTTTCCATCAGGTGCTCATCGTTTTCAGCGATCTGTTCTTTAATCTGCTCACCGTACTCTTCGACCAGAGCTTCCAAGTCAGAGGGAAGATCGATGGCTTTCATTTCACCGCGCTTGCCCGAGAAAGCATAGGCTTTACCGCCCATCACATCGACGAGCCCCGTCATCTTTTCGCCTTCCAGGATCGGAAGCGCCAAGGGCAGCACACGTTGGCCGTATACGTCGCGCAGGTCTCCTAAAGTCTTCTCAAAGTTGGCGTTGGGTTCATCCATCCGATTGATGAAAAAGGAGACAGGAATATTGACGCCGGCCGCGTTACGCACGGCTTTTTCAGCGCCGACGGACAATCCGTCCTTGGCGGACATGACGATCAGGGCGGTGTCACCCGCGTACATGCCAAGCAACTGTTCTCCTAAGAAATCAAAATCACCCGGCGTATCGATGAAATTGATTTTATGCTTTTTCCATTCGCACCAGGCCACCGAGGTACTGACGGACACGCCGCGGCGTATCTCTTCCGCGTCAAAGTCGGTGACAGTATTGCCTTCGTTTGACCGACCCATGCGATCGATCACACCCGCGTTATAAAGAGCGGCTTCGACAAACGCCGTTTTGCCGACGCCGCCATGACCCATCACGGTGATATTCCTGATTTTATCTGTCGTAAGATTCATAGATTCCCCCTTCGAGAAGATATTTTTTACCTATTATAGCCTATGGCTGATTTATTCTATTACAGCAACGGCACCGGTTCCAATTGTGCCGTAAAATGCCGAAGTACTTTCGCCTGGCGGACAATGCGAAAACCGTTGATCGTCGATGCTTTTTGTAGCAAGTCATGCATGGAACAGGCGACATAATCAAGATGCGACTGAGTATAAGTGCGGCGCGGAATGCAAAAGCGCGCAAATTCCATCGCGGATTCCACCTGCTCGCCCGTCTCAGGATCCGGATCCAGCATGAACGAACCCACATCACAGCCCCGAATACCCGACGCCTGGTAAAGAGCCACCGAGAAGGCATGTGCCGGGAAATGGTCATAAGGGATATGAGGCAGGATTTGCCGTGCGTCAATAAACACCGCGTGGCCTCCCGCCGGCTGCTGGCAGGGAACATTAAGTTCCACCAAGCGGTCCACAAGGTACTTGGTCTGTCCCGTGTAACTTTTCAGGAAAGCCTCGTCGACCCCTTCCAAAAGACCCTGTGAAAGCGCCTCAAGATCGCGGCCCGCAAGTCCTCCGTAAGACAAAAAACCTTCGTTCGGTACCACGTTGCTGCGAACCCCCTCCATCAGCTGCTCGTCTTCCCGCACAGCCACCAAACCGCCCATGTTAACAATGCCGTCCTTTTTGGCGGACATCGTAAAGGCGTCCGCCACGGCGAACATGTCCTTGATAATCTGCCGGACCGTTCGATTTTCCTGCCCCGCTTCGCGCTCTTTAATAAACAGCGCGTTCTCCGCAAAGCGCGCCGCGTCAATCACGAGCGGGATTTCATATTCCTTTGCAACGTCGGCTGTTTCTCGGATGTTCTGAAGCGACACCGGTTGCCCGCCGGCCGAATTATTCGTGATCGTAATGACGATCATGCCAACCTTATCGCGCCCGTATGACTCAATCAATTCCCTAAGCCTCGCGATATCCATGTTGCCCTTAAAAGGATAGGGCGATACGGGATCCAAGGCCTCTTTCACCACGCAGTTCACAGGTCTTGCGCCACAGAGCATGACATGCCCTGAGGTGGTGTCAAAATGCATGTTCGAGATCGAGATCTGCCCCGGTTTTAACAGGTTGGGAAACAGCACTTTCTCCGCAGCGCGCCCCTGATGGACCGGTTGAAAATAGCGCCAGCCGAACAACTCGTCTAGCACCTCCATCAGGCGGTAATAGCTCCTTGAGCCCGCGTAGCTTTCATCCCCCATCATCATGGCGGCCCATTGGCGGTCGGACATCGCGCCCGTACCGCTGTCTGTCAGCATGTCAATATAGACATCCTCACTTCGCAAGCCAAACAGATTGTAATGCGCTTTTTGAATCGCCGCTTCGCGCTCTTTTCGGGTGGTCATCCTGAGCGGCTCGACCATCTTAATTCTGTACGGTTCCGGCATATAAACAGCCATTTTTGTCTCTCTTTCAGTGACTGTGACAAAGGATGAATGACAAGATGTCACCATCGACTTCCTCATGATTGATTTCGTTTACTAATTCGTGACGCGCCCCTTCATAAAGCTTCTGGGTCAGATCAGAAAACCCCAAGGCTTCAAGCTGCTTTTCCAGAGCAGGCACGGCTTTCCCCATTTCCCCGACCGGATCGTCGGCACCGCTCGCGATGAACACCGGTGTCGTAGGATCCATGCGGCGCAAATTGTCCTTTTTGTAAAGCGTTTTCATGCCGTAGAACATGTCGGCAAAGGCTTGCGCTGTGAACATGAATTGGTTCCGCTCATCGGCCACGTAAAGGTCCACAATCGCTTCGTCGCGCGTGAGCCAGTCGCAGGCCGTGCGGTTGGGTTTGAAAAATTTGTTGTTACTTCCAAGCGAAAGCTTCGTCAAAAAAGGGCTCCGATGCCGGGCGCCCTTGATCGATTTTGTCAGTTTTGAAATCACATAGCCCAATGACAAAAGCCATTGGGGCTGCATGCCGGTCCCGAGGATGATCACGCCCGAAAAACGATCTTCCGGGAAGGTGTGCAAATACTGCCTGACGAGAAAAGAGCCCATCGAATGCCCTAAGAGAAAGTACGGCAAATCGGGATGGCGTTCACGGATCAGATGCTGCACGGTGAACATATCCTCAAGCACACAGCGGTTGCCGTAATTTTCCGCAAAAAAACCCCAATCGCTCTTGTCGACCACGGAGTATCCATGCCCCAGATGGTCGTGCCCGTAAACTACAATGCCTTCATCGGCCAGAACGCTTGCGAAACGATCGTAACGATCGATAAATTCCACCATGCCATGCGCGATTTGTACGACCGCGCGAGGCGCCCCCGAAGGTTCCCATCGCCTGAGGTACAGACTCGTTCGACCATCCGACGAATCAATACGCTCCGTGTGATTTTGCATCGCCATTCTCCTTTCACCTTAACGATTCAAGTATAACAAAAAGGCCTGTTCCCGCATCCTGTGAGCTTCTTCCAAAACAGCCAAAACGCCCTCTCTTGTCACCGGTTCCATGACCTTCCTCCGGATCTCAGATGAACCGGAAAATCCCTTTAAATAGAACGCGAATTGCGAGCGCATTTCACGCACCGCCACACTCTCCCCCAAAAGCTCGATCGACGCGTCAAGCTGTTCCACCATGACATCAAACCAATCTTCGGTGGACACATATTCCAAGAGACTTACCGCGGTTTCGGGTTTTTCTTTTAACCATGAAAAAATGAAGGGATTGCCTCTAGCCGCACGACCCACCATGGCGCCGTCACAGCCTGTCATTTCACGCATTTTTTTAACATCCCCCGGCTTTTCCAGGTCGCCGTTACCCAAAACAGGAATGGAAACAGCCTCTTTGACCGCGCGAATGACCTGCCAGTCAGCATGACCCGAGTAATACTGATCCAATGTGCGCGCGTGGACCGTGACGGCTGAAGCACCATACTGTTCCGCGATCTTCGCGACACGGACCGCATTGATATGTTCTTTTGAAACTCCCGAACGGATTTTAACCGTCACGGGCTTTAGATAACGTGCCGCCTGTTTCACAGACGCTTCGACCACACGACCGATCAGGTCCTCATCGCGCATCAGGGCACAGCCCGCGCCTTCCCGAATGACTTTCGGAGCGGGACAGCCCATGTTGAGGTCAATAAAAGATACATCACGGTAGCGCGGATCGCTTAGCAATCGGTCAATCGCAAAAGCGAAATCCTCCGCGTCAAATCCAAACAACTGGATGCCCCAGGGTTTATCGCCTGTTGTGGGATGAAGATAGCGTTCCGAACGGTGAAGAACGGGATCGTGGCGAATGCCGCGCGCCGAGACAAGTTCTGTGACCGTAAAAGACGCCCCCAAGCGTGCCGCGATGTTGCGAAAGGGCGCCGCAGTAAATCCGGCCATAGGAGCTAAGCCGTTCGGAAAATCATGAAAGAGTGATAAAAAACCCTCCTTGGGATCAGAAGTATCTTTCAGGAGGGTTTGGGTCAAATCACACATCAGTCGGATATCAGGTGAACAAATAAACCTGAGCGAAGCTTAGGTTCAAACCAAGTTGACTTCGGGGGCATGATCATGTCCGCGTCCGCGATGGCCAACAAATCGTCCATCGTCGTGGGGCACATCGCAAAGGCGACACCCCAACCGTCGTCCACGCGGCGTTTTAGTTCATCCAAGCCGCGGATGCCGCCGACAAAGTCAATGCGATCGGAGGTGCGGGGGTCGTCAATTGCCAAAAGCGGTGTCAACACATTGTTCTGCAGAATAGACACATCCAGGCGGCTCACCGGATCAAGCCCTTCAAACAGAGCCTTCGGCGCTGTCAGACGGTACCATTGTCCATCCAAGTACATGCACATCTGCGCTTTTTTATGAGGGTGGAAGGCTTCTTCAACCGGCTCGATCTCATAGATCGCGCCCAGTTTGTCTAAGAATTCATCCGCTGTCATGCCGTTCAAATCTTTTGCGACGCGGTTGTAATCCATGATGAACAAATCCTCATCGGGAAAAATAACCGCAAGAAAATAATTGAATTCCGCGCCTTTGGGCGCATCCGGGTATTCTTCACGCCGCTTTAAGCCGACGTTTGCCGAGGTCGCCGAACGGTGGTGACCGTCCGCGATATACAGGTAAGGGATCGCTTCAAATTGGGCGACGAGCTTATCGATCACTTCTTCATCGTCCAAGACCCAGAAAATATGCGTGATGCCATCGTCTGTTTTGAAGTCATACACGGGATCATTGAACTTGATAAAATCATTGATGAGAGTGTTGACCGCGTTTTGCTTTCGATAGGTTAAAAATACAGGCTCCGTGTGTGCGTCACAGACATCAAAATGGCGCGTTCTGTCGACTTCTTTATCCTTACGCGTAAACTCATGCTTCTTGATTGTGTTGTCAAGATACTCATCCACGGAAACGGTGGCCACAAGGCCTGTTTGCACGCGGCCTTTCATGATCTGACGGTAGATGTAAAACTCCGGTTTCTCATCTTGTTTCAGCACGCCTTCATCCATCATGCTGTACAGGCGCTCGCGCCCTTTTTCGTAGACTTCGTCCGCGTAGTCATCGACACTGTCCGGCAGGTCAATTTCAGCGCGCACAACACGGAGGAAACTATAAGGATTGCCCTTGGCCATTTCGCCCGCTTCTTTGCGGTTCATCACATCATAGGGAAGGCTTGCGACCTTGGCGACTAGCTCCGGTACGGGGCGTACCGCTTTAAAAGGCCTCACTACCGCCATTTACAATACCTCCTTGATGATGTCAACGATGTTGTCGCCGATCCTTGCCTGCGCTTCTGCGGTCGCGGCTCCGATATGGGGCGTCAGGGAAATTTTCTCGCATTGGAGCAGACGTTCATTTTGAAGGGGTTCGACCGCGAACACGTCAAGCGCCGCGCCTTTTACCTTGCCTGACTCAATCGCGTCCACCAGCGCGTCCTCGTCGACGATGCCGCCGCGGGCGCAGTTGATAATAAAGACGCCGTCTTTCATCATGTCAATTTCCTTTTTCCCAATGAGCGGTTCACCACCCCCAAAGGGAATGTGAATGGACACGTAGTCAGCGACGCTTAAGACTTCCTTAAAGTCAACCTGCGGGCAGATATCACATTCAATGTCGATAATATCGGTGAAGATGACTTCCATGCCGAGTGCCAGGCATTTCACCGCGAGCGAATTTGCGATCCGGCCAAAGCCGATAAGCCCCAATGTCTTGCCGGCAATCTCTGTGCCCGAATATTCTTTTTTCAGCCATTTGCCCTGACGCATCGTGACGTTGGCCTCACCGATGTGGCGGGCCATAGTCAACATGTGTCCTAAAACCAATTCGGCGACCGCGGAACTTGAGGCGGCCGGGGTATTTCTCACGGCGATTCCCTTTGATTCCGCGTACTCCACATTGATATTGTCAACACCCACGCCTCCGCGGATGATGAGCTGCAATTGTCCCCGGGCCCCCGCATCGATCTCACGGTCGCGCATCTTAGTCGCGCTTCGGACAATCACGCAGTCGACTTCTGCTACCCGTTTTAAAAGTTCATCGCCTTCATATTTTTTTGTATCCACCTCATGGCCAAGCGCGATGAGGTCGGCTTCCGCCTTCTTATCGATGCCGTCATTGGCAAGAATCAGTGCCATTTTTACGCCTCCAATCCGAGTACTTCGTCGATCGCCGCCAGAAGTTCAAGAAGCGTCGCTTCTTCTAATTCCCCCATGGTCGCGATACGGAAGGTAGTATCTTTAAAAGGTCCGTAGCCGTTCCCGATTCTGAATCCGCGCTCCAACAAGGCGTTACTCAAATCGGAGAACGCAAATTCCTTTGTATTATTAATGCAGGTCACGGTGTTCGAACGATAGCCGTCTTGGGCAAAAAGGGAGAAATGCTTCTCGGCCCATTCGCGCACGATGTCCGCAAGTGCCTCATGGCGATTAAAGCGGTTATCGATTCCCTCTTCCAGGATGCGGTCGAGCTGGTAATCTAAAGCGTACATATGGGAGAGCGAAGGGGTGGAAGGATACTGGAAGTTCTTCTTCACCTGATCGTAAAGGCGGATCAGATCCAAGTAGTATCCGCGGTATTCCACTTTTTTCGCGGCTTCAATCGCGCGCTCTGACACCGAGCAAAGGCTCAAGCCTGGCGGGAGTGCCAGACATTTTTGTGTGGATGAGATGCAGACGTCAATGCCCCAAGCATCGACCTCAATTTTGGCGCCGCCTAAAGAGGAAACAGCGTCCACCAGATAAAGGACGTCCGGATAACGGGCGATGACTTCACCGATCTCACGACAAGGGTTCATAATCCCCGAGCTTGTCTCATTGTGGGTCACCGTGACGACATCGTATTCGCCCGTCCTCAACACTTCATCGACCATTTCGGGCGTGGTGGGTTCACCGGGTTCTGACTTAAAAATGTCGGCGGGGACATTATTATATAGGGCCAATTCATACCAGCGATCACCAAAGGCACCGACAGAGAATACGGCCGCTTTTTTTCGTGTACAGCTGCGGATCGCGCCTTCCATCAGGCCGGTCCCGGATGAGGTGGAAAGAAGAATCGTATCTTCCGTATACATCAGTTTTTGAAGTTTTTCAGAGATACTTTGTTGAAGCACAGTCGCTTCCTTCGTACGATGGCCGATCATGGGCGTCGCCATCTTGTCCAGGACATCCACTGCGACATCAGTCGGGCCCGGGATAAAAAGTTTCTTGTACATAGATCCTCCTAAATGAAATTTAACAGCAAAAGAGCCGGTAATTACTTCACAACTATACCACGAAAGACTGGAAAAATTGCGCTTATTGAGGCGCTTAAAACCAAGAAACGGTGCTGCCGCCTTCTGTCTTTTTTGTCACCAGTTTTTGATCAATGGCCTGCCGCAAAAGATCAAGGTGCGAGATCACGCCGATCAACCGATCATCCAGTGCTAAGCTTTGTAAAACCTTCATCGCTTCTTGTAATGAATTCTCATCTAGGCTACCGAAGCCTTCATCGATAAACAGTGAATTAATCTCAACACCTCCGGCGTGCGCCGTCACAACATCCGACAGCCCTAAGGCCAGTGACAGGATTGTTTGAAACTTCTCCCCGCCTGATAAAGAAGAGACGGAGCGTGTCTTCGCGTTCCACATATCCTCCACCGACAAATCAAGCCCTGTCTTCATGCGCCCGTCCGATGCCTCTTCAGTCCTATGGAGCACATAACGCCCCCCTGACATCTGAGACAATCTTAAGTTCGCGTGACTGATGACCCTGGCAAAATAGCATGTCTGGATATAGCTTTCAAAGCTGATCTTCTCCGCCCCTCTCCTTTCGCCTCTTGCGACTTCGGACAGTGCCCTTAACTGGCTTTCGCGTTGCGATACCGCGACCGCTTCATCAAAGATTCTCACAATCGTCTCACGGTCTTTTTTCGCTTTTCCAAAAGTCGCTTCCATAGCCGTCACTTCTCGGTCCCGCAAAAGGAACATCGAATCCATCGCGTCAATCGCCTCGCGCTCTGCCTCGATATCAATCCATGTCAGTTCTTTCGCCTGTTTTTCAAGGGATGCCAAGGCATGTTTATTTTGCAGTCGCCTTTGGCGCTCATCTTGTTCTTGTTGGGTCAACAAAGCGCGTTCTTCCTCCGGCAAAACACTTTGACGGTATCCCTCTTCTGTTTCAAACAACGCTTCTTTTAAAGCCTCTTCAAAACGTCCTTTTTTGAAAGACGCTTCCTCCGTTAAACGCTTCTCCTGATCCAATAAAGTCTCAAGGGTCGACCGCAAGGTCGTAAGCTTTTCCTTTTTGTCACCGGCTTGTTTTTGGGCGTGATCCAATCTTTCTTTCAATGTTTTGAGTAAATCTTGGAAAGCTTTAAGATCCGTCCGAAGCGTAGCTTCGTCTTCACCGGGGACACCTGCTCGGAGTAAATCGGCCTCCCCTTTGATACGCGCCTCTTCTAATCGATGATTTAAAAGTTCGGTTTGAAGTTCACCCGATTGCTTTTCAAGCACCACAAGCGCCTCGGCCGCCTCCTTGATTTTCCCTGTCAATTCAATACGGCGATTAAGGCGTGTTCTAGCGTCATTAACAAGTGCCGTTTCTTCACACTTTGTCAGCAAAAACGATGTTTTACCCTCTTCCACCTGCTGTCGGAGGATTGCTAGACGATCCTGTTCGTCCCGGTCACTCATGTCGAATGGGATCAGCTCACGCGTTCTAACAAGGAGCTGCTCCACCGTCCTATCAATCCCCTCTTCTAACACACGAATGGAGGTGCTCTTTTCATCCAGCTGTTTTTGGCTTTCGTTTGCCTTTTTTGCTAAGGCATCGACTTCCCTTTTTGACAGCGCACCCTCCGACAGCTCGGCCTTTTTGGGATGTTCCGTTGATCCGCAGACAGGACAAGGGATGCCCTCTTCAAGTATTTCGGCAAGAAAGCCTGCGCGTTCCATGAACAGCTGTTCGGTCGCTTCATGGGCTTCTTTGGAAAGTTTTTGCCATGTTTGGAGCATGACCTCCATGGCCTTTTTATCCTGTTCCAGCGCTTTTTTTGTTTTATGGACCTCCTCAATCGAAAGGTCGATCTCGGATAATTTCAAAATCTGCGTTTCGATCTCGGATAGCCGATTATTGTGGCGATGAAATACGACCTCCGCGTCATCGAGCGATGAGCGTTCTTCTTCGGCCTTTCCTATCCATGCACTTTGTTCTTGACGCTTTGTGTCAAGTTTAATTTTTTGGTCTTCGAGTTCTGCGATTCTCCTCTGGATAATACCGATCGTTTGTTCAAGTGATGTCAGGTGAACAAGGTCCGAAATGCCTTTTTCAAGCGCCGTGATCTTACCGGGGAGTTTTTCTATTTGTTCTTTATTTTTCTCCGCCGAAGAAAGCTCCAACAGCGCCTGTTCTTTTTGGCGCTCGGCCTCGCGAACCTGCTCTTCCAACGCCTTGTTGCCGGCCTTTACCTCTTCTAACTGCTTAACCGTTTGGGCGTATTCATGGTCAGGGATTTTCACGAGTCTTGTCGCGCGTTCATCCGCTTGAAGGCGCCTTTGTAGCGCCTCATAGGCAGGTCGTGTCATTCTTAAGTTTTCTTGTTCTTTTTTTGCGTCTTCGAGCGCTTTTAAGACTCGGTTATCTTCTGTCGCTTTTTCAAGGAACTGTCTTTTTACCTTGAGTTGTTCGCGTTCTTCGTCAAGCTTTTTAGCCGTCTCCTGCCATGTTTGTCCGAGTCGTTTTTCAAAGCCTTGAAGCGATTGAATGAAGGGTTCCGCCTTCCATAAATTCGCTTCTTGGACCACAAGGTCACGTTCATTTTTTAACAGCGCTTCCGATTCAGGAAAGGCTATGTGTTTTAGTTCCAAGAACAGGCGATCCGTATAGGCTTTTAGCTCCGACTTCACTTCAGAATGGAGGGCGGCGAAGTTGTTTTCCATCGTTTCATAAAGCGATGTCTCAAACAACATGCGGTAAATATCCGCACGATCCTTGCTTTTGGCCTCGATCAAGTCAAAGAAAGCACCCTGCGCGATCATGACCACCTGCCGGAACTGGTCTTTGTCAAGGCCGATGAGTTCTACCACGCGTTCGTACACGTCGGTTGTTTTGTTAAGGGTCGTTCCGTCAGGCAAATAGAGTTCAACAAAGGCCGCTTGCTCGGTCATGCCACTGCCCCTTTGTTTCGGTCGCAGGTAAGCGGGTGAACGCAGGATCCTGTATTCTTCTCCTCTTAAGTCAAAGACATAGTCGACAAAGGTTACTGTTTGAGGGGCGGCAAAATCGGATCGAAGCGAGGAGGCGGCCCGGGAAGCGTTGCTTGACTCACCGTAGAGCGCGTACATGATCGCGTCGAAAATCATCGTCTTGCCTGACCCCGTCTCACCTGTCACAAGGAAAAGTCCCTCGCGAAGATGGCTGAAGTCAATGACCGTCTTTTTGGCGTAGGGACCAAAGGCCTGCATCGTGATCGTTTTAGGCCTCATTTTACGGCCTCCTGTGACATGACAGTCACTTTTTTCACGATCTCGCGCTGGTAATCCGTTAATTTCTGCTGTGTTTGTTTCTCGTAAAACTGCCCGAACAACTCATCCGCTTGCATGTTGGCCAAATCTTCTTCGTCCAGGAGGGTGTCACGATCATCGTCCGCTACTGTGCCGCGTTGAAATAAAAGATGCATGGTGTTGGGGTACACCGCTTTTAGTCGGTTCATCGGGTCCGCGACAGGGCCTTCGTCGGTCAGGGTCACTTCCAGGTAATCGAGCCTGGAAGGACAGTCCCTTTGTTCCAGGGAGCGCCCCTCTTCGATGAGTGCCTCCATTGTCCCCTTGATCCGCCGCATCCCATGGCGGCCTTGAAGGGGTAACTGGCGAATTAGGGGCGCAGCATCCTTTGTCAACTCGACTAAAAGGGCGCCTTTTTTCTGATTCACTTCCGAAAACGAATAATAAAGCGGCGATCCGGCGTAATGAATAGGACCTGCTCCGACCTTTTGACGCCCGTGCAGATGACCTAAGGCGACATAATCAAAGCCTTCGAAAATGGAGGCGTCGATCGTGTCGACGGTCCCGACCTGCAGCACTTCTGAGTCCGAGCGAAGCGGATCCTGGCCGTAAGCTGTGACAAATTGGTGCGCGATGAGCACATGGCGGCCTGAAGATTTATCGATCGTTGACAGGGCCGAGGCGACCGCGTCCGATACCGATTCGACGTCGGGGAAATAACCCCGCGCATCCGACGGGCGGATGAAAGGTAACAGATGAAAGTGTACGGTTCCCTCTTCATCAGCCAAGCTGACCTTGTCCACGGTCCCTTTGAAATTGCCGGCCACGTGTAATCCATGGGCTTTGAAAAAGGCCCCCCCAAAGCTTAGGCGTTCGCCGGAATCATGGTTCCCCGCGATGAGTAGAACCGATATGTCAAGCTGGGACACACGGATGAGAAAATCTTCTAAGAGTGTAATGGCTTCTATCGAGGGAATCGTCTTATCATACACATCGCCCGCGATGACGAGTGCATTGGGGCGCTCCTCTTCACATAGGGAGAGGACGGCGTCAAGCATGACGCGCTGGTCCTCGATCATGGAAAATTCATGGACGCGCTTTCCCAAATGCAAGTCGGCGATGTGGATAAATCTCAAAGTGAACCCTCCAAAAAGCGCCGAAGATCCGGCAATTCCTCTACTGCTTGCTCATGACCCGCAATGTACTGGTCGAGCAGTTTCTCTCGGTCACGGTCCATCATGGTGAGATCGAGTTTATCGGGGTAAAAGACATAGGCCTGTCCTTCGCTTTCAAGCTTTTCGATGGTCTCCATCGTTTCATTGTAGCGAAGATGGCGCGTCAAGAGCGCCTCCTTTTCCACCGGATGCCGGTCGAGCACGCGGTTCATGAGGCGGATCTGCGGGACGGGTTCGAGACGATAACCGCGCTCGCGGGTCATCACGAAAACAAAGCGGCGATAGCCGTCTTCTAACGCGGCATCGAGCGCGATGCCGGAATCAAGGCCGCCATCGATATAAATTTCCCCGTCAATTTCTGTTTCGGGCATAAGATAAGGTACCGTCGAGGAGGCGCGCACCCTCACGGTCAAATCCTCAATCGTCTTGTAATCTTCTTTACGCCAGTACACCATCCCGCCCTCATAGCGGCGAAAGGCCCCAATCACACATTCGGCCTCGTTTTTTATGAAGGTGTCAAAGTCAAAGGGCAACGGTCCGTCTTCCAGCGGCATCTTGGAATAGATGTAGTCGACGTTGAAGTAACCTTCACCCCGCATCCACGTCGTAATATCGCCAAAGGCCCGATCAAGCACCACGTCCGTGAAAGAGCGTCTGGCACGCACCGGATCCCGAGACAGATAGTTCACCGCGTGCGAGGAACCCGCCGATATGCCTGCCACATAATCAAAATAGATCCCATGCTCTAAAAGCATGGTGACAAAGCCCGCCGTGTAACAGGCGCGCATACCGCCGCCTTCGAAAATAAGGGCGACATCGTGCACATTACTCTTCATAGGGCATATTCCTCCCATACCCTGGGACTATGTTCGTCCCGGAATGTATACAGCCGGGCGAGGACCACCAGGCGGTAAAAGGGAAGGCCAAAGCCGAGGGCGTGTTGCCAAAGGGAAAAACTGCGTTTGAACGCCATTTTGTATGACAAGCGCCCGCCTGTTTCATCGGTGATCTTAAGACGGAAGAGGGCTTTTCCCGGCGTTGTTTTAAAACAATGGATCATGAAGGGTTCAATGAGCGCCATCAGGGCCGCTGCGACGAACTGTTCGATCAGCAAGATAAAAAGACTATGCTGTTTGGCATCGACTAAATAGCGAGCCGTGAGAAGGTAGCACGGAATGAGATAACCGAGAAAATCAAAAAGGCGCGCCGCAAAGCGCCGCCACAACAAGAGTGTTTCTTCCTTTTGTCTTCTTACCTCTATCATCATCTGGTCCTCAGCACTACTTAATTATACAATGACAGCGCATTTATTGCCCAAAATAGGGACATCACCCTATCAGGGGGGATGCCTCTTTCGTATGATAAAATACAGTCAATTGCCGACAAAGGCACTCTTTTTGTGCCTTCAATCTGACTGGCGCAGCATTATTTTTTGGGATTGGGATCAAGGACGATGAAACGAACAAACTATTGCGGATTATTCTCGGAGCAAGATATTGGAGAAGAGACAATTGCAGAGGGGTGGGTGGAGACAAAACGCGACATGGGAGGCGTGATCTTTATCGATCTCGTCGACCGTGAAGGTCCCCTGCAGGTAGTATTTAATCCCGAGTACACGAATATTGAAGCTTTCCGTTTAGCGGAACGCGCCCGCAACCAGTCGGTGCTACGCGTGAAGGGCGTCACGCATCGGCGCGACGATGAGACGGTGAACCCAAAAATCAAAACGGGGACGGTTGAACTGCGCGTCACAGATGCGGAACTGCTCTCTGATTGTGCGGCCCTTCCTTTCGATCCCTCGATGGCCGATAATGTGCGCGAAGATTTGAGACTGCAATATCGTTTTCTCGACCTTCGCCGGCCGCGCCTGCGCGACAATCTCCGCTTTCGTCATGAGGTGACCCGCGCGATCCGTCACTTTTTAGATGAAGCAGACTTTGTCGATGTCGAAACCCCTATTTTGACTAAAAGCACACCGGAAGGCGCACGCGATTACCTTGTTCCGAGCCGTGTACACCCCGGATCTTTCTATGCTTTACCCCAGTCGCCACAGCTTTTTAAACAACTGCTCATGGTCTCAGGCTTCGATCGCTACTACCAGATTGCGCGCTGTTTTCGAGACGAGGATCTTCGAGCGGATCGCCAACCGGAGTTCACGCAGCTCGACCTTGAGATGTCCTTTGTTGAAAAAGAGGATGTGTTACAGCTTTTAGAATCGCTTTTTCGTGCCGTCTTAAAAGACGTCAAAGGGATTGAGTTTGAAGAGGATTTCCCCCGATTCACCTGGGAAGAAGCCATGGACCTTTACGGCAGTGACAAGCCGGATCTGCGCTTTGGACTCCCCGTCGTGGACATCACGGACATCGCGGGGAAGACGGGCTTTTCGGTGTTTCGAAAAGTGGTCGAAAATGGCGGCGTGGTGCGAGCGATCAATGTACCCGGCCAAGCAGATTTCACACGCGCCACCATCGAGGAGCTGACGGAGTTCTCCGTCTCTGAAGGGGCGGCCGGTATGGCCTGGATCGCCTGGAGACCTTCAGGTGAGATCTATTCTATTTTGACTAAATTTATCGATGAAGACGCGATGGCCGAGATTTTGGAGCGTGTGGGTGCCACACCCGGTGACTTCATCTTGTTTTCCGCGGATTCATTGCCCGTCTCGCGCCGTGTTACAGGCGCGCTGCGCTTAAAGCTCGGCGAGATGCTCAACCTTCGCGATCCAAAACAGTTTGCCTTCGCGATTGTCACCGACTTTCCGATGTTCGAGTACTCAGAAGAAGAAAATCGTTACGTCGCCCAACACCATCCCTTCACGATGCCATTTAAAGAGGATCTCCCCTATTTGGAAAGCGATCCCGTGCGTGTCCGCTCAGAGGCCTACGACTTTGTCCTGAATGGCACGGAACTTGGCTCGGGCAGCATCAGGATCCATCGGGATGACATCCAGATACAGGTCTTCCGTGCCCTGGGCTTGAAGGACAGAGAAATCGAGGATCGCTTCGGTTTCATGTTGAATGCTTTCCGTTACGGCGCTCCGCCGCATGGCGGCTTCGCCTTTGGTCTGGACCGGCTCGTCATGATCCTTGCGGGTGAACAGTCGCTTCGCGATGTCATTGCCTTTCCGAAAATCAAGGACGCTTCCTGCCCCATGACCCAGGCTCCTTCCACGGTAGATGCCGATCAGCTTGTGCCGCTTGGGATCTGCCTCACCGAAAGCGTCGCCATGGCCGAAGAAGAACATGCCAAACCGGAGGCAAAACGGGAGCGTGTAGTAAAGCTTGATTTGGAAAAGCTAGAAGGCCAGGCAAAGCTGTCACTTACAAAGGCAGAAGGAGAGCAAACAAAAGCGCAGCTTTATGAACTCATCGATTTTGCAAATGCGCTCCACGCGATCAACACGGAAGGTGTCCCCCCGATGTTCAGCCCTTCGGACGCCCGCAATATTCACTTAACAGAGCGCGATGAACCGAAACTTACAGTGGATGATGCACTTCAAAACGCCCCCGAAAAGCGCGATGGATTTTTCTTCGTGCCGCCGGTCGTAGAATAAGGAAGTTTGTATATGGATTACAGATCGATGGAATTAAAAGAGATCGCCCAAGCTTTGCGCGATAAAGCTTTTTCGTCGCATGAGTTGACGGAGGCCGTATTCGAGACAATTGACGCGCAAGAGGAGACGATCGGCGCTTACATTACCTTGACGCGTGAGCGGGCGCTTCGTTTGGCCGACGACGCCGATAAGCGCCTTCAAGCATCTGAAGATCTCCCCCCGCTTTGTGGCATTCCGGGTGCCCTGAAGGATAATATCGCGGTGTCGGGCGAGCGTACGACAAACGCTTCACGCATGCTGGAGCATTTTGTCCCGCCTTATGACGCTTATATCTGGCGCCTGCTTGAACAACAGGGCATGGTCTTGACCGGCAAGACGAATATGGATGAATTTGCCATGGGACATTCCACAGAAACCTCGGCCTTTCATCCGACGCGCAATCCCTACGATACAACACGTGTCCCGGGCGGAAGCTCGGGGGGGGCTGCCGCGGCGGTGGCCTCCGGGGAGGCTTGTTTTTCCATCGGGACGGATACAGGCGGATCGATCCGGCAACCCGCGGCGCTTTGCGGTCTGGTCGGTATGCGGCCGACCTACGGCCTTGTGTCAAGACGGGGAATCACTGCTTTTTCCTCCTCGCTCGATCAGGCGGGGCCCATGACGCGCAGTGTGCGTGACAACGCGCTTCTTTTAGATGTCATCGCCCAAAAGGATCCTAAAGATGTGCACAGTGTCACCTTTAGGGGCATGTCCTATACGGAGTCAATCTCAGAAAACTTCGGCCGGCCGGTGATCGGGTGGCCCGAATCGTATTTTGACTCAGGCGATCTCAACCCTGAAGTACGCCGGTTGTTGGAACAGGCGCTTTCCTTCTATGAATCAGCCGGCGCGAAGATTGTCCCGGTGGACTTGAAAACACTCGATGCTTCACTTGCGGCCTACTATATTATTTCAAGCGCGGAGGGTTTTGCCTCCATGAATCGCTACGACGGTGTCCACTACGGGCGCCGAGCTGAGGATATTGAGACCATCGAAGAGATGTACATTAAGTCAAGGACACAAGCGCTGGGGCCTGAGGTCAAACAGCGCATTTTGCTTGGCTGCTTTGCTTTGTCAGAGGAACATTACCAGGATTACTACATGAAGGCCGCGCAGGCCCGCTCGCTTGTCACGGAGGAATTTGAGCGTGTATTTGGTAGCTGTGACGCCATCCTGACGCCTGTGACGGCGACGGCGGCCTGGCCGCTTGGCAGCTTGCCTGAAGAAGCGGGAGGCGGCAAGTACTCCAATGACCGTTTCACCCTGCCCGCGTCCCTTGCCGGTATGCCGGCGCTCTCCGTGCCCATTGGCCTGAACAAAGAGGGTTTACCGGTTGCCATGCAATTGATGGGCGCGCGTTTTTCGGAAGGGCTGCTCTACCGTTTAGCGGCGCGCTTTGAGGATGAGCACGGCCTTCTGCCGACACCTGAGGAGGTGGCACGATGAGTATTCATGACTATGAATGTGTGATCGGTCTTGAGGTCCATATTGAATTGAAGACAAAACATAAATTGTTTTGTGAATGCGATACGACGTTTGGCGCGGTACCGAACTCTCAGGTCTGCCCTGTGTGCCTTGCGATGCCCGGTGCTTTGCCGGCTTTGAATCGTGAGGTTGTTGAGTTTGCGATCCGAGCCGGCATCGCGACCCATTGCACGATTGAGCCCTGGTCTCGTTTTGACCGGAAAAACTACTTTTATCCCGATTTGCCGAAGGCTTACCAGGTGACCCAAAATTTCTTTCCCATCTGTACGGATGGTTATATTGAGATTGCGGTCGGTGAGGATGTCAAGAGGATCCGCCTGGAGCGCATCCATATTGAAGAGGATGCGGGGAAATTGATCCACCAGGATGAGGGGACCTTGATTGACTGCAATCGTTGCGGGGTCCCCTTGATTGAGGTGGTGTCTAAGCCGGATATGAGAAGCGCGGAAGAAGCGGTGGCTTATTTAAGAAAGCTTCGCGCCATGGCTCGCTACACTGGGATCTCGGATGGGAAGATGAATGAGGGTTCGCTTCGTTGCGATGTCAATATTTCGATCCGAAAGAAGGGTGAGGACGCTTTGGGTACCCGCGTTGAATTGAAGAATTTGAACTCTTTTAACTTTATCGCGAAGGCGATTGAAAGCGAATTTAAGCGCCAGGTCGCGGTCCTTGAAGAAGGCGGCTCGCTTGTCCAAGAGACGCGGCGCTACGATGAGAAAACAAACCAGACCTATGCCATGCGTGAGAAGCAGGAGGCGGCCGACTACCGCTATTTCCCCGATCCGGATCTTGTTCCGGTTGAGGTGACAGAGGCTGAGGTCGACTTGATCCGCTCCACGATTCCGCGCCTTGCGGATGAGCGCAAGGCGGAATACATCAAGGCCTACGGTTTGTCTGACTATGAGGCGGAGCGCCTGACGGATGATAAAGAACTGTCAGATTTCTTTGAAAAGGCCGTTCAGGCCACGGAGCATCCGAAGACGCTTGTCAACCTGATCCTGGCGGACGTGGCTCCGCTTTATACGGAGGACACGGTGGACGATCTTTTGAATCCGGTGAGTCTGGGTCAGTTAACAAACCTTGTCGCCCGTGAGGACATCAACAGTAATACGGCGCGCAAGGTGTTGAAGGCTCTGATGGAGGATGACTTTGATCCTGAAAGCTATGTGAAAGAACATGAGCTTGCGCAGATTAATGACCGTGAAGCTTTAGAAGGAGCGGTCAAGCTCGCTGTGGCTTCGAATGAAAAGGCGGTCAAGGATTTCCAAAACGGAAAAGAGAGCGCCATGCGCTCTCTTATCGGACGCGTGATGAAGGAAACACAGGGCCGCGCCAACCCCATCTTGGCGGAGACGATGCTCCGCGAAGCGATATCAGTAGATTAGTTTTTCCATAACGTCTGCGTCGAAGGACAAAAGGAGCGCCGAGGCAAGTTCAACGGCCGCTTCTACATCTGAAAGACGCGCCCAGCCGTAATGGGTATGAATGTAGCGTACGGGCATCCCGATGACGATGGTGGGGATGCCTTTTCCTTCTGTGTGGATCAGGCCGCCGTTGGTGCCTCCCCCGCTTCGTACGCCTTCTTGTACCGCGATCCCTCGCTCACGCGCGAGATTTAATGCGTAGCGTTGAAATCCCGGATGGGTCACCATGGAGCGGTCGATGTGGCGGAGCATGGGCCCTTTGCCTAAAACAGTCTGTTGCTGATCTTTGGGCGCGAAGTTGTCGTCCGCGGGCGTGCCTTCAAAGACGATGGCAAGATCGGCTTCAATCTGTCTTGCTGTGACAGCGGCGCCCCTGCCTCCGATTTCTTCTTGGACTGAGTATGCGGCGACGACGTCGACTGCTAGATCTTCTCCTTTGAGTGTTCTTAGGGTTTCGGTCATGGCCGCGCAGCCGAGGCGGCAGTCAAAGGCTTTGCCTAATAGCAGGTCTTTTGCTTCGTCGTGGTAAAAACGAACATCCGGCACGACGGGCGCGGCCAGTTCGATGCCAAAATGCGCTTCGACTTCTTCTTTCGATCCGGCGCCGACATCGAGCTCGATCTGTTCCATGGTGACGCCCTGTTTTTTCTCTGCCTCGGTTAAATAATGGGGGGGCTTACTGGACGCGATGGCGGAGATCCACTGGCCTTCTTTTGTCCTCACGCGAAAAAGATGCGCGGGGATGTTGCCTGCAACCCAGGAGCCCAATGGCAGGACGGCGAGCATGCCGTTGCTCTTGATGGATTGCACGATGAGTCCGACCTCATCCAAATGGGCGTCAAGCTGGACGCGCAGTCGGTTACGGGTATTGCCGTGACGGTGCACGTACACGTTTTGCATGTTGTCCAATTCGGTCGCACCGAATGCCTCTACGCCTTGGAGCACTTGCTTGGCGATCTCATGCTCGAAGCCGGATGGCCCGTTGGCCTCTGAATAGTCGGCGATGGTTTTTAACAGTTCACTCTTATTCATAAAATTCTCCCTTTTTGACGATAGCTCTATTCTAGACCGTTTTGTGCTGAGGCGCACGCGGATTATGTCAGTCTTAGTGCAAGGTGCTGTGCCCTATGTCTGTTTCACGCCACATTTGTTCCATATTTATGACGTTTGCACAAAAGAGGCTCAAGACTTATGACAAGAACCACGCTTTTTTGGATGCTTAGATTCGGCTTTTTCACGCTTTGATGCATCCATGGATTGCGATAGGGTAGTAGACGATCAAACAAATCCCCCGAAACGAGCGAAATATCGTGCCTTTTTGTAAACCGATTTTTGGTGCGCGTGAGAAGGAAATAAAAAAGATATTGTTTGATACGAAAGACAAGAGGTTAATATGAAACATAAAATGAAACAGCATCAACGCATTCTGACAGGTGTCTTGTTAGCGGCGACGCTATTGACGATTCCTGTGACCGCCGCGGTGTTAGGTGAAGAAAAAGAGGCACCGAGCGCCCATGTGACAGAAAAGGCTCCGGCCGATGAGGAACCCTACTTACCGGGCAATGAGCTTTTAATCTTTGATGACGAAAGCATTGACCGCGGGCAGGAACCGCTCGCGGGTATCGAGTTTGAGCCCGGCGACACAGAACCGGAATCGCTCCCCTCTCTTAATCCTTCCCTAGAACGTGAACTGATTAATAAACTCGAGAACGCGAACGACAATCGCCTGTCTGAGGTGACGAAGCGTGAAGCGGCCGCGGCTTTAGAGCGTGAGCGAAAGCTGGCGGAAGAAAAAGCGGCCGCTGCGGCAAAACGTGAAAAGCAAGAAGCGGAACGCAAGAAGGCAGAAACGCCAACGGAAACAGAGGTAACAAAACCGACTGACGCGATAACGGAGGAGTCATCCCCATCGGGAGACACTCGTTTCCTTCTCCAGATCAGTCACCCCGATCCGAACTATAAGGGTCGTCCCCTGCAGGTGTCTGATCGCGCCACTTTGGAGGGTCTCGTGATGGGTGAATGGGGCAACGATTATATCGGTGCCGTCCTGGTCGCCCAATGTATCCGTGACTCCATGGTGAAGGAGGGGACGAACAGCGCAGCCGTGATTAAGCGTAAGTACGGTTACACGGCACCTATTCGTAAGAGTGTCTCGAACACGGTTAAGCAAGCTGTCACCTATGTCTTCGATGAGGGTGGCAGTGGTGTGCAGCATCCGATCTATTACTTTTACGCAAGTAACCTGGTCCGCGGGAGATGGCATGAGACACAAAAGTTTATTGTGCAAAGAAAGGCTGTGCGTTTCTTTAGTTCGCACCGCTAATAATCTGTTTTAAAAACTTGCGGCGGATCATCTGATCCGCCGTATTAAGTTCTAACATACTTCTGATTCCGGCTATTTGGTTTGTCAGGAATCGTCATTTCGATTAATCCTTGCGCGATAAGGGGTTCAATGTGACGTTTGAACGCGCGTGAATCACGGACGCCATCGGTATCCACGCAAATATCGAAATCCACTTACTCAGCATAAGTGTCTGCCAAAGACGTCCCATGCGTCCATTACCGTCGGCAAATGGATGTATTACTTCTATCTCAAAGTGGAGAATCGCACTTTTCAACACAGCGTGTAAGTCAGATGCTTCTGTCCAGCCCAACAAGTCTTCGATAAGTTACGGCACGAAGGGTGGTCGCGCTCCGATATGTTCCCGCCTCCTCGACAAGTCCTTGCATCATCAGCTCACGTGCTTTTAGAAAATCGTCCACGGCGTATGGATTGAAGCGCATCATGTTTTCGTAAGCTTCATAAGCGTTATTTACTGCCTTGACGTCGGTCTGTCTTCCGGCCACCCATTGACCCTCGATGGCCAGAGAAGAATGATTGTCCGCACACGTTTTTCACGATGCCGTTTTACATCGCTATGAAAGTCCGTTGCGAACTCACGAGTTACCGTTTCAACTATTTTTGCTAAATAAGAGCTTGTAGGAACCATTCCGTCCATCCTTCCCAGACGGTTCCTACAAACTTATTGCAGTTATTGCGAATGGCCACCCTGATTATTTGGCGATGTCATTCGAAATAGCGCGCTATTCCTGTCTGGATGGCCATAAATTTGGCTCGATGTTTCCCTTACAGTTTTCCTCTTTTGTAAAGAATGCGGGACAGGACAATCGCAAGCACGGCCCCAACGGGTACCAAGAGACTTACGGCGCTTGCCAAGCCCGGCTGCACAATGAAGAGGATCAGCATGAAGACCATGGGTCCGACGGCGATTTTCCAGTTTCTTGAGACAAAGACAACCGCCAGTCCGCCAAAGAGAGCGGGCAGGATGTTGGCAAATGCCGGCGCGAGTAATGGTGACTCCAAGATGGGCGCAAGCGTGCTCAAGAGCAACATGCCGAGGAACAAGATAATCGTGGTGACAATCGAGGAGATCCCGATGGACAGGGTGGAGATGGCCTCTCCTTCCGGTGTGCCGGGTTCTACTTTTGCGACCTTCATGGCGTTGATCGCGCAGGGAGCCTTGAGGTTCGTGATATTGCCTGTGACAAAGCTCAGGTACGATCCTCCGGCGCCCAGCATGGGCCCGTAGGTAAAGGCTTCAATGACACCGACGGTGTAGAAGATGGGTACGACGCCTAAAAGGCCCTTTCCGAGCGCGTCAAGGTACGGCCAGGCGTTGAAATAGAGGCTTAAAAGCAAGGGATAGGCTGTGAACATGATAAAGGCTAAAATGCCTGAGATGCGTCCCCAGCGGTGGATCTTTTTTTCGTACTGACTCATCTTGAACCTCCGATCCAAGCGGTGAGTGGAATGGAGAAGATCATGGCACCGAGCATACTGAATGGCATCGCGTAGTTTTCAAGCCAGACGATGTTTTTCTTTTTCACAAGATACCCAAAGACGAGCATCAGGAGGGAGGAAAAGGCCATGACAAATACGGGAATCCAGCCCGGTAGTCCTAAGCGGATCTCTGAGAAGATCATGCCAAGGAAGGCGGAGACCATGCCGATGAAAAGGGAGTCCATAAAGATTTTGCCCCATTTTTCGTCTTTTGATTTGAGGCTCATCAGACCTTTTTCAATTTTGGGCAAGAATAAGGTGATGATGGCAAGCCCTGAAAAGCTTCCGATGGTCATGACCCAAGCGATCGTGGAGTAGGCGCGGGCATCGGTCAACGCGTCGGTCAAAGAAATGCCCAAAGCCGTTGCCGCGGAGGTGGCCGCGGGCAGTTCATAGGTGAGGGCTCCGACGACGCTGAGGCGTAGCCAGGGCAGTGGTAGTCCTAAGAATTTCGACAGTGTGATGATGCCGATGATGATGGCGATCGCAGGGGCGATGGAAAATACGGCGGATCCTCTTACAATCGAAGCCAAGAGCGATTTTGACATTCCAAGTTCGCGCGCTCTTTTCCAGGCTTTTACGGTAAAGAAAATGGATTGTCCCAGTACGAACAGAATGACGAGCGCCGCCAATCCGAACAACATGGGATGGTTGACATGAAACATGGACACCTCTTCTTTCTAATCGAAAAGGGACAACCTTCGCTGTCCCTTTTCGTCTTCTCGCTTTGTTATCAGGCGATATCTTCTTCGACCTCTCCTTCGATGCCCGCCATCAGGAGTCCAAGCCCGCTGCGGGTGCATGCGCATTGATCAAGGCAGGCGAGGATGCGCCCTCCGTAGATGACAAGAACCCGATCCGGGATTTCCAATATTTCATCGAGTTCTGTGGATACCATGAGGACAGCGGCTCCCTTATCCCGCGCTTCGACGATTTGCGACTGGATGTATTTGGTCGCTCCTATATCGAGTCCGCGTGAGGGGTGGACGGCGACTAAGAGGCTGACGTCGCGCGACAGTTCGCGCCCGACAACCAGTTTTTGCTGGTTGCCGCCTGAGAGGTTACCCGCTTTTTCCATAACGCCGGGTGTTTTGACCGAGAATTTCTTGATCAAGTCACGGCTGTGTTGGTCAATCCATTTCCAGTGGAGGAAGCCATGGGTTGAATAGGGTTCCTTGTGGCTGTCGACCATGGAGACGTTCTCGCGCAGGTTCATCGCGCCGACCATGCCCATTTTCTGCCGGTCTTCGGGGATATGCCCGATGCCTTCATTCAAGATTTGTCGCGCAGTCTCCCCGGTCACGTCTTTGCCCATCAGTTCGATCTTCCCTGACGTGATGGGTAAGAGCCCCGTGATGCATTTCACAAGTTCAGACTGGCCGTTACCGTCAACGCCGCAGATACCGACGATTTCGCCTGAGCGCACGTTGAAGTTCACGTCTTTTAGTACGTGGACGCCTTTTTCATTTGTGTAGTTTAGGTCTTCGACGTTTAAGACGACCTCTCCCGGATTTGAGAGTGTTTTTGCGGTCACAAGTTCCACATCGCGGCCCACCATGAGGTGCGCGAGTTCGTTTAGGTTCTTGATGCTTTTGACTTCAAGGCCCGCGGCTGCAACCTTGCCTTGGCGCAGGATTGTGCAGCGATCACAGATGGCCATGATTTCAGGCAGTTTGTGGCTGATGAAAATCACTGTTTTGCCTTCTGCGATGAGCTGACGGATAACGTCGAACAGTCCTTCGACCTCTTGGGGGGTTAAAACGGCGGTCGGTTCATCTAAGATGAGTGTGTCGACGTCGCGGTAGAGTGCTTTCAAGATCTCGAGGCGCTGCTGCTGACCGACGGACATTTTCCCGACTTTTTCCCAAGGGTCGATGTTCATGTGATAGCGTTCGGCCATTTCAGAGAAGCGTTTGGCGGCGCCTTTTAGGTCCAACACTTCTTTGTTACCGCCGTAACCGAGTACGACGTTTTCGATGGCGCTGTGGGCCGGGATGAGCATGAAGTGCTGGTGCACCATGCCGATGCCCAGATCGATGGCGTCGCGCGGCGAACGGATGTTGATCAGTTCGTCTTTGTAGTAGATGTCGCCTGATGTCTGTTCGTAAAGGCCAAACAGGATGTTCATCAGGGTGGATTTACCGGCGCCGTTTTCGCCTAAGAGCGCATGCACTTCGCCTTGTTCGACGGCAAAGGATACGTCATCGTTGGCGACGACAGGTCCGAATCGTTTTGTAATATGTTTCATTTCAAGAATGGTTGCCATGGATGACCTCCTATTCCTTGATGTAGGGTATCGCGCTGCCGGCCGGTTTGTTGGATTTACGGCTGACGAAGCAAAGCGACACGATCGTGATAATGTAAGGGATCATCAGGGGGAGCTGTGAGGGGAAGCCGGTCGCGAGCGCCTGGAGGCGATACATGAGCGCGTTACTTGCGCCAAATACGAGTGAGGCAAGCATGACGCCGACCGGGGTGTAGTTACCAAAGACAACCGCTGCCAACGCGATGAAGCCGCCGCCGGCGACCATGCCCTCGGTAAAGAAGCTCAGCTGTCCCATGGAGATGAATGCGCCCGCAAAACCGGCCATCACGCCGCTATAGAGGATTGCCAAAAAGCGTGTCCCGGTGACGCGGATGCCGACGGTGTCGCAGGCTTTGGGGTTCTCGCCGACTGAGCGGACGATGAGGCCTGTGTTCGAGCGGAACATCATGAATTGCGCGATAGGCACGAGCAAGAACGCGATATAGATCGGGATCTGATGCCTGAAGAGCATTTCACCGAAAAGGGGTATCCTCGACAACAAAGGAATGGGTGTGGTGCGGAAGGTATCGATTTTCGGGGGGCTTGTGTTGGCTCCGAAGATGGCTCGGTTCACAGTGATCGTGAGGCCCGACGCTAAGAGATTCAAGCCTGTTCCGATGACCGTCTGGTCCGCTTTCACGACGACGGTGAAGAACGCGAATACGGCTGCGAACAGCACGGTCACGGCGATGGCGATCAGAGTGCCGAGCCAGACGTTTCCTGTATAAAGTGAACCCATGACGCCTGTTAGGGCTCCGATGAGCATCAGTCCTTCTGTTCCGATATTGACGATGCCTGCGCGTTCACTAAAGACGAGGCCGAGACCGGCAATTAAAGTGGGTGTCGCAAGCCTGATCGCTGTCTGAAAGAAATTGGCAATCTCGTTCATGCGCTTTCACCTGCTTTCTCTTCTGTTTCGACCCTATCGACTTCTTCGTGCGTATCGATAGAAATATGTTTGCGTTTGCGTTTGAATTGGAACATCTGGCGACCCGCGATGAACAAGATGATGAGCGCCTGGATGACGACAGCCACATAGGAGTTGACGTCGCGTGTCAACACTTCCATTTTCAATGAACCGGCAGAAAGACCGCCGAAGAGTATTCCTGAGAAAATGATGCCGATGGGGTTCAGGTTACCCAATAGGGCTACGGCGATTCCCGTAAATCCGTAAGGCACCGAAAATGAGGTGATCATGAGGCGGCGCTGCACCGCGATAATCTCGATGCATCCCCCCAAACCTGCAAGTCCTCCTGCGAGGAACAGGGAGAGCAAGGTTGAGCGCGCGACGCTCATGCCTGCGTATTCACCTGCTGACGGGTTGAGGCCGACAACGCGCATACGGAATCCGCTCGTCGTCTTCCAAAGGTAGAAGTAGTATAAGAACACACAAAGGAGCGCTAGGAGCAATCCCGTGTGCACGTTCAGTCCCGGTATGAAGCCCTCAAGTCGCGCGGTCTTGGCGACCGAGGCTGACTGTGGGTAGTAAGGCGGCAGTTGTTCGAGCATGGGACCTGTGACAAAATATGCGACCAAGAGCCTTGCGATATAGTTCAGCATGATCGTAATGATGAGTTCGGATGCGCCGAATTTTACCTTTAATACGCCTGTGATGAGACCGAACAGCGCGCCGCCGACAAAGCCGGCGATGAGTGTTAAGGGGAGGTGGATCGCCATAGGCAAACTCGGGATACCGACGCCCACCGCGGTTGCGCATAGGGCGCCGATCATAAACTGACCTTCTGCGCCTAGGTTGATGATACCGCTGCGTTTCGCGATCGCGAAAGATAAAGCGGTAAAGAGTAAGGGGACGGCCTTGATTAAAGTCGCGTCAAACGCTTTGAGCGTTCCGAATCCGCCGGATATCATGTGACCGTACGCAACAAATGGATTCGTGTTACTTGTCAGTAATATGACAAGGCTTCCGACAAGAAGCGAGGCGATGATGGCCATCAAGGGGTAATAAAGCGATTGCAGTATTGCCTGCGCTCGCTGCCTAAAGGTCATTCCTTCCATACTGACTCCTTCGTCATGTCAGATGAGCAATCATGTTTTCTGTTTTTGACAGAATTTTCCATCATATGAAACCCGGGCGCAAAGCCATTTTACCCTGCGCCCGGACCACATTCAATCAATCACATTAAGTGACTGTGTTTAGCCAAGATCAACCTTGATTTCGCCGGAAGCAAGCTTCTTTTGAATGGCATCGATCTGGTCTTTGATATCCTGCGAAACTTCTTGGTAGTAGTCGCCGACAAAGACGACACCCTGAGCTGCGCCCATCGGGAGCACTTCCATGGGCATGTCGCCCTCGAGGAAGGACTTGTAGGCCGCTTCATAAGCGATGGAGGTGTCTTTGACGATCGCGACGACGGCCGCGTTCGGTGCAACGGTCTCTTGGTTCAGACCGGAGCCGATGGCCATCACGCCTGTTTCTTCCGCAGCTTCCATAACGCCGAGTGACGCCTGGTTAGCCATAGGGCAGAGCACGTCTACGCCCTGTGCGACAAAGGCTTTACCCAGCTCTTTGGCCGCGCCGACATCGTCCATGCTGCCCGTGTTCTGGGAAACGATCTTGATGTCAGGGTTGACGTATTTGGCGCCTTGCTCGAAGCCTTTGGCTCCGTTAAGGATCGGGGCAATTTCCAAACCGCCGATGTAGCCAACGGTGCCTGTCTGGGTCAAGAGAGCCGCAAGCGCGCCCATAAGGTAGCCTTGCTCAGCATCTTGGATCGCGAATGAACGAACATTCTCGCCTGTGACTTGTGAGTTGATCAGGAAGAACTGGATGTCAGGGTATTTTTCTGTGGCCAGTTCAAGTGCCAAATCCTGATAGCTGCTCGATGACATAAAAATGACACCGTAGCCGTCGTCAGCATAGGTGCGAATGGCTTCTGCCGCGTCGGACACAGGGGTATTCTCCGTGTGGCCGATCTGTGCGCCGAGCGCTTCAATCTTCTTCAGACCTTCGTAAGCAGTTGCGTTCCAGCTCATGTCAGACACTGCGCCTTCCATGATGAGAGCGACCTTTTTCTTGGGATCTTCTTTCTTCGCGCCGTTATCGCAAGCAGCGATCACGCCAATGGCAAGCACTAAAACCAGTGACAGTGCCAATAGCTTAATCCATGTTTGTTTCATGTTTTCCTCCTACAAAATTTGCCGTTCTACTTCCCGGTAGGCGACTCATTAACATTTTGTATTCTAACAGATTTGTTCGGCCAATGTCACCTTTTTATGGTGGGTACCG
>Ga0265294_10000349_pt1 | contig 61430 bp, 59 predicted proteins | sample MunlanPumphouse3_FD_192504 | JGI IMG/M metagenome (GOLD analysis project Ga0265294, IMG submission 192504) | Groundwater microbial communities from a municipal landfill in Southern Ontario, Canada - Pumphouse #3 | ecosystem: Environmental > Aquatic > Deep subsurface > Groundwater | place... | reverse complement strand
CATTTCCTCAAACACCTGAAATTAGAGAGAATAGAAAGAATTATAAAGCAAATTTAATTTCAAAAGAAGAGTATGAAACTCAAATAAAAAAATATATTGATGATTGTGTAGCATTTCAAGAAGAAATTGGACTTGATGTTTTAGTTCATGGAGAACCTGAAAGAAATGATATGGTTGAGTATTTTGGAGAGCTAATGGATGGATTTGCATTTACTTCTAATGCTTGGGTTCAATCTTATGGTAGTCGTTGTGTAAAACCACCTTTAATTTATGGTGATGTAAATAGACCAAAGGCGATGACTGTCGAGTGGATAAAATATGCCCAAAGTAAAACTTCTAAGATAGTAAAAGGAATGTTAACAGGACCTGTAACTATTCTTAACTGGTCATTTGTAAGGGATGATTTACCTAGAAGTGAAGTGACTAAACAAATTGCTTATGCTATTTGTAAAGAAGTAGATGATTTACAAAATGCTGGAATTAAGATGATTCAAGTTGATGAAGCTGCATTTAAAGAGGGTTATCCTTTAAGAGTTGAAAATATCAAAGCTTATGAAAATTGGGCAGTTGATAATTTTAGATTAAGCGTTAGTAGTGCAAAAGCCAATACCCAAATTCATACACATATGTGTTATAGTGAGTTTAATGATATTATAAAAACTATTGAAGCTATGGATGCTGATGTTATCTCTATTGAAACTGCACGTAGTGGAAATAGACTTTTAAAAATCTTTAAAGATGTAGACTATAAGCAAGAAATAGGTCCTGGAATTTATGATATTCATAGTCCTAGAGTTCCAAGTGTTCAAGAGATGGTCAATCAAATAAAAGCCTTAATTGAAGTTTTACCAAAAGAGCAACTGTGGATAAATCCTGATTGTGGACTAAAAACTAGAAAATGGCCAGAAGTTAAACAGAGTCTTAAAAATATGGTTGAAGCTGTACAAATTGTAAAAAAACAAGCTAATTAATTTACAGTCCCACACAGTCCCCAAAAAAGAGTCTGTTAAGACTCTTTTTTACTATTTGAATTCAAATATAAAATATCATTTAAACTATCAAATATTTTTATAGTTATATCCTCTATTTGATTTGCTGTATTTTTTAAAACTTTATTTTCACTTTTATTTGAATTTTGTGTTATATACTCTTGCATTTTTTCATGTAGATTTTCATGGTGATTTTTTAAAATATGCCATTTTTCATCTTTTGTAAAAATTTCATTTTTGCTTTCACAAGAGATTATCCATTTCCCCATATTACAACTTTTACAATCATCTACCTTACAATTTTCATATCTATTTAAGAGTTTAAAATATCTTTTTTTAAAATTCAAATGCTCATTTTTATAAATAGATAACTCTTTTATCAAATCAACATTTTCAACCATATCATAATACTTTTCATCTATTTTAGAAGCAGATGTAATTTGTAGCAATTTATTAGATAAATCTGATACTTCATTTGATAATCTATCTATATTTAAAGCTGTTTTTGCATTTTTCTGTGTTGTAAAATCAAGTTTTGAAACTGTCTCATTTATCTGAACTATTCCTAACTCTTGCTCTTTACTAAAAATTGTTACATTGTGAATTATATCTTTTGTCTGTGAAATTTTTAAAGCTAAATTTTCATATCCTTTTATCATAGTATCAACATTATTTTTACCATCTAAAGTCTCAAAATTTGCACTCTCAACCAACTCTTTAATCTCTTTTGCTGCTTGGGCACTTTTATTTGCAAGATTTCTAACCTCACCAGCAACCACTGCAAATCCTTTTCCAGCATCACCAGCAGTTGCTGCTTCAACTGCTGCATTTAGACTTAAAATATTTGTTTGAAATGCTATTTGATCAATTACTGTTATAGCTTCGTTTATAGCTTTAACTTTTTTACTAATTTCATCCATAGATGAAAAAGTTTGTGCTGCAAATTTACTTCCCGTTATAGCATCTGTATTTAGCTCATCTGATATTTTTAACATTTGATTCATATTTTCATTATTATTTTTTATATTTTGAGTTATCTGCTCTAGTGCAACAGAAGTTTGCTTTAAAGATAGTGCCTGATTAGAAGATGAAACAGACAATTCATTTGAAGAGTTTGTTAATGTTTTTGTATTTTGTTCAAGTTTTTTTCCAGCATTTGTAATCATTGCAATTAACTGTGAAGATGATTGTCCCAGAATAATAGTCGAATTTGACAATATTCCAAAATCTCCATACATACCTTTTGTATGGTTTTCATCTTTTTTAAATGTGTAATCACCTTGTGCATAGTTGTTTAATAAAAAATTTAAACTATCAATTTTTAATCTAGTTCTATCTATCATTTTATTTATAATATCAACTAATGTTTGTAACTCTTTTGTAGATGATTTTGTTTTTATAGTGTATTCAAAAAATCCATTGTTTACTTTTTCCATAATATCTGTTATTTCTAATATTACATTTTTATCATTTTCAATAATTTGTTCTATTTTTGAAACTTGTGTGTTCATATTTTTAGTCATCAAAGCAAACTCATCTTTCCCCTCTATTTGATTTAATTTTATATTATCTTTCTCTTTCATTGAGTATGAAAAAAACTGATTTAAATTATTTTCAAATTTTTTGATTGATTTTGTAACCTTACTTGTCATTATAATAATTACTAAAAAAATAAAAATCATAAGTAGTACAAGAAAAAGTAAAAAAAACAAAATTTGATTATCTAAATCTTTTGTATTTGTTTTGATATATAAAAGTGTATCTTCAACTATTTTATTTTTGATCTCTTCAAAAATCTCTATTTTACTAGAAGATAAAGCTTCCCACTTTTGAGTATCTACTCCATAAATATTTTTTGTTAAACTATTTAATGCTTTTAAAATTTTTACATCTAGCTCTTTTGTATCTTCTAAATACTCATTGTTATAAGACTTTGACATATATGAATCAGCTACAAATTGGATATCATTTAAAAACTTTTCTTCCTCTTTTGTGTATTCAAGTCTTTTATACTCTTTTATTGCTCTTAAAATTTTTGTATGTTCTTTTTGTATTTTATTTAGTATGTCTTCATTATTTGTTAATATAAAGTCTTTGTAATTATGAATTAATCCACCGTAACCTAAAGACTCTTTTATAGTATTTAAAATATTATCTTTTTGACTTTTTAAAAATATAACTCTTCTAAAATCATCTATGCTTTTAAAAATTGTGCTCTGTAGTTTTTGATTAAAAAAATCTAACTGCTCTTGTGTTAAGTTTTTTCTTAATTCATTAATATCAGAGTCTTGGAAAATTATTAAAGATATAAAATTATTATAATTTGAATTTGATATAAGATTATTATCAAAAATATTTTTTATCAAAGAATTTTCTTTATAACTCTTCTCTATAATAGTTGTTATAGAAATATAAGTTTTTGAAGCTTCTATCAACTCTTTACTATTTGAATATATTAAAAGTTCATCAAAAAAAGATAATAAATTTGAAATAAGTTGATCATAATACCGCTCTATATCTTTACTACTTTTTGATAAATCTTTTACACTTATCCTTTTTTCATCTAACAAAGATAGATTATTTTTAAAAATTTCATACTTATCAAAAAATCTATTGTCTTTTTTAATTAGATAAAAACTATTCATAAAAACACCTAACTTATCTTGAGATAATCTACTTAATTTTATTTGATTTTCTAAATCTTCTTTTTTTGTTTGAGCATAACTATCTATATAAGATATAGATAATTCTCTCTCTTTTTGAAGATTTACCAACAATTTAGATATTTCAACTGTAAAATCTATATAACTTGATGTTTTATCCATATTTAATACTTTTTCAACTTTTTCAAAAATCAATATAGATGACAACATAAAAATTGCTAAAATAGGTAAAACCAAGATTAAAAAGATTTTATTTCTAAGCCTTAGGTTATTCATTTTGTTTCCTAATATAATATTTTTTGTAATATATTCTTTATTATTTAAATAGGAGTTTATATATTTTAAGATGTAATTAAGTTGTAACTAAACGGTAATTTACTTGTAACTTTTGACTTATATTTTTATTATTAAAAGTTGATATATTTGATGTAGAGCTTAATATATAAGCTTTATATAACAACTTTTGGATAAAATGAGCAAAAAAAAAGGATTTTTGATGGAATTTGGTTTATTGTTAAGCTTTTTAGGATTTTTCTTTACAGCAGTTATTTTAGTAGTTGCTTTTTTATATCTATATGCTCTTGTTACCCCATATGATGATTATAATCTTATTTTTGAAAAAAACAATATTGCAGCTGCCTTAGGTTTTGGAGGGGCAATTATTGGTGTTTCTATACCACTTTATAGTGCTTTGGAAAACTCTGTTTCTTATTTTGACTTTGCTATTTGGGGTGCTATTGCTATATTTATTCAGCTAGCTTACGCTTTTATAGTTACAAGAATTAGTGGAAAATACTCTTTTAATGAGAAAATAAATGAAGGTGTAGTTTCTGTTGGTATTTTAATGGCATTTTTATCAATTTGCATTGGTCTTTTAAATGCTGGTTCTATGAGTTATTAAAACTTATAAATTTGTCTATCATTTTGAACTAATTTCAAAATGATAGATAAAAAACTATAAATCTACCATAGCTTTAAAAGTAACTCCAACTCTTCCAATACTCTCAATTTTTGTATGATTTCGCTCATTTATTCTATCATCTTGTATATATTGAAAATTTATCTTTAAAACAACTGGTGTTGTATCTCCATCAACTTTGTAAGTATCATAATATTCACAAAAAAGTGCAGTTTGAGTAGAACTTACCATTGGTGGATAATCCTCTAACTCTTTTTTTACATCAATTTGAAATTTCTCTATTTCGCTTTCGCTTTTACATAAAGGTGTAGCACATTTTTGTAACTCTTCAACATTATCTTTATTTGGAAAACAAATAGTTGCTTTTTTTGTTTTTAAAATATTTGCTAAACTATCTTTTGGGCTTCCATCATCTTTTTTTCCAATAGCAACTATAACCAAAGCTGGGTTTGTTGAAATTGGTATAAAATAAGAGAATGGAGCTGCATTTAAAACTCCATCATCATCTGTAACTATCCAAGCAATTGGTCTTGGAACTATACTTCCTGACATTATTTTGTATCTATCTAAATCATTTACATCTTTGTAATCTAAAATCATAATTTTCTCCTTTTAAATGATTATACAATTAAATTTTTGAATAAATCTTTGTATAGTAGTAAGCATAAAATAAAAATGCAACTCCTAAACATATCGTAATAATTGAAGTTGTTGTAATATGTGCCATAGTTCCAATAAACAGAGTTGTTAGAACATTTGCTAGCATAAAAAACATATCATTATATGATATTACTCTTCCTATATACCTTTTATCGCAATGATTTTGTAAAAGAGCATAAGTATAAGACCATAAAAAAGCTGTACTAAATCCTACAAAAAACAAAGCACCTAAAGATAAATAAAAATTACTTTGAGCAAATGCCCAAATTATTATTGTAATCCCTTGAAAAATTAAAAGATACTGAAGATTATCTTTTTTGATAATCTTATTTAAAAATAGTGGTCCAATCATAAGAGCAACTGCTCTTACAGCATTTGAAAGCCCAATAGCAAGAGGGACAGCTATAATCTCTTTATACTCATTTTTTGCCAAAATAGTAATCAAAGCATCATAAGATGTAAGCCCTACACTTGCATGTAAAAAAATCAGATGTAAAATAATTTTATTATTTTTAATATATCTTAAACCATCTATCATAAGTTCCAAAATTTTCTCTTCAACTTTTTTGTATTCTATATTTATTTTTATATTAAGAAAAACAAAAAAAGCCAGTATAAAAATAGCAACATCTATTAATATAGCAGCTTTTACACCATATAAATTAACTATAAAACCACTAACCGCCATTCCAACAGCATAAGTAAACGACCAAATAATTGATTGTATTTCATTTGCTGTTTGAAGATCTTTTCCAGTAGCAATTTTTGCTAAAAGTGACATTTCACTTGAAAAAAACATAGAAGCAGCACTCATTCGTATAAAAATAAAAACAAGAAGTAACCATAAATCAGAGGCTGTTTCAATTAATAAGAAACAAGCAGTCATTGAAAGTTCTATAAAAAGTAAAATTATCATCAAAGGTTTAATTTTAACTCTATCAATAATAGCTCCACTAAAAGGTGCTATTAATATTGCTGGAATAAAATGCATAGCTGTAACAATTGCAATAGCAAATTCACTTGAACCAAACTCTACAACCATAGTATAAATTGCAACAGTAGAAAACCATGCACCAAAAGATGCAATAAAGTTCACCAAAGATAAACTTCTAATAATTGGTTTATCTCTTAAAAAATTAATATAATATTTCAAAAAAATCCTTAAAAAAATGAAAAAAAATCAGAACTCTAAAGTTCCTTCAATAGCAAAATTTGCTTTTGAATCAAGTTCTGCGTGAGATAAAACAGGAATAGAAAGACCAAACTTCTCATAAATTTCTGATACTCTTTTTCTTAAAACAGGGTCAACAACCATTGCAACTTTTGAAAAACCTTTTTTCTCAATATCATCTAAAAGTTGTTTTGTTTTTGTTACAAGATTATTTATCTCTGCAATACTTAACATCAACTGACTCGCACCATGATGATCTTGAAGTTTTCCTATAAATTGTTGTTCAAGCTCTGGTTTAATAGTAACTATATGTAAAACTCCATCTGTATCTTTATATTTTTGAGTAATAAGTCTAAAAAGTTTTGCTCTTACATGCTCTAAAAGTATCTCTGGAGCCTTTGTAAACTCAGCAATATCTGCTATTGCTTCAATTATTGTAAGCATATCTATAATTGGAATTTTTTCATGAAGCAAATCTTTACAAACTTTTAACAAACTTCCATATGAAGCAACTTTCATAGCTTCTTCAACAACAATAGGGAAATCTTTTTTCAACCTCTCTACAATATCAACAACATCTTGTCTTGTAATAATATCTTCTGCATATTTTCTAATAATTTCTGATATATGGGTTGATATAATTGTTGGAGCATCTACAACTGTAAACCCTTTCATCAAAGCATCTTCTTTTAAATCTTTTGAAATCCAAACAGCATCTAAATTAAATACAGGCTCTTTTACTTTTATTCCATCAAGGTGCTCACTTGATAATCCACCCATTGCAAGAAGTTTATCTACTTCTATTCTTCCTTTTACTATTGGAATTCTTTTTAGATAAAATTGATATTCATTTGCGCCTAAACTTGTATCATCAGAAATTCTTATTTGTGGTATTATAAATCCCAACTCAGAAGCTATATTTTTTCTTATCGCTTTTATTTTATCAAGAAGTTCAGAGTTACCTTGAACCAATTGTAAAAGCCTAATTCCAAGCTTTAACTCTAAAACTTCAAGTTTCATTACAGTTTCAATACTTTGACTCTCATCAGGAACAGCGGCTGCTCTTTTTTTCTCTTTTAAATCTTCTGGTTTTTCAATTTTTTTAGTAACTTGTGGTTTAAAAAATCTTGTAACAATATTATCATCACCTTTATCAATCATAATAATAGTATAACCTAGAGCTGATATCATAAGTCCCATTGTCATTAAAATTCCTGTAGGAAAACCTGGAACTAATCCAAAAAGCATTAGACCAATACCAACTAAAATAAGAGATTTCGTATCTTTCATAAGTTGATTTACAGCTCTTGTTGCAAATCTCTCATCATCTGTATTTGATCTTGTTATTATAATAGCAGTTGCAGTTGATGTTAAAAGAGCTGGAATTTGTGCAACAAGTCCATCTCCAATAGTTAAAATTGTATATATACTTGCAGCTTCACTAGCTGGTAAATCGTGTTGAAAAATACCAACCAAAAGTCCACCAATAATATTTACTACTGTAATGATAATACCAGCAATTGCATCACCTTTTACAAACTTAGATGATCCATCCATTGCTCCGTAAAAATTTGCTTCTGTTATAAGTGATTTTCGTCTTTCTTGAGCCTCTTTATCATCAATAAACCCAGCATTTAAATCGGCATCAATAGCCATTTGTTTACCAGGCATAGAATCAAGTGTAAATCTTGCAGTTACCTCAGCAACCCTTGTAGCACCTTTTGTTACAACCATAAAGTTTATCAAAACTAAAATGATAAAAATAACAACTCCAATAACCATATTTCCACCAACAACAAACTCTCCAAAAGCTGAAATGATTGTACTTACAGCATCAGGTCCATTGTGTCCATCTGCTAAAATAGATCTTGTTGTTGCAATACTAAGAGCTAGTCTAAATATAACTAAAATTAACAAAATTGTAGGAAATGTTGTTAAATCTGCTGGCTTTTGAATATAAAGTGAAATTAATAAAATTAAAAAAGATAGTGCCAAAGATATAGATATGAAAAAGTCAATAGCAACTTGATTTAAAGGGATAATAATAATAGAAAGCATTGATAAAAACAATGCTACTGCTATTAAATCCCTAGAGAAAATATTTTTTAGACTAAACTTCATATACTAAAAAAACTAATTTATTTCAAAAAATTAGTTAAAGATAACTCAAATGTTCTATTTATTGTTGAATAAAGAGCTGTATAAGATATTTCAAGAGCCTTTAGCTCTGTAGCAACTTCAGTCAAATTTGAATTTCCAAGCTCTTTTTCAAGAATACTTAGTTGTGTAATTTTAGACTCAGCTCTCTCTTTTGATACTTCAAAAGTTTTATTTTTTGCTCCCAACTCTGAATGAGCGATAACAGCAGTATCGTAAGCTTTTGTAGATTCATCAATAGCTTTAGAAATACCAGCTCTTCTATCTTCATAAGTTAAAGTAGGATTTCCTGCACTATCAAGACCTCTTAGGCTACTAATTGCCTCATCTAACATATCAAATACATTTCTTCTTGCTTCAAATTTTGTACCATCTGTATTTGGTAAAGTAACTGTATATTCAGTTGATGGAGCAACGGGTGGAACAACATCGGGTGGTGTTAATGTTTGCGTTGAACCATCCCAGTTTGTTTTTGTAAGTGTGTTTGAAACATTATCAAAAGCCCACTCTTTTCCATCTTGATCTGTAATTCTATCACCATCTTTAAAAGTAAGTGTGCCACCTTTTGATGCACTATCTGCCACATAAAAGAAAGCATCTATACCATTTATTCCTCTTTCTCTATATGAACCCTCATCAACTGCAACTTTTCTTAAATCTGCATCTCCATTGTATGTTACTTTTCCAGATGCATCCATAGAAAAAGGTTTAACAGAAGCATCGCTTCCTGCAAAAACATATTGACCTTCTGTTTGAGTATTTGCTAGATTAAATAAATTTTGTTTATAACCTTCAATAACTCCAGCAATTGCCTCAAGCCCTTCTATACTAGTTGTAGAAGTATTTGCTTTTATTAGCTCTTCTGCTTTTATCTTTTCCAAAAGAAGTTTAACTTCTTTCATTGCAGTATCTGATGTATTATTTAAAACATCAGCTCTTTCTATTTGCTCTATAATTCCTTTTTGAGTTTTTATTTTATCCTCTGTATGAGTTAATCTTCCAAAAGTAACAGAATCGTCGCTTCCAAATTGAAGTTTACTTCCACCCATTTGAAAATTAAGTTTTGCTTGATAATTATCTAAATTTCCTAATCTATAAGTTGTAGAATTTAATGATATCATATTAACACCTTTCTTAAATTTGCAATAATATCATCAAAAGAGTATTTTTCAAGGGATCCTTGCGTAAGAAACTCTCTTGCCTTCTCTTTTTTTGCTATTGCATTATCTAGCTCAAGATCCATACCTTTTTTGTATGCACCAACTCTTATTAAAACTTCGTTCTCTTTTATTAGCGATAATACTCTTTTTAACTTTAAAAAATCATTATAATGCTCTTTTGTTACAACTTTATCTATTACCCTTGAAGCTGATTTTAATATATTTATTGGTGGATAAAAACCCTGTTCTGTTAAATCTCTTGTTAAAACTATATGTCCATCAAGTATAGATCTACTTTGGTCTGCAATTGGGTCATTTAAATCATCACCATCAACTAAAACTGTAAAAAATGCTGTAATAGAACCTTTTTTACTATTTCCAGCTCTTTCCATAAGTTGTGGCAAAAGTGCAAAAACTGATGGTGGATATCCTCTACTTACTGGTGGTTCTCCCGTGCTTAAACCTATTTCTCTTTGAGCCATTGCAAATCTAGTAACACTATCCATCATAAGAAGTACATCATAACCCTTATCTCTAAAGTATTCGGCTATAGTCATAGCTGTGAAAGCAGCATATTTTCTCATTAGTGGTGACTCATCTGAAGTTGCAGTCACAATTACAGTATTTTCTAAATTATTATTTAAGTTGTAGTGAATAAATTCAGGTATCTCTCTTCCTCTTTCTCCAACAAGTGCAATTACTTTAATAGTTGCTTCACATCCTTGAACTATCATTCCCATAAGAGTTGATTTCCCAACTCCACTTCCAGCAAAAATACCTACTTTTTGCCCTTTCCCACATGTAAGCATTGAGTCAATAGCTTTTACACCTGTTGCAAATTTTTTATCAATAATTCCTCTATCAAGTGGTGACATACTCTCTTTATTTATAGGAGCATTTGTATCTAAATCTCTTATTTTTCCCAAATCATCAATAGGATCTCCTAGGGCATTTACAACTCTTCCTAAAAGTCCATTTCCACACTTTACAGTAAGCCCGTCTCTTTGTAAAAATACCTTATCATTTATCTTAAAACCATCAATAAATGAAAATGGAACTATCACAAATAAGCCATCTTTTAAAACAGTAACCATTCCTAAAACTGTATATAGTTTTTGTGCTGATTCAATTCTTACAATATCTCCAACAGCAACATCTAATCCAACCGCACTTAAAGTAACAGCAGAGATATTTACAACTCTTCCAAAAGCTATATCTAGGTTATTTGAATCTATACTATTTATAATGTCATCTATATTCATGGATTTATTCCGTTACACATATTTTTATAAAAATTCTCTTCAATCTTTACATTTTTACACTTTTGCAAATATATCTCTTTTTGCTCTTTTTGCCCTAAATTATCATATAAAGTTAAAATATCATAGTAAAGTTTTACCTCAACATCTGGTTTTATATTTTTAGCATGTTGTAAAGCTTGTATAAGATAGTTTACTGCATCTTGAAAATTATTTTGTTTTTTTAATAATCTTGATAATTCACTCTCCACAAAAGGGGAATAAACAAAAGCTTTAAACTCATTTTGCTTATTATTTAAAGCATTTAAAATCTTAAATGCCTCTTCTTCTTTGCCCTCTTTTATTAAATATAGATAAAAGTCATAATAAAAATCAATAATTATTGGTTTTTCTAAATTTGCCTCTATTAAATAGCTATTCTCTAAACTATTTTTAAAAAATCTATCTAAGTTTCCCGAATTATTATCAATTTTTAAAATCTGATATTTATACAAAAACTCCTCTTTTAACATCTCTTTAGCTTTTGATTTTTCTATTTTTGATGAGTAAAACAAAGCATCATCTATCTCCTCAACATCAAGAGCCATAGCTTCTAAAATCAAATAAACATCTAAATCTTTTGTATCTTTAAATATATTTTTAAATTGTTTATAATTTTCAATAGATGGAACTTCTCTAATGCAGTTAATAAACTCATCTTTTAAACTATCATCATCAATTACATCTTTAAAAATATCTGTTTTTAAATCTTTTAAAATAACACTTAATTTAATACAATCTTTCTCTTTCAAATACTCTTTTATAAGCCCTAAATGTGATATATCTAAAAGTTCATCAACATTTTCATATCCAAATCTTTTTAATACATCTTTTGGAATATCTTGATAAATTTTTTTCATTTTTATTACATCTTCATATTTTTTGTTAAAATTATTATTAATCAACTCTTGAAGAAGTGCTTTATTTTGCATAGCTTCGTTATCTGGATATTTATCAGCTACTTCATTTGGCAAAATAGCTTTTTGTCTCATTTTTATCTCATCATAAAACATAGATGAATTATCAAAATTTACACTTTTTGGATAGTTATCGATAATATCTTTATATAAAATTTTTGCAAGTTTTAAGTATGTATCCGTTTTGTCATATAATTTCATATATAAATTTGCCAATTTATACTTTGTTTGCTCTAAAATATCATCTTTTTTTGAAGTTATTATTAGATTTTTTAAAATATCTATAGCAAAATTTGTCATATCTAGTTTTAAAAGTAAATCAACTCTTTGATTTGCAACTATATAATCACTAGAGTAAAAAGATGGATTTGTTGCTAAAAGTTGTCGCATAAGTTCACTTGCTTCCTCTTTTCTTCCTTCAAGTAAATATATATCAAAAAGTTCATTTGCAGCGATTGAAGCAATATTTTTATCTTTTGTATCACTTAAGACTTCAAAAATTACTTTTGAAGCCTTTTTATAGTCTTTTTGATATTTAAAAATCTTTGCTAAAGATATTTTCCCTTTTGCTTTTGCCTCTTCATCATCAAAAATATCTACTACTGTTTGAGCATAATATCTGGCATCTTCTACTTTATTTATATTTAGTTTTAAATCTATCAAAATTAAATAAGCTTTTAATAAATCCTCTTGATCTATAAGCGATGAATTTATAGCTACTTCAAGCTCATTTGAAGTACTATTTATATGCTGTTTTGAGTTTGTTTTTATTACTAATTCTGAATAAAGTATTAAAATATCTGCATTTAAAAGTGATACTTTATTGTTATCTTTTATAATTTTTAATTTTTCAAAAGCTTCATGAAGTTTTCCATCAAGTGCTATTGCTTTAACTTCATCTAATTGATTTAAAGTATTTATTATTGTCTCTTTTGTTTTTGTTGGAATTTGTTTTCCATTTGAATCTATAAAACTATAATAAAAATCTCTATCTTTAGCATTTAAAAGAGAGATAAGAAGTATAAATATAGTTAAAAATCTCAAATTTTACCTTTTTTTCTTTAATTCATAAACATAAGAGAAAATCTCAGCAATTGCTTTATAAAACTCTGAAGGAACTTCTCTTTCTAACTCAATTTGATCATACAAAGCTCTTGCAAGACTTGGATTTTCTATTATAGTTACACTATTCTCTTTTGCTATCTCTTTTATTCTTAAAGCTAAAAAATCTATACCTTTTGCAACAAGTAAAGGAGCTTGATTTTTTGAACTATCATATTTTAAAGCAACAGCATAGTGTGTTGGATTTGTAATAACAACATCGGCATCAGGAACACTACTCATCATTCTTTTTTGTGCCATTTGCATTTGAATTCTACGAATTCTTCCCTTAACTTGCGGGTCTCCCTCCATATTTTTATACTCATCTTTAATCTCTTGTTTACTCATTTTTAAAGATTTCATATAATAATGTTTTGAAAAATAGAAATCTATTATAGCAAAAATAATAATAATAAACAAAATAGTAAATACAAATATAATAATCAAATCAATCATAGCTTCAATAGTTGCATTTAACTCTTTATTCATCATTATTAAAAAATCTTGATATGTAAGTGAAAAAAGTAAGAACATAACCCAAACTATAACAGATAATTTTATAGTTAATTTCAAAGCTTCCATTAATTTTTTTAAGCTAAAAACATTTCCAATGCCCTTTATTGGATCTAGTTTTTGTAAATCAAATTTTAAAGGAGTTGCAATAAATCCAAACTGCATCCAGTTACTAGCAAGTGCTAAAACAAAAACTAACAAATATATTGGAGACAAAGCTTTTACAAGTGTTGTTGCAACTGTAACAGTAATTGTAAAATATGTGCTTTCATCTATTTCTTGTCCTATAAAACCATAGATATACAACATCACTTTTTTTATCTCTAAAAACATAAAACCTGAAAGAAATATTAAATAAACAGAGCCCAAAGTTAAAATAACAGCACCAGCTACTTCAGCAGATTTACCTACATTCCCTTCATTTCTGGCATCTTCTATCTTTTTGGATGTGGGTTCTTCTGTTTTTTCTTCATCATCAGCCATAAAACTTCCTACTCAAATTTACTAATAAAATAGTTTGTAAATGCATCAAAAAATATCTCTAAACCAAATATTAAAAACAAAAATATTAAAGCAAACTTCAACTGAAAAGTTATAATAAATGGAGAAAATGCTGGCATTGACTTTGTACCATAACCATAATAAACATCCAAAATAAATCCTATAAAAAATAGAGGTAAAGCAAAAGTAAATGCAAAGGCAAACATTCTATTTATCTCACCAATAGCAAGTTTTATACCATTTATAGAGAATATATCAAAAGTTCCTAAATGTATCATAGAGAAACTTTTTGCTAATAAAACCAATGTCATTTCATACATTCCTGTTTGGAAAAATAGCATCAATGATATCCAAAAAAGTAGTTTTGCTACTAAACCTTCTTGAGAACCTGTTGTTGGGTCAAACATCATAGCCATAGATAAAGCAGTTGAATACTCAACAAATTCACCTATAATCTTAACAGATGAAAACATTATATTTACAAGCATTGCAGCAACTAATCCCAAAGTGATTTCAGATAATAAAGATACTATAAATGAAGATTCACTAATATATTTAACATCACCAATAAAAGGAAAAAGAAAAATTACCAAATAAAAAGCAAAAGCAACTCTTACAGTAACACTTATTGCTGTATGTCCAAAAACTGGCATAAAGGCTACAAAAGATACTACTCTTGCAAACAGAAGAAGAAATTTAACAAGAACATCTTCATTTAAAAGTGAGAAAAACTCTTCCATTACATATAATCGTTTTTCTCTTCGTAATCTTTGTTCTCTTTTTTAAGCTTTAATATCTCTTGAGTGTTTGAATCTCTTTTATCTCTTTGATTTTGATTACTTGAAGAGTCTCCTTGGCTTTGACCACCTTCTCCTTTTGAGAAATCAAGATTAAAGTTTGCACTATCATTAAATGTTTTTGCCAAAGAGTTTCTTAACATATTTTGATTTTCCATCAAAAGCTCTAGCGTTGCAATATTAGAAACACTCATATTAATAGTTAATCCACTTGACTTATCTTGTTTCATTAAAACTGAGATAGTTCCCAAATCTCCTGGATTTAAATTCATTCTAAAAACAGTAACAGGTGGTTTATAGTTTTCATACATCTGTCTTGCAACATCTGACATCATAGAAGCCATTTGCTGTTTTGCACCAACAATTCTTGATTGAATTGAATTTACCAAATTTGGTTGAATATCCAAAACTTTATCATCTACAATATTTATAGTATCTTCCAAAAGAGCTTTTGAAGCCTCAATTGAGTTTGTTATAAGATTTCTAACATCTACGCTTCTTACATCTTTTTCATTTAAAATACTATTTAAAATATTTTTTCTATCTAAAATCTCTTTTTCATCTACACTTAAATCAGTTAAATTTTCACTAGATATATTTTGTTCAACTTCCAAATTATTTGCATTTAAGTCTAAGATATTTGCACTTTTTTCTATATCTTCAATACCTGAGGCATTTTTTAAAATATTCACTGCTTCATTTTTATTAAAAAGTAGTTGATTATTTAAACTATTTTTTTGATCAGCTAAAAAAATATTTGAAGATATCTCTTTTGAATTTTTATTAGTTTGTTCTATATTTTGAGGATTTGAAGTAGTTACTTCTTCTATTTTTCTTGTAATATCTTTTTTACTATTTGATTGAATTAACTGATCCATAAGAGACAATTTTTGATCTACTTTCGTATTATTTTCAGTTTTTATAACTTCATTTTCAACAATTAAAATATTTTGTGAATTTAAGTTGTTTTCATTTTTTACAGTTTCATTTTTGATAGCGTCATTCTTGACAACTTCATCTTCAACAATTAAAATATTTTCAGAATTTAAATTATCTTTCAAAATTGTAGAAGTTTGAATTTGATTTTCCAACTCTTTAGTATTATCACTATTTACTATTATTTGAGATATGTTTTTAGTTGTTTCTGAAGTTACAACATCAAGATCTTTAGTATTTATATCTTTTATAAGGACTTCTTGCTCTATATTCTCTACTAATTTATTATCTTTAGAAATTACAATTTTGTTATTATCTATTTTTTCTTCTAAATTATTTTGACTTTTTAAATCTTCAATTACTTCATCTAAAGATTTTATAAAAGTTTTATCATTACTTTCAATATCAACATTTTCTAAATTTTTCAAAGGCTCACTTAAAATTTGTTCACCTTTAGATACTTGCTCTAAATTACTATTTTTTACTTCCAAAACTAACCTATCTAATAGTGAATTTTTACTACTTAAACTATTTTGAATATTTTTTACAGGCTCTTTTGCTTCATCTTTTTTTGTATTATCATTATTTAGATCATTTGTTACATTTTTTGATAAATCTTTTATAACTTCTTCACTATTTGAATTTTCATCCAAATTGATAGTTTCAAACTCTATGGCTTCGCCACTTAATTTTGTATCAATCTCTAAAACTTCTCCATCCAAAGGACTCTTTTCTAAATTTGAAGTGCTATTTTGAGATACTATTTTTGAATTTGTGTTTTGTGTTGAACTGTTTTCAATATCTTCTATTGAAGTTTTTAAAAGAGAATCAAATAAAGATGGCTTATCTTTTGGTAAATCTTCACTTGTGCTTAAAACTGTTGTTTCACCTTTTAAACCGCTTGTTTGTGTAAAAATATCAACTAGATTTGCCATTTTTTAGTCCTTAATTTCCAGCTAAAATATCTAAAGTCTTTGTATCAATTCCTCTATGAGTATTAAATGCAGTAACATTTGCTTCATAAGATCTCATGGCTTCTATTAAATCAACCATTTCAATAACAGGATTTATATCAGGATATGCTACATAACCTTTTTCATTTGCATCTGGATGAGTTGGATCATATCTTAATACAGGTTGTGCATCTGTATGAATAATCTTTTTTACTCCAACAGCTCTTAGAGCTAAATCAGATTGTGGTGAATTGTTTGTTTCAATATCATTTGAATTTGTTTTCCTAGTTTTATTTGCTAATAAAACATCTTCAAAAATAACTTGTTGCTTTTTATATGGTCCACCCTCTTGAGTATGAGTTGTTTTTGCATTTGCAATATTAGCACTTACAACATTTATTCTTGTTCTTTGTGCACTCATTCCTGAAGTTGATACATTATATCCATCAAAAAAACCCATAATTTGCTCCTTTTACTAAATTTGCATTCTCATAATTTCTCTATAAGCATTTATAGCTTTATTTTTTACTTCTAATCCCAATTTAAGGCTTAATTCTGCTTCTTCAATTTTTTGAACAGCCTCTTGAAGATTTGCAACTTTTCCTGTTGCAATCTCTCTCATAGAATTATATCCTTCTATTTGAGAATCATTTACCTCATTTATAGCTCCATTTAATAAATCTTTAAAAGATTTATCAGCATATTGACTTTCACTTAAAGTTTCACTTTGTTTTACATTTGCACTATCAATACCTTGCAATGGATTTAAATAGTTTATAGCACCTACTATACTCATTTTCTATTCTCCTATTTTTAGCTTGCGGCTTCTACTTTTTTATCATCATTAACTACTTCTTGAGTTAATTGTTCATTGGATAACTCTTCGTTTTCTTTGTGCCCTGTCATATCTTTTGTAGCAAGTTGATTTAAAAGTAAGTTTATTTTATCTTCATTGTATCTATTGTCAAAATCCATTCGTTTTTGTTCTAGGCTAAAATTATTAACTATAAAAGATAACATTAAGTTACTAAAACCTTTTAGAGTAACAGTAACTAAAATAGCTCCAAAAAGCATTTGAAGTGGCGAAAAAAGTTCTGCGTTGAATGTAAAAAATATTATTGTAGCAAAAAAACCAATTGCTATATATATTCTAAATATTCCAGTATTTATTAGATTTTGTGAAAATCTTTCTACTACCACTTAAACTCCGATTTTTAAATATTTTTTAAAACACCATCTACAATATTGTGCAACTTAATAGCTGCGTCTTCTTGTGGAAACTCATTTACAAATATTTTTCTAGCTCTTGCTATTTTTGTAATGTTTTCGCTACTTGGCACACTTCCTATATATTTTATCACAAATTCGCTTTTTAATCTGTTTTTTTTAGCTAACTTAATCAAAGAGTTTGAAATTGTTTCACCAACCAGCTCATTTTTTGTATGATTAAAACAAAGCATTAAACTCTTTTTATCAATTGCTAACATTTTTATCAAAGAGTACACATCAGTTAGAGCGCTAGGATCTGTTGAAGTTATGGCTAAAATATTTGTTGATACTTTTAAAAACTCTTTTACATAGTCATTTAATCCAGCTCCAGTATCAACAATTAAAATATCATAAAAGTTTAAATCTAATATATCTTGCACTAATCTTGAAAATATAAAACTGCTGCTATTTGTTGCATATTGATATCCACTTTTTCCAGCAATTAAAGAGAGATTTGGATATTTTGTTTCTATTATTACATCTTGTAGTTTTTTATGCCCATTAATATAATCAAAAAGTGTAACTACTGGTTTTACATCAAAAAGTACTTGCATATTTGCTAAACCTATATCAGCATCCAAAACCAATACTCGTAGATTTTTTTGTGATAATATATAAGCAAAATTTGCTGTAAAAGTAGATTTTCCAACTCCACCTTTTCCAGATGTTATTGTCAAAAGTTTTGTTTTTGAACTATTTAATTCACTATTTACTTTTGAAGTAAGATTTATTAATTTTTCGGCTTGTGAAAGTTTTACATCAAGCATTATATCTCCTTACTGCACTCATTATTCATAAAACAATCTATTAAAAATGATGCATCTGCTGCTATTAAATCATCAGGAACATTTTGTCCAATAGAGAAATATGTAATTGATTTTTTTGTTTTATGTGAAAAAGATATAACATTTCCAAAACTTTTTGTCTCATCTAATTTTGTAAAAATAAGGTTGTCAATATCAAGTATTGAATAATTCTTATAAATCTCCATCAAATCACTATGTTTTACATTTGAAGGCAGAACCAAAGTTTTTTCAATAGGAAGCTCATATACATGCTTTCTGTACTCATTTATTAGCTCTATTTTATCAATGTCATATTGGCTAGAACCTGCTGTATCAATAAAAATATAACTACAATTTTTAAGCCTTAAAAGTGCTTCTGTTAAATCTTCAGGTTTTTTAACTATTTCCAAAGGAAGTCTCATAATATTTGTATATGCTTGTAATTGCTCAATTGCACCAACTCTAAAAGAGTCCAAAGTAATAACACCAACTTTATGATTTTGTTCCATTTTATAAGCAAATCTTGCGGCTAGTTTTGAAATAGTTGTAGTTTTTCCAACTCCTGTAGGACCTACCATCATCATAATTTTTCTTTGCTCTTTTCTTAAAGGTTGCTCCATTTTAATAGGAATGACTCTTCTTAAAACTAATTTGAAAAAATCATTTACTTTTTTTTGGTTTGATTTTAATGAAACTGGAAGCTCTTTGATTGTCTTTTTCATAATAGTGTATGTCATCTCACTATCAAACTCATTTTTCTCAAAAATGGTATAAACGTCTATAAATTCAGGCGGAATAAGTAAGTCATATAGTTGGCTTTTTGGTTTCCAAAGAGTTTTTTGAACTTGTTCAAGAAGAGATTGCATTTTTAAAATCTCTTCTTTATAGTCATAAACTTGTGCTTTTATAGGCTCTGATTCAACAGATGCTTTTGCAATTGCTGTTTTGGTAAACTCCATATTTTTTTGAATCTCTTCATCTTCAATAGCAACAACTATCTCATACATATCTTTATTATAACCATTTGCATTTGCTATTTTTTTTGTAGAGATTACAATAGCATCTTCTCCACACTGTATTTGTGCATTTCTTAAGGCTTCTGTTGGTGTTTCCCCTAAAAAAGAGAGTCTATTCATTTTTGTCTTCCATCTTTATATATTTGTTCAATAGTTCCATCTAAATTCTTAAATCTTATAAACTCTTCATTCTCATAAATAATTTTTCCTTTTTTTACAATTTTAAGTCCACCAAAATTAAAAATTATCTCATTGTTTTCAGTAGATTTTAGACTTTTTTGGCAAACTATACTGTTTTTATTAATATGGTGAGTTGTTACAAATTCACCATTTTGTAAATCTTCCAAAGTCAAAGGTGTACAAGTTCTAGGAATTGTCTCAAACTCTTTTTGTTCTAGTTTAGAAATATCTATTTTCTCTTCATATTTTATTGGTTCTTTTGTTACAAAAACAGAAATTGCAAATAAATATGAAGAAAAAACTAGAGATAAAAAACTAAGCCTTAATATCAAAAATCTGTCCTCCAGATTGCTCACTTATCTCATCTAAAAGCTCTTTATACATCTGTTTTATTGGTAAAACTATATTTGCTAATTTTTTATTTAGCTCATATAAAGTTCTTAACCCTTCTTCTAGTTCATTTACTTTATCCCTATAAATATTAACATCAAAGTTATTTTGAATAAGTGTTGATAACTCTTTGTTTAATTCAACTTTTTGATTCATAATCTCATTTATAATTGAATTTTTTCTATCATTTCTTCCAAAAAGCTCTTCGTGTTTTGATGCTTTTATATCTTCTATATCTTGATTTATTGCATTTTTTAACTCAAGTATTAGTTGTTGCATATTATCTACAATTTTATCAACCATATTTTAACCTTGCTCTTTCTTATTATTTTGTGATAAAAAGTTATATAGCATATCACTAATTCCAAAATTACCACTAGAACTATCAGAAATTGATTGTAAATACATACCTTTTATAATATCACTACCAGCTTCTTCTCCTGCAATGCTAGTTGATTTTAAAGAAGTTTCCAATATTTGATTTATAAAAAATGCTTCAAAATTATTACTTACTTCTCTTAGTTCTTTATCTTCAACTTTTTCAAGACTACTACTATTTAAATTTTCAAACTTATTTGTTTTTAGAATATCTTTGTTATATAAATTGCTACTATTTATCTCCATTTTACAATCCTATTTTATCTAATTTTAAATCTTCATTTATAATTTTCTTAATCTTTAACCCAAACTTTCCTTCTACAATTACAGCTTCACCCTCACCTATTTTTACACCATTTATAAGAATTTCAAGTGGTTCGTTTACCATTTGTTCAAGCTCAATAATCTCACCAACATCCCATCTTAAAATATCTTTTAAAAGAACTATTTTTGTACCTAATCTTACACTTAGTTTTAATCTAACATTGTACAAAAGTTCAAGATTTTTAGATGGATTTGAAATACCTACATTTGCTTGCATAGGAGCTTGAACAACAGGAGCTGCAACAGGAGCAGAAACCACTGGTTTTTCATCTTTTATTCCTGTAATTAAAGAGAAAAAAGGAGAAAATGCTTTGTCAAAACTTATTAAAATAGGAGTTTCATCTTCATCTAAAGATATACTAAAAATATATAAATCTTTTCCATCTAATGCGCTTTTTTCTACTTTTTTTGTTCCTTTAATCTCAGATTTCATACCAACAATATCTGGCATACCTTGAGCATTTGAAGCAGTACAAAAGCTTCCACAAATATTTGAAACTATTTCATTTACAGCATCTGTTGTTTCATCGTCAATATCTGCTTTTAAATCACCCATTCCACCCAACATTAAATACTCAAACTTTGTAGCACTAACAGTTGGAATATAAAAAACTATACCTGAAGTTAAACCTTTTATATCAAATTTTACATCTGCTTCTATAAAAGCTGGTGAATCAAAGCTTTCGTCTAGTTTTTTTGTTTCAGATATTTTTGCTTTTTTTCCTAGTAACTGCTCTAGTGTATTTGATAGCTCGTTTTTAAATACATTTGATAAATCTGATGCCAACTTATGTTACCTTTTTTTAATTTTTAATACTTTTTTCTAGCTCTTCAATTAAAAAAGCTTTTATTTTCATCATATCTTCTGTTGGATATTTATTTTCAATATCGCCTCTTGTTATTTTTACAAAGAAATCTCTTGATTTTTTGTTGTATCCAAATTGAATATTATCTAAAATAACTTCATTCAACTCACTTCCTGGATCCTTTGAAGCATTCTTTTTATACTCATCTTCTTGTATTGTTTTAACTTTTTCTTCAACATTACTTACTTGTTTTGTCTTAATTTCATAGTTTTCTTTTGCATTATCAATTTGTGCTACTCTTCCAATTTCCACGACAGACTCCTTTGTAAGAATTTTAAAACATTATAACAAAAAAAAATTAAATAGTATTATAAAGAAAGCATAAACTCTTCAAAACCAACAATTCTAAAATCTATATATGGATTATCATACTTATTTTCTAAAAATTGTTTTGCACTTGAAATATTCATATTTTGTAAAAGTTGAATCGCAGTTAAAAAATCTGTATCTTTATCTTTATAAAATGCTTTTATTAAAGATATTTGAATAGATGCTTCTTCTGGTCTTAAAGATTCCAAAAATGATGCAGTTGAAAGATACATTGTAAATCTATTTTCATATCCAAACTCATCTTTTAACCTCTTTAGAGTATCAATAGAATTAAGTGGTTTTCCCAAATACAAATCACTATATACTTTTGTTAGCAAATAGCTTGGGTTGTTGTTTCCATCTATATTAAACTCAACTCTTTTAAAAACACCAAATGCTTTTAGAATATCAATATAATATTTTGAAGTAATAAGAGAGCTATCTAAAAAATTATTATTGTATTTCAAAGTTACTGCATCTTGAACTCTTGAAGCATATTTGTACTCATTTTCACTTCTATTTTTTTGAACAAGTTTTAAAAGATATATAAATGAATCTCGTTCATAATCTTCAAGAAGTTGATGATTACTTAAATCTTCATTGTTATTCATCTTCTTTAAAAAATCTATCGCTTTATAGAAAACTGTTTTTTCATAAGATTGTGCTGTTTCAACAACATTGTAACCACTATTTATAAATAATTTATATAACTCTTTTGAAAAATAACTATACAATCCACTACTATCTTTTATATTTTTATCTAAAATAGCTCTTTGTTTTTCTGGCATATCAGCAGATGCTTTATTTGCAGTAATTAGATACATAACTGAGTATAATTTATTTCCAGGACTTAATTTATAAGCTTTTTCAAAATTTTTATATGCATTTGTAAAATCATTTATTTGTGCATAAGATAGACCTAAGTTATAGTAAATGTATGCTTTTGAGTCTGTTTTTATAATATTTTTTAACTCATTTACTCTCTTTATTGGATCTTGTTTTACTAAGTTAATAAATTTTGTATTATACTCAACCATATTTTCTAAATTTTCTACACTTTGTGCTTTTCCATATATAAAACCTTTTACAGAGTCATATATTATCTCTTTTGAATCTGAAAAAACAAAAGGAGCGAAATAGTAGATAAAATCGTACATTCTCTCTTCATCAAATTTAATAACCTTTTTATAATAATCTTTATATGTATATAAATCTTTATTAAAAAATATCTCTAGAGGCATTTGTGTATTTACATTAAAATCTTTTTTCCTATCATTTATTAAATCTAGTATCTCTTGTGCATCTTCAAAATTATTTTGTTTTAAACTAGAGTATGCAGAAATCCATAATACTTTATTTAAAATTTCAATATTTTTCTCTTCTTCTCTTACCTTTTTTAAAATTACTGAAGCTTTTTGAAAATTATTTAATTTTATTAAAATCATAGCTTTTTTTAAATCCAAAGAGTAACTCATAGCATTTAAAGCCCCTAGTGCATTTTCATAATCTTCTATCATCAAATATCTATTTGCCAACTCTTTCAAAATAGCATCTTTAATATCTGTAATAAGCTCATTGTATTCACTTAATTTATTGCTATTTTGAAAAATTGTTACTAAATCTAGCATATATTTATCATCTTTTGTTATCTCAAAAAGATAGTAACATGATGATATAAATGAGTATGGTTGATTTAGTAAATTTGTCTTTTTTGAGTAAATTTTATTAAAAAGCTCTTTTGCTTTTTCATCATCTTTTTGCTTGTAATATATTATTCCCATATTTAAAAGCGATGGGGCTTCAAAAATTTTTGATGTTCTTTCAAAAAGTCTTAAAGCATCTTTGTATTCACCTTTTCTAAAATGTAAAACTGCTTTATTAAAATCAACTTGTATCTCCAAATTTTCATTGGAAGCTTCTAGTTTTTCTAATTCAAAAATTATTTGTGGTTGCGATTCAATAATATCTGCATATAAAAAATTATTTAGTATAAAAAAAATTATAACTATTTTATATATAGATTTTTTCAAATTATTCCTAAATAATTGCATTTACTTGAGCAAATAATTCTTCATTTCTTTTTTGTAGGTCGTTGATTTTATTTTTTAAAGTAATATTTTCAAGTCTAAGTGTTTGTAAATCGTCCCTTGCAACTTGTAAGTTTTCTTGATTGTTTTTAAGACTGCTTGTACCTATTTTTACTTGTTTTTCATATCTTTGAATTAAAATTTCAAGCTTTGTAAGCTCTTCTTCTATAATCTCTTTTTCTTCTTTAATTTTTTTATACATTGATTTATAAGCACTTGTACTTGATATAAAGTAAAGTAAAATAATAGCTAAAACTGTCGATATTAAAAAATCCAATTTCTTTCCTATAATTAATATATTTAAATAGAGTAAGAAAAAATCTTGCTCTATTTGTAATATTATCTTTTTAAGTTAATAAGTGTACTTAAAAGCTCATCTGATGTTGTTATAGATTTCGCATTTGCTTCAAAAGCTCTTTGAAATACCATCAAGTTTACTAAGCTTTCACTTAAATCTGCTTTACTAAGCTCAAGTGCTTGTCCTTTTACACCTGCTGTATTATTATTATTTATACTATAAATTGCATTTCCAGACTCTTGAGTTCTTTGGAAGTTATTGTTTCCAACTGCTTCAAGACCTCTGTTATTTGTAAATCTTGCAATTGATACTTGACCAACAGCGTACTCTACACCACCCTCTTTTATTGTTACTAGTCCTGTGTCATCTATATTAAATTGTCCAAATTTACTATCAGAGATATTTAAAACATCTAGCCTTAGTTGTAAGCTTGATTGTGTTGAAGTTTGATCAACTCTTGTAGTTATCTCCATAAACTCTCCACCGGCACCTTTTCTTCCAGAGTAATTTGGATTAACTTCAACTAAAGTATCTGTAGTAATTGGAGGAACTGCCGCAGGATCTTGATATGTTAGTTTTGCATCAAACTCTACATCATAATTTGAATCATTTGTCTCTATTACTAAATTCCCATTGACATTTTTCGCTACTAAATAATCTCCTAATTGTGGACCAGAAGGAGTTCTTAAATTATTTATTGCATCAACGATATCATCTATATTATTTCCAGTAATAGCAGGAACAGCAGGAACAACTCCACCTGGAATTGAAACTGGTTGAGGAGGAGTTCCTCCATCATTTGGAACAGGAATAACCATACCTAAATCTTTATCAAAAATTTCAATACTAAAAGAGAACTCTCTTGTAGCACCAGCTCCATATAAATCTTGAGTAGTATAAACACTTTGTTGATTTCCACTTACAAGTCTAGATAAAGCTTCTCTTGAAGCTTCAAGTGCTGCTTTTCCAGAACCTGCAACTGCTGCTGCTGTTGTTTGAAATGAACCTTTTACAGAAAAGTTTTTATTTTCACCAGAATATTCAGCTACTTGAGTTATTTTAAACTCTTTTCCTGGAACCAAAGATTTTATTTGAATAACTCCTCTTAGCATATCTGCTAAATTAGTACTCGCTTCATACATACCATTTGGATCTAAAATATCAGCAGTTGGATTTATTCTATCTTTAGCCATATAAGCTACAAGACCAGCTTCTTTATTTGATATTTTATCAGCCATAGCTTTATATGTCTCTATTTTACCTGCTAATCTATCATATTTTGCTACTTCAGCATCTTTTGCAGCTCTATCTGCCTCTGTCACAGTAGGCATAGCTTCTACAGCTACTGGATTCATTAAACTATACAAAGCTCTTTCATCCACTGGTGCTGTTAGCAAAGAGTTCCAAAGTTCTTGTCTATAATCAGTAGTTGTTTTTGTTGGTACAAAATTTTGAGTATATTGATTACCATTTATTACTATTTCAATAGAATCTCCCTCTTTTCCAATAATTGAAGTAGGAGGAACACCTGTTCTAAAATTTGCTTGTGAAACTTGAGCTGTTGAGCCAGCTGATGGTAAAGTTGGATCATCTTTATATTTTTGAAGCCAAGTATTATAATCTTCCATTGCAAGAGCAATATCTTTTAATTTTGCAGCTTTTGTTTTTGCTCCAGCTCCACTAAATACTGTTGTAGAGTCTGATTTTGCAGTCTCATCAAAATTCGTAGACTTTGCTGCAATTGTTTCAATAAAATCTCCATGTCTAATAATACTACTTCCAAGAGTTTTTATATAAGCATCTGTAAATCTACTAGCATTTGAGTTTGTACTTACTACATCATTTTTTTGATCAATTGAGCTCATAGTCCAACCTTGAACCTCATATCCATCTGGGTTTTGTAAAGTTCCACTTTGACCCATACGGAAATTTCCAGCTCTTGTATAAAACGTCTCTGCAGTTCCTAGTGTATTTTTATTTATTACAGTGAAAAATCCATCACCTTGTAAAGCAACATCATACTCAACTCCAGTGATTTTTGAACCACCTGTTACGAAAATCTTCTCTGCGTCTTGCACAAATGATCCTTTACCAATCTTTCCTTGATAAATTTGATCTGCAAAAGAGATTCTTCCCGCTTTATAACCTACAGTGTTTACATTGGCAATGTTATTTGACTCATTATCCAATGCTGTTTGATGTGCTGCTAATCCTGATATTCCAGTCCATAATGCACCTATCATGACTAATCCTTTGTATTAAGGTAAATGAACATAAATGTTCATACTTCTGCACAAAAATTATATTAAATTTATACAAAAGTATAAACACAAAGTATTTATACTAATTTTTACTATTTCTTCATCTGTATTGCTGTTTGTAAAAACTCATCTGATGTTGTTATAGATTTTGAACTAGCTTCAAAAGCTTTTTGATAAACCATAATTTGAGTTAAAGTAGAACCATAATCTATATTTGCTCTTTCAAGAGCTCCACCTTTTATTATATTCATAGTATCTGAATTAAAAGGATTTCCACTATATTGTGACGCTTGAAATAAGTTTCCTCCCATAGGCTCTAATCCTTGCTCATTTCTAAATCCAGCAGTACTAAGTCTTCCTACTAAAAAACTATGTCCTTGATTTTTTACAAAAACAAAACCATCATCTGAAATATTTATTTCAGCTGTACTTTTATCAGAAATTCCTAGCTCATCAAGCCTTACATTTATATCATTTTCTCCAATAACTCCTAAGTTTCCATACTCCAATACATTTGTAATTTGTAAAAACTTTCCATCTGCATTTTCAACTGCATTTTTTAAAGCATCTCTTGCACTATCAACCATAGCAAGACCAGAACCTTTTACTGCCTCTTGTAATTTTGTAGATTTAAAGTTTGTATCATTTAGTTTTATACTTGATATATTAAAGTCTTCACCAGCAATTAAAGTATCAATAACCAAAGTTCCATCTTTTACACTAGAACTCATACCCTCTTTTGAAGAAATTTTATCAGATAAATCTTTCATAGCATTTATTATACTATTTGCATTTGTGTATGAATTTATTTGATCATCTCTTAAAGCTTGTGATGTTGCTTTATCTAAAATCTCTTGAGGAGTTGTTGTTGGCATTGTATCTATGTTTACTTGACTTTGTATAGAGTTGGGATCAACTAAATTATACTTTGCTTTTCCATTTGTGTCTAAAAAGTCATATAGCTTTTGCATCTCTTCATCATTTATAGTTGAGTTTACATCAAATTTCACACTATATGTTTTATTATCAATTGTTACATTAATAGTATTATCTGTAGCTTGTAAAGATGATAAATTTGATGAAAAATCTATTTGAGATTTTTGACTAATAGATGGAGTATTTGGTGTTGCTTGATTCATCAAAAATTTATTTAACTTCTCCACATAGTCAGCTTTTAGTGATTCAATATCATTTATCTTATTTTGTGAAGTTTTGAATCCATCACCTTTTTTTAATGTATCATCATTTTTTGCAGAGCTTACATAATCACTAGCTTTTGCATTTATGTTATAAACTGAACCAATTCCATTGTTTATATTTGTAGATACAATGCTTTTTGTATAGTCATCTGTAAAAAGTGTATCAGCTGGATTTGTAGTTGTTGTAATTTTATTTTGTGGAACTAAGCCTTGTATTTTAAATCCATCTTGTGTCTCTAAAAAACCATCTTTTGCTTGAACTAAATTTCCAGCTCGTGTATAATAAATCTCATTTGGATTTTCTCTACTTTTTACTACAAAAAAACCTTTACCCTCAATTGCAACATCTATTCCAACACCACTTTGTACAATATTTCCTTGCTCAAACTGTTTTGAAATACTTTGAGTTTGTACTCCTTTTCCAAATCCTGCTTGATTGTATAATACATCTGAAAAACTTATTTGGTCTTTTTTGTGTCCAACAGTATTTGAGTTTGCCAAATTGTTTGATTCAACAGCTATACCTTTGTCATGTTGCCAAATTCCAGCAATTCCATTCCACATAGCTCCTATCATATTAAAGCCTTTTTATTAGAAAATTTTTGTTATTGAAGAAAACGGCATACTAACTATTTCATCAGCAACAACAACAGTGCTTTTACCATTTGCTACATATTTATGGTCACTTACTTCATTCCCATCTGCATCTTTTACTACAAGTTTTCCATCTTTAACCAAAGGTTTTCCTAAACTCTCCAAAACTAAAGTTTGTCCAGTTTTTTCACCCTTTTCATCAATTAAATTTCCAGTTTCATCATAGTTTGCTGCTTTAAGTTCATCTCCATCTTTTAAAGAAATACCATTATGAAGATATAGCCACTCTCTTGCAACAACTTGTATTTCACCATCTACATTTTCAATAGATTCAACTGTAAATGCTTTTAAAGCTCCATCTTTATTTGTACTTCCATTTTCAATATTTTTTCCAATCACACCTGTTGCTGTTGAAAGTGAAGATTGAGAAAATGCTGTTTGAATAGATTGTAAAGCCTTAATCATCTCCATATTTGCATTTAGAGTACTCATTTGCATTTGAGTTGATAACATTTTTGCTGAATCCATTGGTTTTGTTGGATCTTGAAGCTTTAGCTCTTCAATCATTAGCTTTAAAAAATCATTTGTTGTTAATCCGTCATTACTTACACTTTGTGTATATTTATTTCCATAACTATCTGTTCCTGTTACACTATTTGAACTATTTATTTCTGCCATTTTAAACTCCTTGTTTAAGATTAAATCATATGTTCTTCAAAGAAATATTGAACAACATTATCTGAATCCATAGCATCTTGAACTCTAACTGCAAGTTTTTCTTCCATTACAATTATATCACCTGTTCCAATTATTCTTGAGTTTACATAAATCTCTCCACCACTACCAGCTGGTTTGTGCAAAGAGATAATATCTCCTTCGGTTAATTTCAAAAATTCACCAACTGATATACTAGTGCTTCCAAGCATAACATCAACAACAATTTCGGTATCTACTAATAAATCGTAAACTCTTTCACTTATTTCCATATTTAATACTTTTTAATGTTATTTAATGATTGTATCATAAATCTGATTTTATATCACTAAATCTAAAGATTCAAGCATTGAAGATACTTTTGCTTCAATACTTCCATCAAAATTTCCTAAATCACTCGCTATTACAACACCACCTGCAACTACATTTGCATCTTCTAAAAGTTCAATAAAAGGTTCTAATTCCAACTCTTGTTTTAAAATATAATAATCTTTTGGATTAAGATGAATTTTTACTTTTGTTGCATTTTTTAATTTTAATAAAAGCTGATTTATAGTCTGTTTAGCTATTTTTGAAGAGTTCTCTCCCACTTCAATATTTATTATTTTTTGAGCAATAGATATAGAAGTTTTTAATAATTTACTCTCAAAACCAAAAGCAGCCTGCTCAAAAAACGTTGCACACTGCTTTAAATCTTTTATAGCTTTTATAACTTGTGTGTCAAAATCTTTCCCCTTTATTATGGCATCTTGTTCAATAGTTGTAACTTTTTGTGACACTTCTTCAATTTTTTTTATCATTTTCTCAAACTCAGCAAAAATTGGCTCTATTTTTTCTAAAACAGCTGAATTATCAACAATATTCATAGATTTTGAAATATTTTTTACTTCTGTTTTTTCTAAATTTAACTCATCTTGTTTTTCTAAATTTGACTCAATAAAATCATGAGATTCTTCTTTTGATAATACTTTATTTTTTAAAAAATTAGATAATTCATACTTTTCTACTTTTTTATCATCTTTTAAAACTCTTGCGCTTGAGTAAACATTTTCAGCCATTAGTTACTCTCTCTCTCAATAATTCCATCATCCATCATTTTTTGAGCAACAGATAACATCCTTCTTTGTGCTGCTTCAATATCTTTAATTTTAACTTTTGTAAGCATTTCACTCTCTTCGTAAAATCTATCTTTAACCCTTTGAGACATTGCACCTGTAACTTTTTCTATCTGCTCTTGTGTAGTATTTTTCATAGCAACAACAACGTCTGCTGATTCAACACTTTGAATAATTTTCATGATATATTCGCTATCAAGGTTAAGTAAATCTTCAAATACGAACATATTATCTTTTATTCTAGTTGCTAGTGAAGTATCAATACCATTTATATTTTTAAGAATATCAACTGCTTTTGGTCCCATTTTATTTAACATATCTGCAACAACTTTAACGCCACCAACATCAACAATAGATGATAGCAAAGATTCTAATTTTCTTTCTAAAACAGCAGAAATTGTTCTTACAACATCAGGAGAAACATCTTTGATTGTTGCTATTTGAATACTTACCTTTACACGAATCTCTTCATCAAGCTCCATTAAAACATCTGCTGATTTTGAAGGATCCATATGTGCTAAAATAACAGCAATTGTATGTGGTGATTCATCTTTTATAAAATCGCTTAACTGTTTTGGATTTACACTATCAAGATAAGAAAAGGCTTGATTTGCTAACTTCATTCTTGATAATTTTTCAAGCACCTCTTCAGCTGCTTCTTGTCCAATAGATTTATACAAAATCTCTTTTGCAAAATCATACCCACCAGAACTAATAAAACCTTTTGTTCTAGTATATAGGTGAAACTCCTCTAAAATTGCTAAAGAGACCTCTTTATTTATAGATTGTATTTGAGTAATAGCAGTTGAAATTTGTTCAACATAAGCTTTATCTAAATATTGAAATATTTTAACTGTTGAGTCTTCACCTATTAATACAAAAAATCTTGCGATTTTTTCTAACATAGACATACCTTTTAAAATATCAATATCACTATAAATATCTACTGCCATTTATTATTCCTATTTAAAATTAACATTACCTTCACTTAATAACAATTCAATCATTCTTGCAATATCAGCTGGATTATTATTTATCTCTCTATCAAGTTCTTCAATAAATACTTCATATTTAGCTGCTGATTCTTCGTCAAGTCCATCAATATTGTTTAAAATTTGACTTTTTACTTTGGTTTTTAATCTTCCATGAGCTGTGTTTTGATCTAATACATCATCAAGTCCAGCTAACATATCTTTTACCAAATCTTCATCATCAACACCTATCTCTTTCTTCTTAGCATCTCCTAAGATTACCAAATCATTACTTGCTATAAATTTTCTATAAAAAATAAAGAGTAAAAGGGCAACTACTAAATATTGAATATAATCTTTATACTCATCTAATATACTTTTTATACTCATAGTTTCTAAATATCCACCACCAATTACATTTCCAAACTCATCTACAAGCTCGCCTTTTTCATTTAAAGCTTTAATTCCAACAAATTTAAAATCTTTTACAGTAATTGTATCGCCTCTTGCTTTGTCATATCCAATAGCATCAGCAGATAATGACTCTAAAGATGCTAAAAAATCAGTTTTATCTGGATGATCTTTTAAAACACCTGAATCAAAAGTAACAGAAGCTGAAATTCTTCTAATATTTGTAAAGTTACTATCTTTTTGAGATATTAATTTTCTTGAAATCTCATAGTTTGTAACAATGTTTGAGCTTTCATTGTTTGAAGATAGTTTACTTCCATCATTTAGCTGTTGTGGTGGTTGAATATTATTATCAGCTCCTGCTATTCCACCACTGTTATTTCCAAGTCCTGAAGCATTTGATGTATTTTCAATAACTTGTTGAGATCTAATACTTCCTTCTGGACTATAAATCTCCTCTTCAATATCTTTTTTAGTAAAATCCAAAATTACATTTACTTTTGCCATAACTCTTCCAGCTCCAACAACTGGCTCTAAAAGTGAAATAATTTTTTGCTCATAATCCTCTTCTATTTTATCTTTAAATTTTGTTTGAACTGAAGATCTTTGAGTATTCATATCTTCAGCAGATACTTCAAGCAAATTTCCATCTTGATCTATTAATTGTATATTCTCTTGCTTTAAATCAGGAACAGCAGAAGCTATAAAATTTTTAATACCATCTAGTTGTTTTTGAGTTAAAAAAATACCCTGCTTTAGCGTCAAAACAGCAGAAGCCGTTGTGTCACTCTTTTTTTCTGTAAATATTGTCTCTTTTGGAATTGCTATTTTTACATTTGCTTTTAAAACACCACTTAGAGACTCTAAGCTTTTACTAAGTTCACCTTCTAAAGCTCTTAAATATTTTACTTTATTTTCAAAATTTGTTGTACCAATAGATGATTTTTCAAAAATCTCCCATCCAACATGTTTGTTTGTTGAAGCTTCACTAGTTACAAGTTTAATTTTTGCAATATTTATAAACTCTTTTGAAGTTTTAAGAGTTAAATTACTTCCACTTCCTGTTATTATAAATGGAACACCAGCGCTTTCGAGCTCTTCAGTTGCTCTCATAACATCAGCTTGAGTAAGATTTGAAGCTATTGTGTAACTTAATTTTTTATCTTCAGCTTTTATATTTGAATATACCAAAAATCCAATAACCAATAAAAGCAGAAAAGCGAAACCACCAACAATTCCTATTCTTTGTGCTTTATTTAAGTTATTTATAAATTTTAAAAGTTGGTCCATTAAATAATCATCCTATTAACTCTTACCTGAAGCATCAATCACTGATCTAAAAAGTCTTGAATCTTTTTTTATAGATGACTGTATTGCATCAAAAAGAACTTTATTTTTTGATTGTTCGCTCATTTGACTATCTAAATTTACATTATTTCCATCATTTTGTTCTATTAAATTTGGAACATCAATCAATCGTGGATTGCTACTAGATCTATAATCAAGATTTTGCATATGGTTATTTGTAGTTCTTTTTAATTTTAAAATATTTTGCTCTTTTAACTCTTCTGCAAATACTAAATCTTTCGTTTTATAATCTGGTGTATTAACATTTGCAATATTGCTAGATATTACTTTTTGTCTTTCACCTCTAAAGTTTAGTTGTTCAAAAAGTTTTCCTGATACTTCACTTGCATGCATTATCTAGTATTTCCTCCAATTTTCTCTATTAAACCAGCGTTTAACTCATCTATTGTTTTAATTGCCCTTTGAGATTGATCAAATCTTCTATGAGCATCTATTAGCTCAACCATAGTACTTACTCTATTTACATTTGATTGTTCAACTGTTCCATTTAAAATCCTATTATCATTGTTTTCAAAATTTTCAACATCGTCTAACACCAAAGCTTTGTAAGTATTATCCCCTATTTTTTCAAGATTTTTAAAAGATGTTTTAGCAACTCCAATTTGTAACTCAAAGCCATCTTCCACAACTATAGCTTCATTATCTGCATTTAGAACATTGTTCCCATTTCCATCTACTAAAAATCCATCTAAATTTTTAAAAGCACCATCTCTTGTATATACTATATCACCATTTTCATTTTGGATTTTAAAAAAAGTATCTGGTGCATTTAAAGCAAAATCAAGAGGGTTTCCAGTCATTTTCATAGGTCCCATCAAAGGGTCTGTGTATCTTGTATCAATTTTTGGAATATTGTTTATTGTTATAGATTCAACAAATGGATTTTGTTGCTCCTCTTGCATTCTTTGTAAATACCAGTTAAATGTAGTTTCAGAAGTTCCCTCTTGTTTAAAACCAAAAGTATCTGCATTAGCAAGGTTATTACTTATTTGATCAAGTCTATTTATTTGATTTACCATTGAGGCTGTTAGTGGATAAACACCTTGGTTCATTTTATTTCCTTACTTGTTAAATTCAGCTATAAGCTTATCTAAATCATCGCCTACTAAATCTTGCGTATCTTGATCTCCGTGAATATGTTTAGCCATTGGAAGATCTCTTGGATTATCATCTTCAAAAAGATTATTTAAATAAATAGATAGTTTTCTAATAACTGACATAACTCTTTCAATTTTTTGCCTATTTATATCATTAAATTGCATAAGCTCCATTCCTTGGAAAATATGCATATCCTCTTCATCTATAGAAGTTTTTAAATCTTTTAGTGAGTTTTCAAAACTTTTTACTTTTTCTAGCTGTTGCTTAAATAACTCTATTTTTGGAAATTTATTACTCAAAGAACTTAAAAGTTTATTTTGAGATAAAACAAACTCTTCATACTCTTTTACTCTTTTTCTCATGTCACTATTGTTATCCAAAGTCAAACTTAATACATCGAAAATTTGTGAAACTTTCTCTTCTGAATCATTTGCTACTTGGCTGAGTTGACTTACAACTTTTGTGTCATTTTCAGCTGGAAAAGGAAATACACCTTCACTTATTTTTGAAGATGACCACTCTTTTACAATATCATCATCTGATTTACTAGATTTTGTAACAGTTTCTTGAACTGGTGTTGCTACAGGAGAATGATTTTCTAAAATAATATCATCTATTAAATCATCATCATCTTCAATATCATTTAATAGATCTCCTATTTCACTTATTTTTTTCTCACTAGCTGGTGAAACAAGGCTATCTTTATCCTCGTTTTTTTCTACTTGAGATAAAAGCGCTTCTATCTCTTCTGTATTTACTTTTTCTTCAGGAATAGGCTCTTCTTTAATAGTTTCAACACTATCTTGAGCTGGCATATCCAAACCGTTCATTAAGGCTTCAATATCTTCTTGACTCATACTCATAATAAACCTTTTTTATCTATTTTTTAATAACGCCATCTAGTTTCTCTTTTAAAACTTCTGCATTAAAAGGTTTTACAATATAGTTATTAACTCCTGCTTTTAAAGCTGTTATAACCTCTCCTTTACCACCTTCAGTTGTAATCATGATAATAGGTGTTTTTTGATGTGTCCCTTCACTTCTTACTTTTTTAACAAGTTCTAAACCATTCATATTTGGCATGTTCCAGTCTGTTAAAATAATATCGTAATGCCCTTCTGTAAGAAGTTTCCAAGCTTTTAATCCATCTTCAGCTTCATCAAAACTCTCTTTACTAAATCCTAATTGCATAACAACATTACCAATAATTCTTCTCATTGTTGAACTATCATCAACTATTAGAATTCTCATTTTTCCCTCTTTGTATTAAAATTATTCCAATAAAGTATGCATTATATTTAATTTGTTTTAAATTTTTACTTAAAATTAGATTTTATAGAATTGTGATTTATCTAAAATTAATCCATCTTAAAATATAATATATGATTATTGATAAAGGAGATTTCTTATGATTAGAGGACTTTATACAGCAGCAACTGGAATGAATGCGATGCAAAACCAAATTGATGTAACTTCGCACAATATTGCAAATGTTAATACAACTGGATTTAAACAAGATAGAGCAGAATTTCAGGATTTAATTTATGAAACTTTAAACTACACAGCTGGGCAAACTACACAAGATACTAGAAACCCAACAGGAATTGATGTTGGTCTTGGAGTGAGGCTTGCAAATATTCAAAAAAACTTTACAGAAGGTGATTTAAAACCAACTGGTAATCCTCTTGATATTGCAATTGTAGGTAAAGGATTTTTTCAAATTACACTTCCAAGTGGTGAAATAGCGTATAGTAGAAATGGTAACTTTAAGCTTGATGCTGAAGGAACAATTGTAAATGGAAATGGATATGCCCTTGAGCCTCAAATAGTTGTTCCGCAAAATGCAAAAGATTTAAGTATAGGAAATGATGGATTTGTAACAGCAAGAGATCCACAAACTGGGGATACAATAGATTTAGGTCAGATTATTTTAGCAGATTTTATAAATCCAGCTGGATTAGCACCTTTAGGTGACTCTTTATTTATGCAAACAGATGCTAGTGGTGATGTTGTTGAAGGAGATCCAACTACAGAGCAGTTTGGAGGATTAAGACAAGGTATGGTTGAAAGCTCAAATGTTAAGCTTGTAAATGAGATGGTTGATTTAATTACAGCACAAAGAGCATATGAAGCAAACTCAAAAGCAATTACAACAGCTGATAGTATGCTTGACACTGTAAATAGGTTAAAAAATTAATTATAGTTTTTAGTAAATTATGAATTTAGAAGAGTTAAAAAAATTAAGAGAAAAAAACTTCTCAAAACATAAAGAGAAAAAAAGAGCCTACTATCTAAAAAGTAAAATAAAAAAAGAGATAGATTATGAAGATGAATTAAAAGATGATGGCTTTTTAAAAAAAATGCAAGAGATAGTAAAGAGTCAAAGACTCTATATGGATAGTAGACAAGAGACAATTAAGAAGAAAGTAGAAGAGTATCAGATTCTAAAAAGAGATTACTATGAGCAAAATAAAGAAAAAAGACTAGAATACGATAAAGAGTATAGAGAGAGAAAAAAAGAGCAGTTAAAAGAGTATAGACAAAGATATTATGAAAAACAAAAAGAGAAAAAATTAGAAGAAGAGAAAAATGGAAACAGCTAATACAAATCCGGAAGCTAAAGTAAGTGAAAATCCCGAGGAAATAGAAGAGGATAAAAAAAATAAAACTATTCTTATAAAAAAAATTCTATTTATTACTATTGGTATTTTACTACTTTTTTTAATAATCTTAGCACTTGTATTTATTTTGAAAAGTGAAGAGCCAAAAGAATCTACAGAATCTGCACCTGCTATTGAACAAACAGCTAAAGAAAATGAAAATAATACTGAAAATATTCCTCCTGAGCCAGAAATTAAAGAGACAAAATTTGATTTCAACAAGCTAGAACCTGAAAAGTTAAATGAACAACTAGAACTACTAACAAATAAAAATATAATCTATCAAAAAGAGAAAGAGCAAAAAATTCTTGAAGAGGAGAAAAAGCTATCTCCTGTTTTAAATCTTGTAAATAATTTAAAAAACAAAGAAGAGAATAAAGAAGAAATTGCTACAACTCCTGCTGAAATTACAAATACAGAAGAAAATAAAAAAGAAGAAGTATTAAAAAGCCAAGAGGTAAAACAAGAAACAAAAGAAGAAGTAGTTCCTAAAAAAACTGAAGCACTAACAACAAACGACGAAACTCAAACAAAAAAGAATATAGAAGAGCCTACTAAAACAACAGCAGAGTCTTTAACTTTTGTAAAACTTATAAATGTTGCAAAAATAAAAGGTGATTTAAATAAAAAGTATTTTGATAAAGTAGTTGATATAAATGCAAATATATTACTTTGCAGAGATGATGAAAATATAATTGAGTTGTATTATGGCCCATTTTTAGAAGATAGCCTAAGAGATGACTTACTCTCAAAATTAATTAAAAATGGTTTTAAAGAGGCTTACTCTTTGGAGATGACAAAAGAAGAGTTTGATAAAAGATGTAACTACTAAGAGTTTTCTAAAATATCAAAAGCATTTTTTACAAATATTTTTTTGTTTTCTATATCTACTTTTTCTATAAACTTATCAAAAATATGCGGTATTAAGAATACTTTTGGAAGTTCTTTTGATACAAGCTCACTAGAAGTTTGAACTTCTAAATAGTCATTTAATGGGTATCTATGAATATCTTTTACTTTTCCCAAAAGTAATTCATTTTCAAAAATCTCACAAGAGATTAAATCAAACCAAAAAAATTCATTTTCTTTTAATACACAAAACTCTTTAGTAGCTTCTTGTGTAGTAAAAAGTTCACTATTTGTAAGTTTTCTTGCTAAATCTACATCTAAATAGTTTTCGAATAAAACCAACTCTTTATTTGGATTATACTCCAAAATTGTCAAAGTCAAATTTCTATTTGTTGTAAAAACAGCACCTTTTTTAAACTGCATAGGAAAATCAGAGTCTATAAAAAGTCTTAAATGACCTTGTAAACCAACTGCTTTTCCTAATTTTGCAACATAAACTTTATTCATCTATTTTGTAACTACTTGTATTTTATAAGATATTCCATCTTTTGCTTTGCAACCATTTGCAATTGTTTTTAGAGCATTTATCATATTTCCATTTTTTCCAATAAGTTTTCCTATATCAACACTATTTACACTTATTGTAATTTCAATAAAATTTTCATCTATTTGCTCTTTTGTTACAACAATATCCTCTGGAACTGCAACAACTAGTTTTGCATAGTTTTCTATAAAATTTATTATCATTTTAGTTTAAACTATTATCTTGAAGCTAGTTTTTTAACTTTTTCAGATGGTTTTGCACCAACACTTAACCAATAGTTATATCTCTCTTCATCAATTTTAAGAACTTGAGGCTCTACAACTGGGTTAAAATAACCAATTGATTCAATCCAACCTGAATCTCTTCTTTTTCTTGAGTCTGTTACAACTATTCTATAAAATGGTTTTTTATTTCTTCCCATTCTTGTTAATCTAATCACTGTCATGTTTTATCCTTTTTTTATTTATAGTATTGAGCTTTAAACTCCAAAAAAGTTTATAGCTCAACACTATTTATTTAAAATTATCTTGGAATTTTTGGCATTCCATTTGCTCCAACTTGAGAGAGCATATTGTGTAAACCTTTCATTCCACCTTTACTTGAAAGCTGTTTTGCCATCTTTGAAGCACTCTTAAACTGTTTTAAAATCTTATTTACTTGAACTTCACCAAGACCAGCTCCAGCAGAAATTCTTTTTTTTCTGCTAGGATTTAGTAAATCTGGATTTTCTCTCTCTTTTGGAGTCATAGAACCTATTAAAGCTTTAATTCTCTTTATCTCAACAGAGTTTTCAAAATCCATATCTTTTAAAGCAGGCATGGCACTACTTAAACCTGGAATCATTCCAATAATTGACTTTAAACTACCTAATTTACTCATCATTTGAAGTTGTTCTAAAAAGTCATTAAAGTTAAATTCACCTTTTTTGATTTTTTTACTAACTTCTTTTGCTTTTTTCTCATCAAAAATTGTTGATGTTTTTTCAGCAAGCCCAGCAATATCTCCAAGTCCCAAAAGTCTTGAAACTATTCTATCTGGAATAAAAACTTCCAAATCTGGCATTTTTTCACCAATACCAATAAATCTCAAAGGAACTTGAACTTGGCTTGCAATACTAAGTGCTACACCACCTTTTGTATCACCATCATATTTTGATAAAATAACTCCATCTATTCCAATTTTCTCTTTAAATGTAATGGCTGTTTTAGTTGCATCGTGTCCTGTTAATGAATCTGCAACATAAAAAATCTCATTTGGATTTACTGCATTCTTAATATCTTTTAGCTCATTCATAAGCTCTTCATCAATAGCAAGTCTTCCAGCAGTATCTATTAAAACAACATCATAATGCTCTTTTTTTCCTTTTTCAATAGCACTTTTTGCAATTTTTACAGGATTTTTTTCTGTATCATCAAAATATATATCAACATCTATAGAAGCTGCAATTTGTTTTAGTTGCTCAACGGCTGCAAGTCTTTGTAAATCACAAGCAGCAACTAAAACTTTTTTATTTCTTACTTTAAGGTAATTTGCAAGTTTTCCAGTTGTTGTTGTTTTTCCACTTCCTTGAAGACCAGTCATTAAAACAACAGTTGGAGGAGTTGAAGAGAAGACAAAACCTTGATTTCCATTTGCTGTTAGAGTTTTTTCAAGTTCTTGTTTTAATACTTTTATGAAGTTATCTTGTCCTATTCCTAATTTTTTAGTCTCGATTTCAATAGAACTTAATAAATCTTTTGTAGTTTTGTGATGAACATCAGCTTTTAAGAAAGCTTTTTTTAACTCAAGTGTTGCACGATTTAACGATGCAACATCATCTTGATGTCTAATCTTTCCTATTATTCCTTTTAACGAACCTGTTATTGAATCAAACAAAATACAACTCCCATATTTTTTATTTTGAGATTTTATTTAAATTTTACTTTAATATAGTTTAAAATAGAAATTAAATTTAAGTCTTTTTTTAGTTTATACTTTTTAAAAAAGCCTAAACTATAGGCTTTTGGTTTTTATAAAGCTTAACTTTAGCTAAAATCATACACTTTAAACTCTTTTGGCTCACGTGCCTCGAAAGTATAGTCAAAGATTTTTGTAATTTTTGAATGAAGTAAAACTCTATTTACATTTGAAGCTGTTCTTCCATATATTGCATCTCCAATAATTGGCAATCCAGCAAAATTTAGGTGAACTCTAATTTGATGAGTTCTTCCGCTTTCAATTACTAGTTTTATCTTTGACTTATTTCCTTCTACTAAAAGTGGATAAACCGTTGTTTTTGCACTTTTACCATTTTTATCAACTTTTGATTTGGCAACCCCTCTATCTTTTGTTGTTAAAATTGGTTTATCTATTACAATCTCTTCTATAACTTTTCCTTCAACAATAGCTACATACTCTTTATATACTCTATTTTGTGCAAACTCTTTTATAGCTTTTTTTTGAAACTCTTCATTTTTTGCAAACATCATAACACCACTTGTCTCTTTATCAAGTCTATTTAAAAGTATTGCATTTTTAAAAGTTTTTGCAACTTCATCTGCTGTTATAAACGCTGGTTTATCAACTACCAAAATATCATCATCTTCAAAAATAACTTTTGTTTTTGCTAACTCTTTTACACTGAATTTTGTATCTTCTTTAATCTCACCCCTTGCTATCATTACTTTTTTATCACCAACTTTCACCAAGCCTCTATCTATTAAATCTTTTGCTTTTGCATTTGATATTCTTTCTTGAATTGCTAGAAGCTTATATGCTTTATCATATCCTACTGCCATTTTTTTATCTCCTTTATTATAGGTTCAAATGAACCTTCTTTTGTTAATTCTGGTTTTAAAAGAGTATTTGCTTTTTCTAAATACTCTTTTAACTCACTGTTTTCTATTAAATAATAGTTTTTTATACACTCAAAAAGTGATTTTTGATTAAAAATATTTTTTCCACTAATAATCACATTTCCAAAAAAAGCAGGCTCAATAGGATTGTGTCCTCCAATTTTGGCAAATGCACCACCTAAAATTGTAATATCACTTATTTCGTAAATATCATTTAAAATTCCCATGATATCTACTAAAACTATATCACTAGAAAAATCCTCTTTATTACTAAATTTATGAAAAGTAAGATTCTTATCTTTCACATAATTTTTAATTAATTCTTCAACTTTTAAAAATCTCTCAGGATGCCTAGGAACAATAATAAGTTTTCCAAACTCTTTATTATAAGCATTTAAAACAAGCTCTTCTTCACCTTCATGAGTACTTGCTGCTACTATTGTTGTAATATTTGGTTTTTCAAAAAGAGCTTTTTTGCTAGGAAGCTGTGCTAATTTTATATTTCCAATTACTTCAACACTTCTTGCTCCAAGCTCTTGTAATCTTTGTTTATCAATTTCACTTTGTGCAAAAACTTTATCTATATTTTTAAAAATTTTTTTATAAAAAAATCTAAACCTAAGATAAGATTTATATGATTTATCAGAAATTCTAGCATTTATAAGTAAAGTTTTTGCACCTTTTTTTTTGGCAATTAAAAAAAGCATATACCAAAGTTCTGCTTCCATAACTACTAAAACTTTTTGTCTTATTATCCAAAAAGGCAAAAAAATCTCAAAAGGTAAAAATCTAACATTTTTACAAATAGCTTTTGCTTCATCAAATCCTGTATTTGTAATAACCGTAATGTTTGATTCCTCTTCAAACTCTTTTACAAGAGGTTTTATAGCTCTAACTTCACCCATAGAACAAGAGTGAAACCAAACACCAGATTTTTCAAATTTTGGATTGTTTTTTAAAAAAAATTTTGCAGGAATTGCAAGTTTATATTTTTTACTTTTTGACTTGTAGATTAAATATGGAGTTAAAACAATATAAACTACAAGTAAAATAAAATTATAAAAAAGTGCAAAAAGGCTCAAATTAAGCCTCTATTGCAGCTGTTTCTTCTTCACCTTTATAAAGAATTCTTCCACAATGAAGACAATTTACAATCTCTTCACCTTTTAAAACTTCAGCATAAGTTTTGTCATTTATCTTAATAAAACAACCATAACAAGCTTGTTGTTTTACAGGAACTACTGCTGTATCTTTTGCCCATCTTTTAATTTTTTCGTAGAAAGTTAATATTTTTTTATCGAATTGATCCAAAAGTTCATTTCTTTTGTCATAAATTACATTTCTTTCTTTGTTGATTGCTTCAATTTCATTATCAACAGAAATTCTAATTTCTTTAATATCTTCTTCTTCAGTTTTTAGTTTTTCTTGGAGTTCTTTTAGTTTCTCTTCTTTTGCAACTGTTAATTTATCAAATCTTTCTATCTCTTCATTTGCAAAGCTTACTTGTTCTTTTGCAATCTCTTCTTCTAACTGAAGAGCTTTTAACTCTTTTTCATTTGTTACTTCTTTATTCTTTTTAGCGATTTGATCTAGTTTTGTTTTTAACTCTGCTAAATGAATATTATTTTTTGTTCGTTTAGATTTTAACTCATCAATCTCTAAATAAACACTATTTATAGAAACTTTTAGTGCCTCTGCTGTTTCTACAAAAACGGCTAATTTTGCTTTTTGATTTTCAATTTTTGGGTCAAATTGACTAATACTTGTATCAAATTTTGACAAAGCAATTAAATCTTGTAAATATTTATTCAATGTTTTCTCCTTAAAAAAACTCAAATGGATTTTTTGAAGCTGTTATTATAGCTTTTAATTTATTTTTTTTCAAATATACTTCTAGAAGTTCTTCCAAAAGTATATTAAAATGATTTTCACTCTCATAGTGTCTTATATCAATTAAAGACAATCCTCTAGCTTTTGCTTCCATAGCATCATGATATTTTATATCACCTGTTATAAAGCAATCTGCTTTTACCTCATCTATCAAACTCATAGCTGAACCTGTACAAATAGCCAATGTTTTAATATTATCTTTTGTTTTTACAAATTTTATATTTTTTAAATTTAACTTTTTACTTAAATGTTTTAAAAGATCACTAAAACTCATATCTATTTTTACATTTGCAATAAACTCATTTTGATTTTCAATTTTAAAATCTAAAATCTTCTCAACCACAAATCTATTTAAGTGTGTTTTATCTATATTTGTATGCATAGAAATAAGCGATATATCTTTTTTTATAAGCTCTTTTAATATTTTTGAAGAGTATGTATCATAATTTAATCTTTTTAAACCACTAAAAATAAGTGGATGATGAGTTATAACCAAAGAGTTTGGCTTTAAATTTTCTACTAAATCTAAATCCAAATCCATACTAAGATATAAATTTTCAAACTCATCTTCAAAGTTTCCTACAAGAAGTCCTGAATTATCCCATTTTTCTTGAAGTTCAAAGGGTGAAAGCTCATTTAAGTAGTTATAAATATCTTCTATTTTCAATAAATTACTCCTATTGTTCATCTCACAACAATCTAGCTCATTTCATTCGCTACGATTGATACACTTCGTTAGTTTGCACCAGCCTTTTGTGAAAGTTCTTAACTTTCTACAAAAGTCAAAAAATGCTAAAAGAGTTAGCCCCTAACTCTTTCTTGACGCATTTTTTCCTGTTCTTTATACATAACTGCGCATGCTTGTGCAAGCTCTCTCACTTTTAATATATAGTTTTGTCTCTCAGTTACACTTATTGCTTTTCGTGCATCCAAAGTATTAAATGCATGGCTTGCTATCATACATTGATCATATGCAGGAAGTGGAAGTTGTGCTTCTAAACAAGCTTTACACTCATTAAAAGCCTCTTCAAAATCTCTAAATAGTTTTGTTGTATTTGCTACTTCAAAATTATATTTTGAGAATTGATATTCACCTTCTTTGTGAACATCTGCATAAGTTGTAATTCCATGTTTATTTTCATTCCAAACAATATCAAAAACAGAATCAACACCTTGAAGATACATAGCAAGTCTTTCTGTACCATAAGTAATTTCAACAGCAACAGGATCACAAGCCAAACCTCCAACTTGTTGGAAATATGTAAATTGTGTAACTTCCATACCGTCAAGCCAAACTTCCCATCCAAGTCCCCAAGCTCCTAAAGTTGGTGATTCCCAGTTATCTTCTACAAATCTAACATCGTGACGGCTTAAATCAAGCCCTAAATATTCTAACGATTTTAAATATAAATCTTGAATATTCTCTAAACTTGGTTTTATTAAAACTTGAAACTGATAGTATGCACCTAGCCTATTTGGATTTTCTCCATATCTTCCATCTGTTGGACGCCTGCTAGGTGCTACATAAGCAACACTCCAAGGAGTTGAGTCTAAGCTTCTTAAAAGTGTTGCTGGATGAAAAGTTCCAGCACCTGCTGGTATATCATAAGGTTGAACAATATTGCAACCCTCATTCGCCCAAAATTCTTGAAGTTTTAATAACATTTGTGAAAAAGTAAGCATCTTATTTTATTCCTAACTCTTTATTTAATTTCTCTTTGTCAAAACCGCATATCCAAACATCTCCAACCAAAAAAACTGGAGCACCTTTACATCTTTTTTGACAATCATATAAGGCTTTTTTATTTTTTGTTAAGTCAATTTGATTAAATTTCAGTTTTCGACTTTTTAAGTAGCTAATAGCCTCTTGGCACCATTTACAGTTTGGTAAAGTAAATAGTGCAATTGGCTTCAAGATTATAAAATCACTTCAATATCTTTTGAATCACTCTCAACGGCTTTTGCTTTTACAATTCTGTCTTCTTTTAGTTTTATTGCTAAATCTTTATCGCTAATTGCTAAAATTTGCATTGCTAAATAAGCAGCATTTATTGCACCTGCTTTTCCTAAAGCAACAGTTGCAACTGGCATACCAGCTGGCATTTGAACAGTTGAAAGCATAGCATCCATACCATCCATTGCACCACCTTTCATAGGAACTCCAATAATTGGTTTTGTTGTAGTAGCTGCTAATGCACCAGCCAAATGAGCCGCCATTCCAGCTGCTGCTATAAATGCAATAGCACCTTTTTCTTCAGCTTCTTTTACATACTCTTTTGTTCTTTCAGGACTTCTATGAGCAGAAGAGATAATTAACTCATATTTTACTTTGAATTGCTCAAAAGTATCTGCACAATTTTTCATAATTTCATAATCTGATTTACTACCCATAATTATTGATACAAATTTCATTTTTATTCCTATTTATTTATTTTTAAAAGTCTGATTATATCAAAAACTTTCTAAGACTTTTACAATCTTATCTATCTTGAGTTTTTTCCACTCTTCAAATTTATTTATAGTCAAACTATCATTCTCATAGATAAATTTTGATAGATTTTTAGAACTATCTTTTACAAAAATTGTTTTTGTACATTTGTAATATTTAAGCTGCTCTTCATACTCTTTAAAAGTTGCTATACAAACTGTTGGTATCATAAAACAATCTGCTATGTGAAGTGCTGATGTATAAGCAGTAATTAGCTTATCGCAAGATGAAACTATATATATAAAATCTTCGATAGATTTTGAATAAGATGATAAATCCAAGAAATTATCGGCTTTTATTTTACTATCAATCAAAAGAGTTGAAACGATTGTATAATCATCTAACTTATCTATCAAATTTTTTAAAATCTCAATAGCAAAGTTTTGAGGAATAGATTTGTTTATATTTGCACTATAAGGATGAAAAAGTAGAAGTTTTCCCCTTTGTTTACTCTCTTGTATCTTTTGTTTTAAACCTTTTGTTAGTTCAAAATGATCTGTTTTTAACTGTGAGAATTTTTCTAAATCTGATATTTTTTTATAATCTATCCCAAATTTAAAAAGCCAAGCATCTACTGGATTTATATCTAAGATTTTTGTAATATCAATACTGTTGTCAACAAAATAGTCATATTCGCAAATAGTTTTGCTATTTATTGCAAGAGGTAGAATTTCGTTTATATAATCTTGAGTTGCATATATACTTTTATCTCTATTGTAATAACTATTATTTGAAGCTTTTATATATACATCAAGTTTTACTACTTTGTATATCTCTTTTAATTTATTATAAAAAATTCTAAGTGCAGCCATTCCGCTTATCATTTGGCTAATACTACTTCCCAAAGTTCCAATAATAGCAACTTTTATACTAGTTTTATGAAAACTTTTTAGTTGATTTAAAAAATTCTGCTCTTTTAACTCCAAAAATCTTAAATCTTTAAGCTCCAATCTCTCTATGCTTTCATTTTCAATAATTACACCTAGTTGAGTGGGAAATGATGGATTCTTTACTACACTTTGCTCGTTTATAATTTTTGCATTGTATTTATTTTTATCAACTTTTGCAAAAATATATTTTAAGTCATTAAAATCATCATAAGTTGTAAGATATATTGTCTCATTTTCTATTCCAATAGGCGCTTTAAACCTATTGTATTTTAAAATTGTTCCGTCTGTTATTTTAATATTAATGCTATTTGTGGCTCTAAAAAAAATCATTTTATTCTATATTTTCGCCAATATTTTCTACTCTAAACATAGTAAGATATGGTAGTTTACAAGGAAGTTGTATTTTATTTACATTTCCACTATGAACACTTTCAAGCTCTTTGTTTGTATCTGTTAAAATCTTTTTAAAGTTTATATAATACAAACCATCTTCTTTTTTAAAAACTTTACCAATTTCATTTTCGCAAGTATCCAAAACTGTGTTGTGTGGAGTAAATATTTCTATATCTTCATTTGGATAGACTTTATATTTACACAAAAAGTGATGTTCATCTTCTGTTACAAGTCCTGTTACTTCATAGCTTCCTTTGCTTAAAGCATAATCGTGATTTTGAGAATCTGTTTTCTCAAATGGTTTGTGAATTAAATATGCATCTGTAAAGCCTCTATTTTTTGTAGTATGTAACTCTTTTTGATATTTTTCTGGTTCAAATTTACCAGCATAATAGTCATCAATAGCTTCTCTATAAGCTTTTGCAGTTACTGCTGCATAGTATGGAGATTTTGTTCTTCCTTCAATTTTTAAACTATCCACAGCACCACTATCAAGAATCTCTTGTATGTGAGAAGCTAGATTCATATCTTTTGAGTTAAAAATATATGTTCCAACTCCTGGTTCTTCTTCTAGTCTAAACAAACTTCCATGTTCATCATTTCCAGCATATAAAGTGTATTCAAATCTACAATCATTTGCACAACTTCCACGATTAGGAACTCTTCCCATTTGAACTGCACTAATTAAACATCTACCACTATATGCAAAACACATAGAGCCATGAACAAAAATCTCTATTTCCATATCTGGAAGATGTTTTTTTATCTCCATCACATCTTTTAGTGAGATTTCTCTTGCCACAACTATTCTTTTTACTCCCATATCCCAAAAAACTTGAGCATCAAGATAATTTAAAACATTTGCTTGAGTTGATAGATGTATATCAATCTCTGGAGCAATCTCTCTACAAAGTCTTACAACTCCAGGAGCTGCAACAATAAAAGCATCTGGTTTTAACTCTGCCATTTTTTTAATATGTGTTTTTAAAAGCTCAATTTGAGAGTTAAATGGAAAACCATTAATTGTAGCATATACTTTTTTTCCTCTTTCGTGAGCATAATCTATTGCTTCTTTAAAAGTTTCATATGTGAACTCTTTACTAGCTCTTATTCTTAAACTAAAATGACTAACTCCACCATAAACCGCATCTGCTCCATATTTTATAGCTATTTTTAATTTTTCTAAATTTCCAGCAGGTGAGAGTAACTCAACTTTTTGCTTACTCATAAAATTCCTTTGATTGTTTTTAATAAATTTTTTTGATTAAAATTAAGTTTAGATTATATCTATTTTTTAATAAATATTTAGATTTGAAGAATTATTTAAAGTAAAGCAAGAGAGCTTAAAAGCTCTCCCACTCATCATCTTTTGCAGATGTTTTAAACTCTTTTTTATTTATAGTCTTGCTAATTTCTTGAGATTTAAAATCATCATTACTAGCTATAATTTGAGATTTATTGCTATTTGTTTGAATTAAATTTCCTATATTATCGATCTTTACTTGATCTAAAGATTTAAATACTTCTATAGTTGAAATATCTAGTTGTTCTGATAGTTTTTTTAGTAAATCTCTATTTGGTTCATTTTTACAATCTTCATTTATATAATTTTGTACACTATTATGAACTACTTCATGATGCTCTTTTAGATTTTTCCAGCTTTGATTTTTTGTAAAATTAATACCTTTTTGCTCTTGTTCAACAATCCATTTTCCCAAATCACAATCAGTTGGCTTAGTAACACTCCAAGGAGTTTTGTTTTGTCCTATTTTGTCAAAATTTACAAGCTTAAATTTAATATGGTCATTTTTAAGTTTTGAAACTTTAAATACCAAATCTATATCTTCTATAATTTTTGGTTCAACTTGTTTAAATTTAGCACGATCGGCAATTTTTAGAAGATTATTTGATAAACTTGAAGCTTCTGTTGCAAGATTACTAATTATTCTTGAAGAGTTAGCATTTACTTGAGTCACACTATCTAAAACATTTATTGTGTCATTTATTTGTAAAATTCCAACTTCTTCCTCTTTACTTCCTTTTGAAACATCTTCAATTAAAATAATTGTCTCATTTATCTTTTTATTTAAATCAGTATAGCCATCTTTCATACTATTTGCTATACCTTTCCCTTCGTTTGCTTTTGAAGTTGCAATTTCAACAATATTTTTTATCTCTTTGGCAGCTTCTGCGCTTCTACTTGCAAGATTTCGAACCTCTTGAGCAACTACAGCAAACCCTTTTCCAGCTTCTCCCGCAGTTGCAGCTTCAACTGCTGCATTTAGACTTAGAATATTCGTTTGAAATGCTATTTGATCAATTACTTCAATAGCTTCATTTATAGAGCTAACCTCTTTATTTATCTCATCCATTGCCTGATTTGTTCTACTTGCAAGAGTTTCTCCCTCTTTTGAAGATTTTTGAAGCTCTAAAGCTAAAACTGACATTTGAGATGTTTTTTGAACACTTTGTTTTATAATTCCAGTTATCTGCTCAACTGCTGCTGCTGTTTGTTCCAACGAAGCCGCTTGCTCATTTGCCGAAGTTGATAACTCTTTTGCAGATTTTGATAAAACTGCTGTATCGTTGTTTAATTTTGTACCAGTTGCTACTATCATTGATAAAAATTCTGAAACCGTATGACCTATTAGCTGAGTACTAGTTGCAAGTGATGACATAACTCCATTTACTTTTGTTGTATCAAGTTTTGAATCAACATCTTTAAAATTTGAGTTCCCATACTCTATTAATGTATTATTTAAACTAACCAAATTTTCATTTGTTCTTTCAATCATATGATTAATTGAATCTCTTAGTCTTTGAATTTGTGGATTTGAAGATGTTTTTTCTATCTTATAAACATAAAAACCTTGTGCGATTTTATCTATAACTTCATCAACATTTTCTATAACTTTACCATCTTCAATATAACCTTTTTTAAGTTTAGATATATATAGATTAAAGCTATCAACAATTTTTCCTATCTCATCATCTGATTTTTTATTTATTCTATCTGCTTGCTCATTTCCACTTGCTATATCTTTTATAGCAATATCAAGCTCATCAAGTGGTCTTATAATAGCTCTATTTACAAAATAGTTATAAATTAAAATTGCTATGATTACCGAGATAAAAGAAAATAGTGCAATACTTGCTATTATCGTTGCTATTTTTGCATTTGTATTCTCTTGCATCAAGGCAACTTCTGCTTCAATATCATCAACATAAGCACCTGTTCCTATTATCCAATCCCAAGGTGCAAACCTTTGAACATAAGAAAACTTCTCTTTAGGGTCATTTTTCTTATCAGGTTTATCCCAATAATATTTTACAAGTCCACCCTCTTTTTTCTCATTTGTAACTCTTGACATCTCAACAAAAAGCTTAGTTCCATATGGGTCAGCATAATTACTTAAATCTGTACCATTTAGTTTAGTATTTGGGTGATGTATCATTTTTGGGTGCGAATCATTTATCCAAAAATAGTCCCCATTTGCATATCTCATATCGCTTATAGTTTTTAATGCTTCTGCTTGAATTTTTGCTGTTGCATTTTCGACATATTCACCAGTTCCTATAACCCAGTTATAAGGAGCAAATAATTTTACAAAAGATACTTTAAGTTGTGGCTTATCAAAACCTGGTTTTGGCCAAACATAATCAATAAAGCCCTCTTTATCTTTTTTTGCAATATCTGCAAACTCTTTGAATATTTGTTTCCCATTTGGGTCTTTATATTCGTGCATATCTTTATTATTTAACTTAGGATTGATTGGGTGAATTAAAACAACAGCATCTAAATCATTTATCCAAAAATAACCAGTTTTACTGTATCTAGTAGCATTAACAATATCTTTTAATCTCTCTTGTAAAGCATCTTTAGATAAAACATTTTTATTTTTCTCATACTCAGCTTCTAAAATCGAAAACAAAAACATAGTTTGTTTTTGAAGCTCTTCTTCAACTTCAATTTTAACTTTTTCTACAGAAGTTCTTGCATGATAAGCTTCAACTGTTTTCATAGCTAAAGAAACATAGTTTTTAAGCTCTTCCTCTTTTTTTGCATAAGCTTCTTCTTTGTATTTCTCTATTGTTTCACTTGAAAAAGATTTAAGTGAATATATTGAGTCAATAGCTATAATTATTGATATAAATACGATTGTCGCAATTGATAATATTAATAATTTTGCTTTTATTGATATATTTTTTAACATTTTGTAGCTCCGATGCAATTAAATGCCAATATTGTATCATTATTTTAAAAAAAAATTATATTTTTTATGCTTTTAATAAATTTTTTACAAAATCTAAAGCCTCATTTGTAACATTTTCTCCACTTATCATTCTTGCTAGCTCTTTTGCTCTTTGTGTACTATCTAAAATATTAACAACCGAGTTACCATCTATTTTTTCTACCAAAAAGTGTTGATTTGCTTGTGAAGCCAACTGTATTTGATGAGAAATTGCAAAAATTTGATAATTTTTGCTTAGTTTTATAAGAACTTTTGATATTGCATCACTCTCTTTTCCACTTAAGTTTGCATCTATCTCATCTAAAAAAAGTACTCCGTTATCTTCTATATCAAACTCGCTAATTGCACTTAAAAGAGCAAGTCTTAGTCTATTGTATTCACCTGAGCTAATAGTTGATATAGCAACTCCATTTAGATTAAACTCTACAAAATCAATTCCGCTAGAATCTATTTTTTTCTTTGTTAAATTAATCTTTGCACTACTTAAATATAAAAAATCTAAATAATAGTTAACACTTTTTTCTAAACTTTCTACACTTTTTTCACGATAAGTAGATATTTTATCTGCTAAATTTAAAATTAGTTCATTTAGTAAATTATATGTTTGTTCTAACTCTTCTTTTTCATAACTAATATTGTTGTAATTTTCAAGCTCTTTTTGCTTTTGTTCTTTGTACTCTAAACACTCTTTTATACTACCAAATCTCTTTATAAGTGAAGATATTTTCTCTATCCTATTTAAAGTTTCCTCAATATTTGTTTCTTCAAGTTCACTAAGTGTATCATTTGCTTTTTCTAAAATATTTGTAAATTCATTTATTGCTTCATCAAAAAAGCTTGAATCAACTTCTAAAAGTTCAAGTAACTCATTAACTGCTCTTACATTTTCAAAAATAATTGATGCTTTTTTACTAGCAACTTCTATTTTTTCTTTTTTTGCCAAAGATTTTTTTAGACTATTTAACTCTTCATATTCATTCTCTTTTGGATTAATCTCTTCTATTTTTGCAATTTCAAATTTTGCAAACTCTTTTAAATCTTCAAGATTTTTTTCATCATCTTTTATCTTCGATAATCTTTTTTCAATATCAATAAATTCTTTATATTTATTATCAAAGTCTATCTTGATATTTTTAAATTCAGGAAAATTTTTATTTGCATATCTATCTAAAAATTCAATCAAAGTTTCACTTTTAAAATCACTTGTATCTCTAAGACTTAAATATTTTATCAAGTTATTTGATATTTCACTCAAAGTTTTTTTTGATAAAGATTGACTATTTAAAAAATATCTTGCCTTCTCTTTTTTAAGACACTTTATTACTATATCTTCTTCAAAATTTATATCAAACTCTTCATTTTTTATTCTTGAATTATTTAAATTAACCTCTACAATTTCAGATTTTACATCTTCAAGACCAAAAGAAGCTAGTATCTCTCTCATAAGTATTGATTTTCCAGCTCCACTTGGACCTGTAAAAATATTTAATCCACTATTAAACTCTAAATCTACTTCTTTAAAAGATAGACAATTTTTTATATATAATCTAGTTATCAATTTTAGTTACCCCATCTTAGTTTTTCACTTAAAACTTTAAAAAAATCTCTACTACTTCTATGAAGCATTTTTGCTTTTTTTGTAGCAATCTTTATTTTTATTATTTCATCTTTTTCTAAATCATATAGCTCTTGACCATCAATTATAACAACAGCTCCACTATCTTGTGTAACTTTAAACTCTATTTCAAAATCAGCTGGTACAACTATTGGTCTTTGTGTTAGAGAATGTGGAGCTATAGGAGTTATTATAAAAGCTTCAGTTAATGGGTAAACTATTGGTCCTCCAACAGATAGGTTGTAAGCTGTTGAGCCACTTGGAGTTGATACAATCAAACCATCACCAAAATATGTATTAAATGCTTTTCCATCTATTTTTGCTTTAATTTCCAACATTGATGATAAATTTTTTCTAGAAATTACAATATCATTAAAAGCTATAAATTTTTTACTTTTTATTGAACCTTTAATTATCATTCTTTGATTAATCTTATAATTATTCTTCAATAAATCTTCAATAAACTCTGGAAGCTCATTCATATTTAAATCAGTTAAGAATCCTAAAGTTCCTAAATTAATACCCAAAACTGGTAGCTCATATTTAAAGGCTCTTCTTACAACTCCTAAAAGAGTACCATCTCCACCTACACTTACTAAAAAATCAACTTTTGAACACAAATCTTCAAAAGATAAACCACTATCATCTATCATTTTTGCTGATTGTTCTTCAAGAAAAATATTTATATTTTTATTTTCAAATAGACACTTTATTTTTAAATATACATCTTTTAATTCTGGACTATTAGGTTTTAAAATAATTCCAATATTTTCAATTTTTTTTAGTAATTTATAGCTTTTATCTAATCTCAATTTTAAATCTTTTGTTTTAATTTTATATAAATAATTTGTAATTCTAGTAAATTACTCATATAAAACAAATAAAAAAAGGGATATGCAAAAAGCACACCCCTCTTTTTTGAAAATGTAAACTTAATTACCCATTTCTTTTTTTCATAATCTCTTCAGAAACATTTCTAGGAACTTCTTGATAAGCATCAAAAATCATAGAATATGTTGCTCTTCCTTGAGACATAGATCTTAAATCTGTAGAGTAACCGAACATTTCAGATAATGGAATCATTGCAGTAACAAGTTTGATACCAGCTCTGTCGTCCATAGATTGAACTTGTCCTCTTCTTTTGTTACAATCTCCAATAACATCTCCCATATAATCTTCAGGAGTCTCTATTTCAACTTTCATGATTGGCTCAAGTAAAACAGCACCCGCAGCTGCACTTCTACAACCTTGTTTGAATCCCATTGAAGCAGCTAATTTAAATGCCATCTCAGATGAATCCACTTCGTGGTAACTTCCATCATAAAGTGTAACTTCAATATCAACCATTGGATAACCAGCAAGAATTCCACCTTGCATTGCTTCGTTACAACCTTTTTCAACAGCAGGAATATACTCTTTTGGTACAACCCCACCTTTAATATCATTATTAAATTTAAATGTTGGTTCGCTTCCAGCTGGCATAGGTTTAATCTCTAAGTAAACATGTCCATATTGACCTTTACCACCTGATTGTTTTGCATATTTGTACTCTTGCTTAACAGCATTTTTAATAGTCTCTCTATATGCAACTTGAGGAGCTCCAACTTCAGCTTCAACTTTAAACTCTCTTTTCATTCTATCTACAAGAATTTCAAGGTGTAATTCACCCATTCCAGCAATAATAGTTTGTCCTGTTTCTTCATCAGTCCACACTCTAAATGATGGATCTTCTTCAGCTAGTTTTCCTAAAGCAATTCCCATTTTTTCTTGGTCAGCTTTTGTTTTTGGCTCAACCGCAACAGAGATAACTGGTTCAGGGAATTCCATTCTTTCTAAAATTACTGGATCTTTTTCAGAAGCTAAAGTATCACCTGTAATTGTATCTTTAAGACCAACAACTGCACCAATTTCTCCAGCGTAAAGTTCTTTAACTTCTTCTCTTGAGTTTGCATGCATTTTAAGTAATCTTCCGATTCTCTCTTTTTTCATTTTTGTAGAGTTTAATACATAAGTTCCAGACTCAAGAACTCCTCTATAAACTCTTGCAAATGTTAATTGTCCAACAAATGGGTCAGTCATAATTTTAAATGCAAGAGCTGCAACTTCACCCTTATCAGTTGAAGGAACAATTACAGCTTCACCATCTTGAGTTTCACCTTTAATATCAGCAACTTCAGTTGGTGCTGGTAAATACATAGCAACTGCATCAAGAAGTGGTTGGATACCTTTATTTTTAAATGAAGTTCCACAAACCATTGGAGTAATTTCCATTGCTAAACATCTTTTTTTAATTCCTGATGTAATCTCTTCTTCAGTTAATTCAATACCTTCAAGATATTTTTCCATTAACTCTTCACTTGATTCTGAAGCAGCTTCAATTAATTTTTCTCTATATTCATTAGCAGTATCTACTAAATCAGCAGGAATTTCTTCAATTTTATACATCTCTCCAGCTTGAGCATCAAGAGTGTATGTGTAAGCTTTCATTTTAACTAAATCAACCATTCCTCTAAATTGGTCTTCTGCACCAATTGGAATTTGAAGTGGAACTGGATTTGCTTTTAATCTATCTCTAACTTGATTCATAACATTAAAGAAATTTGCACCTGTTCTATCCATTTTATTTACATAAATAATTCTTGGAACTCCATACTTATTTGCTTGTCTCCAAACAGTTTCAGATTGTGGTTGAACTCCTCCAACTGAACAAAATACTGCAACAGCACCATCAAGAACTCTCATAGATCTCTCAACTTCAATAGTAAAGTCAACGTGACCTGGAGTGTCAATGATATTTATTTGTAACTGCTCATTTGTTTTTGGATGATTCCAAAAACAAGTTGTAGCTGCAGAAGTAATTGTAATACCTCTTTCTTGCTCTTGCTCCATCCAGTCCATTGTAGCTGCACCTTCATGAACTTCTCCAATTTTGTGAGAAACTCCTGTATAGAATAAAATTCTTTCAGTACTTGTTGTTTTTCCTGCATCAATGTGTGCAGCAATACCAATATTTCTAACTCTGTTTAAAGGTACTTTTCTTGCCATAATAATTTATCCTACCATCTGTAGTGTGCAAATGCTTTGTTAGCCTCTGCCATTCTATGTACATCTTCTTTTTTCTTAAAAGATGATCCTCTTTCGTTTGCTGCTTCGAATAGCTCATTTGCTAATCTCTCAACCATTGTTCTTTCATTTCTTTTTCTTGAAGCATCGATTAACCATCTAAGTGCCAAAGTTTGTCTTCTTACAGCTCTAACTTCAACAGGAACTTGATATGTAGCTCCTCCAACTCTTCTTGATCTTACTTCTAAAAGTGGTTTAACATTTTCAACTGCTTTTTCAAACAAATCAAAACCTTTTTCTTCACCTCTTTTATCAAGGTTATCTATTGCACCATAAAGGATTTTTTCAGCAACAGATTTTTTACCATCTAGCATAATTGCATTAACAAATTTTGTGATCACTTTACTATTGTAGATAGGATCAGCCATTATCTCTCTAACTGGAGCTTTTCTTCTTCTCATTTTCTATCCTTCTACTTATTTTTTAGCTTTTGGTCTTTTTGTACCATACTTAGATCTAGATACAGTTCTGTTATTTACACCAGCTGAATCTAACGCACCTCTTACAATGTGGTATTTAACCCCAGGTAAATCTTTTACTCTTCCCCCTCTTACTAACACAATTGAGTGTTCTTGAAGGTTATGTCCCTCTCCACCGATGTATGAAATAACTTCAAATCCAGTTGTTAATCTAACTTTCGCAACTTTTCTTAAAGCCGAGTTAGGTTTTTTTGGAGTTGTTGTATATACTCTTGTACATACTCCTCTTCTTTGTGGACATTTTTTAAGTGCTGGAGATTTTGATTTCTCAACCACTTTTTTTCGCTCTTTTCTTACAAGCTGTTGTATTGTAGGCATTTCTTTCCTTTATAATATTTGGTTTGAGTAGTTATAGCCCCACTCATGCTTCTCGTAATCTTCAAAATACTTTGAAGCGATACTACCATTCTAGGAAACGATTATAGTGTTTTCTAAAAAAGTTTTGCATTATATCTAAATGCTCTTAAACTTTTCTTTATTACATTATTATCCATTTTATAATAGAATTTTTTTTTAAAGGCAAAAATAATGAAAATATTAAACTACAAAAAATTTGGAAATGGTGAAAAAAAACTTATTTTCTTACATGAATTAATGGGCGATTGTACAAATTATGAAAACTGTTTAAACTATTTTGATAAATATCTTTTTACAATTTTTATGGTTGATTTAAGAGGTTATGGCTTATCAAAAAATATTTTAGGAAAATATAATTTAAATGAAGCTATAAATGATGTGATAAATTTAGTAACAAATTTAAAATTAGCTGATTATATTTTAGTAGCTCACTCTATGTCTTCAATGATAGCTCAACATATAGCTTCAAAAGATAAAAGAGTTAAAAAACTAATTTTACTAACTCCAATATCATATAAAGGAGTAAAAAGTACCAAAAAGGCTAAAGATAATTTACTAGCTCAAATGGAAAAAAACAGTGGTAAAATAGAAGAAATTGTAGAACAATCTAGCAAAAGATATAATCAAACTTGGAAAAATTATCGTATAAATTTAGCTTACAATTGTTCTATTTTGGAAGCTAGAATTGCTTATATGAGTATGTATTTAAATACAGATTATGAAAATAATTTTGAAAAGCTTGAAATTGATATTCCTATTAAAATTATCACTGGAAAATATGATTTTCCAGTTTTCTCAAAAAATGAAGTAGTAAAATATTTTGAAGAGTTTAAAGATGTTGAAATTATAGAATTTGAAGAAGCAGGACACTATCCTATGATTGAATGTCCAGTACTTTTTGCTTCAAAAATTGAATTTTGGGCAAAATAATATTGAAATAAGATTATTAGTAAAATACCAAGAGTAAAAATATTTATTTTAATCTTATTACAATCTCTTCATTTTTAACATCAACACTATACTTTGACACTTTAGAACCAAGTTCAACGGCAACTCTGTAATAACCACCTTTTTGATGATTTCCAACTGTTATATTTTTAAAATTATTTCCTGCTAAAATCTCTTTTTTTGTATTAAAACTTACTTTAGCTTTATAATCAAAAGCTAATTTATTCTCTTTGTCTATAGAAAACTTTTTAAACATTTTATGATCACTTCGTATAATTAACTCATTATCACTACTTTCAATCTTTAAAAATGGCAAAATATTTTTTTGTTTTAATGAATTTACATTAGGATTTACAGTAGTACTTGCTTTATCACTATCTACATCTGCTCTAGGCTTTACATAAATTACTTGCTCTGGCTCTTTTTTAACATTTGCAAGCTCTTTTTTTACAATCTCTTTAGTTTTTTGTTCATTTTGTTTATTTGCTTTTTGTACAATAGCTTCTAACTCTTTTTTAGTATAAGTTTTTTCTGGTGCTTTTTGTACATTAGTTTTAGGTGCAGATGATACTGGTTCACTTTGAGAATTCATTTGATTTTGTATTTTTTGAATATACTGTACCTCTTGAATCTCTTCAACAGTTTTTGGAGTTTCATTTAACTCATACATTTTGCCTGTCTCTTCTTCGTATTTTGCAAATGGGTTATCTCTACCACTAAGTGTTACACAAAATATTATAGATATTCCTAAAATTACTTTTTTCATTCTTCTGGCTCCAAATTTTTTAATTCAAAATACTCTTTTTGCAAATAAGCATTCTCTTTTTGCAATCTTGAAATTTCATCTTCTAAGTACTCTTTTTTATGCTTTAAAGAGTTATAAACTTGTATTGAATTATCTCCAAAAAGAAGATTCACCCAATGATAAGCAAAATAAACAGTAACTAGTAGTGAAAAAATCACTACTAGCATAAATCCAAAAATATTACTTGTTTTGTTAGACATTATTTTTTAGAAAAAGGCTCTTTTCCTAAATATTCACTATAACCAATTTCTGTTCCAATTTCAAGAAGTCTATTATATTTTGCAATTCTATCACTTCTTGCTGTACTTCCTGTTTTTATCTGTCCACAATTTAAAGCAACAGCGAAATCAGCAATAAATGCATCTTCGCTCTCTCCACTTCTATGACTCATAATGCAGTTGTAGTTATTTCTTTGAGCCAATCTAATTGTTTGCATAGTTTCACTTATAGTTCCAATTTGATTTGGTTTGATTAACACTGCATTTGCAATACCCTTTTTAATACCTTCAGCAACAATAGATGCATTTGTCACAAATAGATCATCTCCAACTAATTGAACTTTTGAACCTAATTTTTCAGTTAAAATTTTCCATCCATCCCAATCATCTTCGCTTAAACCATCTTCAATTGAAACTATAGGGTATTTAGAGCATAAATCAGCATAATAATCTACAAGTTGAGCTGAAGTTAACTCTCTATTCTCCCCTTTTAATACATATTTTCCTGAACTATTTATTAACTCACTAGCAGCAACATCAAGAGCAATAGAGATCTGCTCACCAGCTTTATAACCAGCTTTTTCAATAGCACTCATAATAACAGATATCGGCTCTTCATTTGATTTTAAGTTTGGAGCAAATCCACCCTCATCACCAACTGCAGTGCTTTCACCCATACCATCAATTATTTTTTTAAGATGTTGATAAATTTCTGCAACTGCTCTTAATCCTTCATTAAAATTTTCAATTCCTGTTGGCATAATCATATATTCTTGAAAATCTACAGAGTTATTCGCATGCTCTCCACCATTTATAATATTAAACATAGGAACAGGCATAGTCATAGCATTTGCTCCACCTAAATATCTATATAATGGAATATTAAGCGAAGTTGCTGCTGCTCTTGCTGTTGCCATTGATACACCTAGAACTGCATTTGCACCAAGATTTGAATAGTTACTTGTACCATCTAATTCTTTCATAATTGCATCTATCTCAGCTTGATTAAAAGGACTTTGACCTATTAGCTCATCTGCAATTTGTGTATTTACATTTTCTACTGCTTTTAAAACACCTTTTCCTAAAAACCTGCTATCAGCATCTCTTAACTCAAGTGCTTCTCTTTTACCAGTACTCGCCCCACTTGGAACTATTGCACTAGACTTTGTACCATCACTTAATATAACTGTTGCTCTAACTGTTGGATTTCCTCTTGAATCCATAACTTCTTCAGCATAAACATTATCAATAAATACCACTTGGGTCTCCTAATTTTGAATATTTTAGCAAGATTATATCTAAAAAAAATTTGGCTTTAGCTTTTATTATAATATAGTTTATTAAAAATGAAAAAAGAGATAATATGATTATTTTCAATTAACTTAATATAAAAAATAACTTTTACTAGAAATAAATATAAAACCCGAATATTATTACTCCCCTAACAAATAATCTGAAAAGTCAACTAGCATATTGCACCTTTGGATGCTTGAAAAAGTTAGCAACTTTTTGAGGATTTTGCTGAAGTGATAACATATATTTTTCTGTGTTAGTACGCAGTTGTTTTTGACTTGTTGGCAACTCATATTTATTAGCACTTTGTTTATAATCTTGATTTAAATATTCATCTGGATTATAATCTGGTGAATAAGCTGGAAGATAAAATAGTTTTATTTTATCTTTGTTTTCTTCTTCCCAAACCTTTACAAGCTTTGCATGATGAACTCTTAGGTTATCTACAATTAAAAATACTTTTTTACCATTATTTGAGTCAATAACTTTTTTACAAAATTCTATAAAGCTATCAATCTTTATAGATTCATCATATAGGCTAAACATAGATTTACCAGTATTTGTAATAGCAGAAATCATATTTATTTTAAATCTTTTAGCAGAATGTTCTAATATGGGTTTATTATGTGTTCCTATTGGTGGCATACCCTTTAAGATTATTTGCTAAATTTTGACAAGCTGTCTCATCACACCACCATATATCTGCATTATCTTTTTTAGCTTCTTTTTTTATTTTTGGATATTCCTCTTCTAACCAAGCCTTTGTTGCTTTATCTTTTCGTTCATATGCTCGTTTGATTGGCTTTTTTGAAGTAAATTTCCATTTAGCCAAATAATATCCAACTGTTGATATTGGCATATCAATATCTATCTCGTATTTAATAAGTGTCTGTACTGCCTCTCTCGTCCAAAGTGCAAATTTAAATTTTAACTGTTGTGGTGTTGTATCTATTAGCTTCTTTATTATAAAAGCTTCCTGTTCATCTGATAGTTTTTTACCAACATTTTTTGGTCTCCCCGCATTTTTTACTTTAAAAATATTTGAACCATCTTTTTTATATTGAGAATAATATGTTGAAATTGTTTGAGCTGATATCCCAACAATCTCTGCTACCTCTTTATTTGATATTCCTTTTTCTCTAAGTTTTATAGCTATTCTTCTCTTTTCAGACAACTCTCTAGGTGATAATTTTCTTGCATCTATTTTTTCCATTTAAAATTATACCATAATTCAGTTTATTTATTGGTGAAGTAATAAGTGTAGAATGTATATATAAAAAAGCTTGTATAAACAAGAAGTAAAATAAAAAAGCTTACCTTGACCTACTTAAATAGAGTAAGACAAGATAAGCTCTTGGTTTTTGGTTGTTTGTTAAAAAAACTCAATGAGCTGGCAGCGACCTACGTTTCCACAAGGGGACCC
>Ga0265294_10000348_pt1 | contig 61482 bp, 78 predicted proteins | sample MunlanPumphouse3_FD_192504 | JGI IMG/M metagenome (GOLD analysis project Ga0265294, IMG submission 192504) | Groundwater microbial communities from a municipal landfill in Southern Ontario, Canada - Pumphouse #3 | ecosystem: Environmental > Aquatic > Deep subsurface > Groundwater | place... | reverse complement strand
AATGAGAGCATATAACCTCCACGACTAGCAGTTCCTGTAACTGCTCTTGGGAGGATTGATAGGTTTTGGCGAGAGCAAACAAATGCTGATGGTGAGTTTTTCATCTCTAGAGCGACCTTCCACGCTCCAACATTTTCAAATCCATCAGCTGGACGCCAAACATAGAAGTTTGGAAGTGCGCGAAACTGTGAGAGGTGTTCTATTGGCTGGTGAGTTGGTCCATCTTCACCAACGCCGATACTATCATGTGTCCAGATAAAAAAGTGCTGTATACCACTTAATGCAGCTAGCCTTGCAGCTGGTTTTAAGTAGTCTGAAAAAACAAAAAATGTAGCTGAGAATGGGATAAGTGGACCATAAAGAGCCATCGCATTTACAATAGATGCCATAGCGTGTTCACGGATACCAAAGTAGATATTTCTACCCTTTGGAAAGACTCCCATATCATTTAAATTTGTCTTGTTTGATGGGCTTAAATCCGCAGAACCTCCCAAAAAGTTTGGAAGAGCTTTTGCAATGGCATTCATGATTTTACCATTTGTGTTACGAGTAGCATCTGCTTTGTCAAAAGTTGGATACTCAATGCGAGAGAAGTCAGGATTTAAAAATCTATCAAGAGCTTCGTTTTGCTCCATTAGAGGAAGAGTTTTAAGGCTATGAAGCCACTCTCTCTCAAGCAAATCTCCTTTTTCTATAGCACATCTAAATCTAGCCATCACATCCGCGTCTACAAAAAACTTTTTAGTTGGATCAAAACCAGCATCTGTTTTTGCTTTAGCTATAACTTCATCGCCTAGTGGTGCGCCATGGGAGTTATGAGAACCCTCTAATATCCCAGCACCCTTAGCAATAACAGTGTTTGCAATGATAATAGTTGGTTTTTTATTAGTTTTTGCACGAGACAACGCAAGGTCTATTTCATTGAAATTATGTCCATCACACTCTTCTACGTCCCAGCCTTGAGCCTCAAATCTAGCGCGGATATTTTCTGAGATACTTAATGAAGTTGAACCCTCAATAGTAATGCGATTTGAGTCATAGATAAGGATAAGGTTATCAAGTTTGTTGTGTCCTGCAATTGAGCAAGCCTCATAAGAGATGCCCTCTTCTAAATCTCCATCTCCACACAAACAGTAAACATTATGATCTATCACTTTTGCAGTGTCTGAATTTAACTGCTCGCCTAAAAACTTTGAAGCCATAGAAAAACCAACTGCATTAGCGATACCTTGACCGAGAGGTCCTGTAGTGATTTCTATGCCTTTAGTATGTCCATACTCTGGATGCCCCGGTGTTTTGGAGTCTAGTTGACGGAAGTTTTTTAAGTCCTCTACTTCGAGTCCATATCCCCAAAGGTAGTACAAAGAGTAGATAAGCCCCGTAGCGTGACCGCCTGAGAATACCAATCTATCACGATTTAGCCACTCTGGATTTTTTGGATTGTGATTTAGGTGCTCACTTAAAACTACTGCAATATCAGCAAGTCCCATTGGTGCACCTGGGTGTCCTGAATTTGCCGCTTGGACCATATCTGTTGCTAAAAACCTTATGCTATCTGCCATCTTTTGGCGCATCTTATTACTCATTGTCTTTACTTCCTTAATTTTGTTTCATAAATGAAGTTGACCTTCACTTCCTACCCTTATAGAGGAACAAGCCCCTACCCCGCTTAACGCATTTTTAAGTGTCTGAATTATCTTTATGTCTATTTATATATCGCACTAGAAGGGGTGAGAGCTCATGCTTTAAGTTCTCATCAAAACTCTCAAGCTCATCACTAAGCTCAAGGGCAAGTGCATCTGCCTCTTTTATGGACTCATCTAGTCCTAAAATAGTTACAAAACTATTTTTATCTTCATCATTATTTGTTAGCTTTCCTGCCTCTTGCGAGCTTTGAGTTACATCTAATATGTCATCTTGGATTTGAAAGAGAAGTCCAAGCTTAATACCAAACTCATAGAGCGACTCTGCTATCTCTTCACGTCCAACTATAATAGCCCCCATCTTAAGTGATGCGGCTATAAGTTTTGCTGTTTTGTTTATATGAAGAGTTTTAATATCTTCAATACTAAGCGGTCTATTCTCAAAATAACAATCAATGGCTTGACCCAAAACCATCCCATTTAGCCCGCCATTTTTCGCAAGTTCATTTATTAGCTGTACTCTTGTGTAGTCTGAAAATGGTGCATTTGCTAAGACTTCAAAAGAGTAGGTGTTTAGTGCATCTCCCACAAGGATGGCAGTTACTTCATCATACAAGACATGCAGAGTTGGCTCTCCACGACGAAGCGGTGAGTCATCCATTGCAGGCAAGTCATCGTGAATGAGTGAGTAGGTATGAAGCAACTCAACTGCATAAGCTGCATATCTTGCACCAGCGCTCATAAGAGGGTTATACGCTTTTACAACTCCCAAAAGAAGTGCAGGTCTAAAGCGTTTGCCACCAGCTTTTAGCATCTGTTGCAAGGCTTCCTCATAAGTAGGATGGATACTCTTTGATGTTGGTAAATTCGCTAGTAAAAAATCTTCAAAATTTTGCATATGAAATTATATATGGACTCTTGTTAAATGAGGATTAATTAGCACTAGAATTGACCTCTTCCCAAGCACCTTTTTTTTCTATTTCGCCCTTGATATTTACAAAAAACTCAAAGCCTTCTCTAAAAAAAAGCAAAGACACTGCATGGTTAAAATCATTTAAGTATGCAGCTATATCGGTAGTTGAGCTTACTTTTTTGCCATTTACCTGAATAAGCCTATCCCCAACCTTTAAACCATAACCATTAAAACTATCTCTAATTTGTGTGATAATAAGATTTGGCGAAAAATAGATTCCTTTTCGCTCTAAAAAAGTATCGCTTATATATCCTCCCCCATATCTTTTTTCTACCTTTACTTTAAACTCATAAAGTTTTGCTCCTCTTTTTATCTTTATCTTCTTCGATGTGCCTATTTTTGAGAACAAGATTTGGCGGATAAAGGTAGCTGGATTATAGACTTTTTTACCATCTAGACTTACAATTTTATCGCCCTCTTTAAAAGGGTTAGCTTTATAAAAAGGATCTACTCTATCTATTGTGACCCCACTTTTAATATCCGATACTCTAATTCCAACATCACCATAGTCACTAGAGTTTGAGCTTAAAAATCTCTCAAGATAGACCTTTTCTATGATTCCTCTATCTGTCACTATTCCTTCTAAATTACAACAACTATTTAAAAGCAGAGCTGGTGTTTGTGTTTTTTTGCTAAATATTGCAAAGTGATTTAAGCCAACTTGTTGCTTGAGTGTTTTCCCCTCTATGGCACTCCTCGCATCTACAGATGCAACACCCATTGTGAGATGATTGTTTATCTTAAATGGATGTTTGAAACTATCTTTTGTTTCTATAAGGTAGAGATTTAAAAAATTATCATGTTTTAGAATTTTTGAACTTGGAGGGAATTTAGAAAATATTAGTCTTTTATCCTTAGCAACTACTATGCTAAGTGTGGAGTTTTTTATCGCTTTAGAGTCTGTAATTTTGAGTTTGCAAGAGTCGTATCCACCTCTACAGGCGAAGATGTTTACAAAAAGAAGGCTAAGAACAAAAGCTAGCCTTAGCATCTATTTTGCCCCAAAAGGGTTCATCCCGCCCATTGAACCCAACATTCCTAAAGCACTATTTTGCTGGTTTTGTAAAACCATTTTGTTGGCATCGTTAATCGCACCAATGAGGAGAATCTGAAGTGAGTCTTTGTCATCTAAAAGAGAGTCATCAATGTTCAAGTCAAGAACTTCACCTTTACCATTAACGCTAAGTTCAACCATACCGCCGCCACTCTTTACACTAAAGGTTTTAGTCTCAAGTTCAGCTTGAAGTTTTGCAGCGCTCTCTTGCATCCCTTCAAGCATCTTGCTCATGTCGCCCATCTTTGAAAACATTATATCATCTCACTAAAGCTTCGCCTATCGGCGAGAATTTATTACATTTCATTTCAATCATCTCACTATTTTTAGATGCTATCAGCCACATAGTCAATGTTGTTATCATCATCTAAGATAACCACCTTTGGTTTGTAGTTCTCTAGCTCTTCTTCACTGTAAGTAGCATAGGCAACGATGATAATCTTGTCGCCTTTATGAACCTTTCTAGCAGCTGCTCCATTTAAACAGATATCTCTTTTACCTCGCTCACCTAAGATAACATATGTAGAAAAACGCTCACCATTGTTGACATTTAAAATTTCAACTTTTTGCCCAATTCTCATTTTGGAAGCTTCTAAAAGCTCCTCATCTATAGTAATAGAGCCAACATAGTTTAAGTTAGCATCTGTAACGGTAGCACGGTGAATTTTACTGTACAACATATCTATAGTCATAAATCTTCCTACATTCCCATCTGTTTTTTCATAGCAGCTGGAGTTATCGGCTCATCCCACTGCTCTTTATCTATAACATACTCAGTCACTACATTTCCGCCAATGATATGCTCTTCGACTATTCTATCGATCTTCTCTTTATTGAGTCCTGCGTACATCACATGTCCAGGTTCTACTAGCATTACAGGGCCTGATGAACAGCGGTTCATACATGAAGTACGAATAGGCTGAACAGTTCCCATAATCCCCTCTTTCATGAGTTTTTGTGCTAGATGCTGAAACAAGTCTTGAGTCTCAGGAGTTACACATGATGGTTTTGGCATACCCGGTGGAGCTGATTGCTCACACTTAAACATATAAAATGCTGGTTGAGGAATTCCCATTTATAATATCCTTAAAATTTTTGTCGAAATTATAACAAAAATATAGCTATTAAATATCATAAGACAAAATAAGTTTGTTTTTTTAAGCTTAAGAGTCTCTTTTTGGTTATAATGTAACCACTATTAAAAGATATAAAAACTTAAAAATACTACCTACTTTCCCCTTTTCTCATGGCTAAAGCCCATAAAAGTCTAGGGTGCGGTTATATAAATGAGTCTTCTGCAGACTAAAAGTCAATAAAAGATTTTAAAGATGGATTTTAAAAATATTGAAAAAAAGGTTCTCTCTCTTTGTCCTTATATAAAGAAAATTTCTATAGAGAAAAAAGATGACAAACTCTTTGCAAATATAGAGCCAAATTTTGAGACTCTAAAAGCTGCGAATATCATAAATATCGAGAGTGAGATTCGCTGGTATGGGGTTGAGCTTTATAATCTACAAGCAGAAGAATCTCAAAAAATTTTAGGTTATAAGATTTTAAGAGAGCCACAAGAATATAAAGAGAGTGAGCCAGATGATGAGATATACCAAAGTCTCAAGTCATTTCTTTATGAGATGTCACAAAAAGAGGTCACACAAGGCTCGCATCTAGAGCTAGATTTAGGTCTTGATTCACTTGAGTATGTAGAACTCTTTGTGTTTTTAGAGCTTAGCTACGGCATCCATATAGATGAGAAAATCTTCTCCAATATCATGGTCTTTAAAGATTTATACAACTATATAAGAACTCATAAAACCTTTATAAAACCCTCAATTATTGAGTGGAGAGATATTTTAAGTGAAGAAAAAAAAGATAAACTAATCTTCTCTCCCATCATTATGTTTATCTATAAAATACTCCTCTATCCACTCTTTAGACTCTACTTTAGACTTGATATAAAGGGCCTTGAAAATATCCCAAAAACATCTTGCATCATAGCTCCAACTCATCAGAGTATGCTAGATGGTTTCTTGATTGAGTCCACTCTTCCCTTCTCTGTGCTTAAAAACACTTTCTTTTTAGCCTTTACTCAGGTTTTTGGAACAAAACTCCTTCATCCCATTGCTACATATGGCCAAACAATCCTTATAGATGCAAACATAGACTTAAAAGATACAATGCAAAGAACTGCACTCCCACTTAAAATGGGCAAAAATCTAGTTATCTTTCCTGAGGGTGCAAGAACGCGAAATAGAAAACTCTTAGAGTTTAGACCATTTTTTGCAATGCTTGCATCTATTTATAATGTTCCAATAATCCCTACAATTATAGACGGCAGTTTTGAAGCGCTTCCTAGTGGTAAACTTTTTCCAAGACCTAAAAAGATAAAACTGCAATATTTAGAACCAATATATCCAAAAGATATGAGCTATGATGAACTTACACAACTTGTAAAATCTTCTATAGAGAAAAATCTATGAGTTTTTTAGAACTCTTTAAATCCTCCTCACTTATAGCAGCTCACAGGGGTTTTAGCCATTTAAATCCTGAAAACACTCTAAGGGCTTTAGAGTTTAGCCTAGGGCGTTGTGATTTTATAGAGATAGATGTGCAGTTAAGCAGTGATAAAAAAGCAGTTATCTTTCATGATGAGACTCTGCAAAGAACTACAAATATTGATAAACCCTTAAAAGTTTATGAGTTAAGCTATAAAGATCTATCTAGACTCGATTATGGAAGCTATTTTGATGGCATCTATGAGCCACTACTAGATTTAGAGATCGCCTTAGAGTTTGCAAAAAAACATAAGATTCCACTAAATATAGAGCTAAAAGATATCAGTGAATTTTGTGCAGATGCGGAGTTTGTATCTATAGTTTTAAGTTTGATTGATAGCTTTGAGATACAAGAGGGAGTGCTTTTATCTTCTTTTAGACATGAATATCTAGCTCTTATAAAAGAGATGAAATCAAATATAACAACAGCTATCTTAGTCGAAGATGCACTCCCAAAAAACCCTATAGAGTATCTTGTGGCTTTAGATGCTAAGGCTTATCATATCAGCGATGAGCTAGTAGATGCAGAGACTATTATGAGTTTAAGGAAGTGTGGTATTTTTGTAAATGTTTACACAATCAACGATGAAAAAAGAGCTAAAGAGCTCTTTAATATGGGTGTAACTGCTGTTTTTAGCGATAAGTTGATAAAATTTTAAAGCCACACAATGCGAAGCTGAAGCATCGCTTCGTAAAGCCGTAGCAACTCAACCTCGCTCCCAAGTTTTACTTGGGAGTGTATACATCAATAAAAATTGAAAATATGAATTCACAAGTAAAACTTGGGAACCTCACGAAGTGAGGCTCGAAACCGTTGCCAGAGTTTTTGCTTACTTTTTGCGAACAAAAAGTAAGAAGAACTTTCCTAAAAAGAAAAGCTATAAATTTTAATAAAAGAGAGTAAAAAAGTGTATTAAAGCCCCACAATGCTAAGCTCTTAACGAATTAAGAGAGCTTCTTACCCTTTAAAATCTCTCTTACAACCTCTCTATCATCAAAAGGAAACTTCTCATCATAGATGATTTGGTAAGTTTCATCGCCCTTGCCTAAAATGACTACAACATCTTCACCGACTTGATCACTAAGGGCAGCTTCAATAGCTTTTCTTCTGTTTAACTCAACACTTACAATGCTTCTATCTTCGATGCCTTGGAGTATATCATCGACTATGGATTGCGGATCCTCAGTTCTTGGATTATCACTCGTGATATAGACTTTTTTTGCTAAACTAGCTGCTACTCTGCCCATCAAAGCTCTTTTACTCTTATCTCTATCTCCACCAGCTCCAAAAACAACTAAAAGCTCTTTTTCTTTTAGCGCATTTAAGACTTGTTGCATCCCATCAGGAGTGTGAGCAAAGTCAACTATAACATTTGGCTCTTCACTCACCTGCTCCATTCTACCGCTTACTCCAGCAAAACCCTCAACAACTTCAACAATCTTCTCTAAGCCATCTTTTACTAGCAAATCAACTGCACCTATAGCTGCCATTAAGTTGTAGAGATTAAAAAAACCATGAAGTGATGAAGTAAAGGGGACTACCTCTTTAAAGTGCTGAATTATTCCACTTGAAGCATCATTTAGTGAGTATGCCATAAGTTTATAAGAAGCATTATTTTCTATGCCGTATGTAAAAGTATTTTTTATATTAAAAGAGGATTTTGGTTCATCTTTATTTATGAGTTTTCTGCCCTCATCTGCAAAAAAGCTATTTTTTGTAGCTATGTATTCACCTATGGTTTTGTGATAGTCTAAGTGGTCTTGAGTGATATTTGTAAGGATTTTAAGTTCAAACTCTAGTCCCTCTATGCGCTTTTGTGCTATAGCGTGTGAGCTAACTTCCATGATAAAAAATTCACATCCAGCATCTACTGCTTGGTAGATGTGTTTATAAGTGTTTAGCACACTTGGAGTTGTGAGTGATTTGCCCTCTATTACTTCATCATTCATAAAAAAGCCACGAGTGCCTTGCATGGCAACTTTGTAGCCCAAATCAAGTAAAAAAGAGTAGATAGCACTCGCTGTTGTCGTTTTACCGTTTGTGCCGGTAATACCTACTATTTTTATCTCTTCTACACCAAAAAGCGGAGCTATCTCTTTTACGCTAATGATGGAGTGAGCAGCTCTACTCTTTGCATCTTCGAGATACTTTTTGTTCTGAGTAGTTAAAACAAAAGCAGTTTGCTCGTCACACTCTTGTGAGTCCTCACTTACATAACGGTAAGATTGGCTAGGAAGCTCAATCTTCATTTTTTTTACTCTTTGCTAATTTTTTTAAAAGTTTTCTCAGCAGCTTATCGCTTGGGTAGATGCTAAGTGCATTTTCTAAGTAACTAAGAGCCATCTCCTCAAAGTCATTTTCTATTAGTCTGTCTAAAAAGTCTATAAAATCATTCTTTTGAGTGATAATAACACGAGTTGAGAACATAATATTTTCAAATGTTTCTTTAAAACTTGCACCTCTGTCTAGTATGGCTTTAAAATCCTCGTAGAGGATACCATCTTCATACTCTATTCTATCTCTTAGAGGTTTAGCAAAGATTTCACCGACTCTGTCTATAGCATCATCCATAGTTTGCAGTATATCACTCATAATTTTATCAGCCGACTCTTTGTCTTCATCTTTGAGCACTTCATAGTAGTCAAAAAGAGCCTCAGCACCACCCTCTCCACTCAAAGCCATTTCAGATAGTATCACACCATTATACGCCTCTTTTGAGTTTGGAAAGTCTTGCAAAACTCTTGCAAACTTCTCTAGCGCTGTTTTATAGTCTGATTTGCTAAAGTATTCTTTAGCTTGTGACAATGTTTTGTGTTTAGAAATACCGTTCATTTTTTTCTCTTTATTAAAGATTTTCTAAATTATTTTCCATACCTGCTGGTACATTTATAACTATTAACTCTGGATGTATATCCATTTTGAGCTGTCTTTCTACTCCATACTTTAGCGTACTACTACTGCTAGCGCAACCGATACATGCACCCTTTAGTTGGACATATACCTTTGCATTTTTAACTGTTATAAAATCTATATCACCACCATCTAATGCCAATGATGGACGAATCTTATCAATAGCAGCTTTTACTGGGTTAACTAGTTCTTCATCCGTAAATGGAATCATCTATTTTCCTTTAATTTATTTCTCTTATTTATATCATAAAATATGACAAAATTGCTTAACATGTCATAAAGATTTAAATTAGAACAAAGGTTTTAGTCTTTAAGTGTTAAAACTTCCAAAACATAGCTAGGTTTTCTCATACCAACTAAAATATAGTCAATATCATCTTGTAACATTAGAAATTCCAAAGCCGCATCTTGCATGACAATATCGTCATTTTTAAAAGATTCTTTTAACTCTTCTCTTGTATTTTTAGCACACTCATGCAGAACCATTTTTCTATACTCTACAAAAAACATATCTATAGAGTTTACAAGCAACTCTCTACTTTCTTCATCTAAACTTTGGAGTGATGTTCTCATATGTGGAATAATTTGGGCAAAGAAAAATGCATCATAATCGCCTATCCAACCAAACTTATGCTTTGATGCTTCTAGCCCATCAAATAGATTATAAAGAGGCTTTAATTGCTCGTTGTCACAAATATCTAAGAGTTCATTTAGATGATGATAATACTCTTTTGACTCATCATAATCAGCGAGTCTATACATTTTACCATTATACTCAGCATTTAATGGTCTATTGGCTAATACTCTAAGCCCATTTTCTTTTGCCCATTTTGCACAATTTAAACCCTCTAGTTCGAGCATGTTTATAGGAAGTTGCACTGTTGTAAAGCTGTGAGCCTCGTTTTTTGCTTCTTGTGATGCCCTTTTTGCCAGAGTAACTAAGTCTTCGTATGGTAAAAACTCATCACTTTTTTTGCTTTTAGAAAAACTGTTTGAGCTGATGCCATAACTTAAGATTCTTCCATTTTTAACTTCTAACTCTAGTGCTACGAAAGCCCTATATATTCTTCTATACATCTCATCTAGCATCTCATCTTTGTCGATGCCCTTTTTTATAGCATCTAGTAAGTAGTATTCAGGATTGTGTAGAAGATAGCAATCGACCCTTTGTATCTCTAATCTTTTTAGAGACTCTGTGAGTTGATCTTTTATAAAGGATGGAGCTATAGAGTGGAAGCAATCAGGTGAAAATTCCACCACCTCTTCAAATGGACTCTCTTTATGTCTATCCATATTTGAGCCTTGAATATAGCCAACTTTACTAACTATCTCAACCGCATCTTTTGCACTCTCATCCCCGTTCTCTGCGAGAAACTCTCTAAAGGCTAGTGCAATAGCACGCTCTGCGCCACCATCCATGTAGTTTGATGATGTATCTATCATGCTTATACCAGAGCTTATAGCATCTCTTAGCGCTTGGATATGCTGTGGATTATAATCACTTATTCTATAAGTTCCAAATGCGAAATTACTCATGCTTTATCCTAAATAAAAAGTTTTAAAGTATTTTAGAATTGGGAAGTTTATTAGATTTATAAATAAGTTTTGTTAAAATTTTAAACTTATCTTTTGATGTGAAAAAGAGCAGAAGCTCTTTTTCTAAAGAAAACTAGTTTTTATACAAGTTCAATAAACGCCATTGTAGTTGCATCACCACGACGAATACGAGTTCTTATGATTCTAGTATATCCACCAGCACGATCAACGTACTTAGGTGCTATTTCATTTACTAAAGTCTTTGTTGCTTCTTTACTTTGAAGCGCCGCAAATACTATTCTGTGAGCGTTAGAATCATTCTTACCAGCTATTGTGATAAGTTTTTCTACATAAGAACGAAGTTCTTTTGCTTTCATTATAGTAGTTTCAATTTTTCCATGTTCTATTAACGAAATACTTAGGTTTTTAAGTAAAGCTGCACGGTGTGAGCTAGTACGACCTAGTTTACGATATCCATGACGATGTCTCATCTTCTATTCCTCTTTAGCCTTGAGCGGCTTCAATTTTCTTTTTTAATGCACTAACTACATCATCTGCTAAGTCAGCACCAACTGCAAAACCAAACTCTTGCAATTTTTCTACGATTTCATCGTATGATTTTTTACCTAGGTTTTTAACATTTTTAAGGTCATTTTGACTCATTAATGCTATTTCACCTACTAGTTTAATATCAGAGCGGTCAAGACAGTTAAAACTTCTTGCACTTAAACCTAAACTATCTATGTGAGTTACCAACTTTTTAAGGTCTGGATTTTCTTCAACTCTTTCAATAGTTGTAGCAGCTTTTATGCTGATTTCAGAGTTAAACACAGCTAGTTGAGCATACATAACTTCAAGTGAGTTTTTAAATGCTTCTAGTGGAGTTACTTGTCCATCAGTTCTAATGTTTAAAACTACTCTCTCAAAGTTAGGGTTATCTTCTACAAGAACATTTTCTATCTTATAAGTTGCACTACGAACTGGAGTAAAGTAAGCATCTAGCGCTATATATCCATCTTCAAGTTCATCATGAGTATCTTCACTAGGAACATAACCTATACCTTGTGCTATTTTTATAACAAAGTTTAAGTTAGAATCTTCATTAAGAGTTGCAAGGTGAGCATCTGGAGTTACTATTTCAACAACATCGTTAGTTAAGTCGCATCCCTTAATAGTACACGGACCAGAAAAGCTATAACTTACTTCAGCTTCACTAGCTTCATCTTTGAGTTTAAAACGAATCTCTTTAAGATTTAATATAAAGTCAGAAATGTCTTCAAGCATACCACGAACAGAGTCAAACTCATGCTTAGCGCCCTCGATTTTAATAGCTATCGGTGCATAACCAACAGAAGAGCTTAATAAAAAACGGCGAAGTGGATGAGCTAAAGAGATAGCAAAACCAGTTTCAAAAGGATAAGCCATTATATTTGCTTCATTCTCACTAATCTGTTCTACCTCAAATTCTTGAGGAGCAAGTGGAGTAGTTTTAATTTTTTTCATTCTCTAACGCCTTTTATTAATTCTATTATTTCGAGTAAAGCTCGACGATTAAACGCTCTTCTACTGGAATCACAACTTCTTCTCTCTCAGGTAAGCGAGTAAAAATACCAAATACTTTCTCAGCATCAATATCAACCCATGGTGCTAAACCTGTTTGATTTGTTAACTCTAAAGCACGAACAACTTGAACATTTTTCTTGCTTGATTCACGAACTTCTATCTTTTGACCAGCTCTAACATTATAAGAAGGAATATCTAATTTCTTTCCATCTACAAGGATATGACCATGAGTAACTAATTGACGAGCAAATCTACGAGTAGATGCAAAGCCCATTCTATAAACTACATTATCAAGTCTGCTCTCTATTAGAGTAATAAGGTTTGTACCTGTATTACCTTCACGACGCTTAGCTTCAACGAAGATTGCACGGAATTGTTTCTCTGAAACACCATACATAAACTTTGCTTTTTGCTTCTCATTAAGTTGTAAACCATACTCAGAAACTTTCTTACGACGCTGACCATGTTGACCAGGACCATAAGGTCTTTTTTCTAATGCAGATTTACCTGCTAAACGACGCTCACCTTTTAAGTTAAGGCTTACACCGAATCTTCTTTCGATTTTTTCTACTGGACCTCTATATCTTGCCATCTAGTCAATCTCCTTAAACTCTACGACGCTTAGGTGCGCGACAACCGTTGTGTGGTAATGGTGTAACATCTTTCATAAATGTAACACGTATACCTTCAATAGCACCTACAGCTTTAACTGCAGTTTCACGACCTGAACCTGGACCTTGTACTTTAATACCAAGATCTTTAATACCATGAACTTGTGCTTTAGCCACTGCGTCTTCAACAGCTGCTTGAGCTGCAAATGGAGTAGATTTCTTACTCCCTTTAAAACCAAGGCTACCAGCAGAACTCCATGCAACCATATTACCCATTTCATCAGTAATAGTTACTAGTGTATTATTAAATGATGCAGAAATATGAACTATACCTCTTGCAATATTCTTTTTTACTACTTTTTTTCTAACAGCTTTTCTTTTTGCCATCTGTGTAATCCTTATGCAGCGCCGACAGTTTTACGCTTACCTTTACGAGTACGCGCATTTGTCTTAGTTTTTTGACCACGACATGGAAGACCACGACGGTGACGGAGACCTCTATATGAACCTAAATCCATAAGTGCCTTGATATCCATAGCTACTTTTTTACGTAAATCACCCTCAACCATATGGTTAGCGCGAATCTCAGCAGTAATTGCAGCTACTTCATCTTCGTTTAGTTCGAAAACTCTTTTGTTATAGTCTATGCCAGTTGCGTCTAAGATTAGACGAGAAGCATGAAGACCAATCCCATAGATGTATGTTAAACCATACTCTACTCTCTTTTTTTTAGGTAAATCAACACCAGAAATACGAGCCATGGTTATCCTTGTCTCTGTTTATGTTTTTTAACTTTGCAGATTACTCTTACAATGCCTTTTCTTTTGACAATCTTACAATCATCACACATCTTCTTTACTGAAGCTCTTACTTTCATAGAAAGCCCTTATATTAATCTCACTAAAGTCTCTTCATCCATCAGCAAAAGAATGACTTCTACCTCTAGAAAGCTTTAGTTTCTTCGACATCTTTACTGCATGTAGGTAAGTCTTTATGACTACTTACCAATACTTTTATCTTTATAAACCAATATATAGATAGAAATACTCTTGTTTTATGTTAAAACAGCAAAGCGGATTGGGATTATATCTAAAGAAATGTAAAAGGATTATTAAAGTTTACTTAGTTAGTAAAATAACTTTGCCATATCAGTAAAAAAGAGACTCTAAAGCGGCTTAATCCCAAATAACACTTACTCCATACTCTGGATTTAGTGTTATAAACTTCTTGTAATATATTTTTTTGCCATACTTTTTACTTAAGAGTTCCACCTCAAAGCTTCCCTCTTGTAAAAGTTCTCTTACTTCTTGATATGTTAACCATTTGCCATATCTAGCTAGTGTGTTTTGCCAAATTTTAAAGTCACAAGAAGCTTTAGGACTAAGTTCATACAGTTCCCCATCTTCACTAACCCATGAAGCATTTGAGCAAGCATATAGTTTTACCTTCTTACCGCTCACCTCTTTATCTCTTACCTCAATGTGCCCATCACTACAGTATGGGCATTTTCCTAAAGTCATTTCTGTACCTTTTTTACTACAATAATAGGCTAAAAAATATTTACTAAGAAATTATATTTCAAAATGCAATACTATTTTACTATTTGTAGTTTTCTTAGGCATAAAATATGCCGTCATAATGGCTCAGCATCTACTTTGCAAAAAAAACACTCTACTTAAGCCTCTTTACAAATGAGAAACAAACTGCCTCAGATGCTACAATTTATAATTTCATTCAGCCCTTTGTAAAGCTGAAATATGTTATCGTTTCTATGGCTAAATATTTATTATCTTCTTTTTTAGCTCGCACTCTAAAATTATACTTTTAACTCCAAAACACACAAGCACAAAGGCAAAAAAAACAATATGACAAAAAAACTACTTAAGTACTACCTGCTGCTAATAGCAATATTTTTCATAGGCAGACTGTTTCTGTTTATTATCTATTTTGATAGCTTTAAAGATAGTGGTGTCGACTATTGGTTGACATTTATCTATGGATTGAGAATGGATACTATTTCTTCTTCTATCTTACTCGTTATTCCTCTAATATTTCTCTCTTTTACCCCTGCAAGGTTTAAAAAATTTACTAACAGTTTTTTGAAATACTACTTTTTAGTGGTATTTTCGCTCGCTATTTATATAGAAAATGCAACCTTTTCTTTTATGGCGCAGTATGATGTACGCCCAAACTATCTTTTTGTAGAGTATCTAATATATCCGCGTGAAGTTTTTGCCATGATTTTTGCGGATTATAAATTAGAGCTTTTAATCGCGTTTGGAATGATTGGGGCATTTATTTATTTTTATTTAAAATTAGCGAAGGATGATTTTTTAAATGTTTTTGATACCCACTACATAAAAAGAGTCGCCCTTTTTATCCCTATCTTGCTAATTCTATTTATTGGAGTGCGTTCGTCCCTTGGTCATCGAGGGGCTAATATTTCAGATGCTATGTATAGTACAAATAGGATGGTAAACGAAATAACTAAAAATTCGCTTCATAGTATAGGTTATGCCATTTATAGCAATCTTGTACATGAGGGCAAGGAAGTAAAACAGTATGGAAAAATGAATATAAGTGATGCCCTCCAAAGGGTTCAAAAAAGATTAAATATTCACTCAGATGACAAAGAGTCCATCTTTTCAAGAATCGAAAAAAGCCATTTTAAAAATGAAAACCCTAAAAACCTAGTTATCTTCGTACAGGAGAGCCTGGGTTATCAGTTTGTCAGTGCTGTGGGAGGAGAAGATGGTATAACTCCAAACTTCAACCGCTTAAGCAAAGAAGCTATACTTTTTAAGGATCTATACTCAAATGGAACGAGAAGTATCAGGGGGCTTGCTGCAATTACTGCTGGAAATCTTGCGGTACCTGGAGTAGGTGTATTAAAAAGAAATAAATCACAAAGTGACTTTTTTACTATCGCATCAGCTCTTAAGCCCTTTGGATATCACACATCTTTCATATATGGAGGAGAGAGCAGATTTGACAATATGAGAAGCTGGTACTCTGGAAATGGTTTTGATGAGATTATAGATCAACCCCAATTTGAAGATCCAACTTTTGTTGCTCCTTGGGGTGTCTGCGATGAAGACTTAGTGATAAAGGCAAATGGTGAGTTTAAAAAGATGCATGCAAAAAATCAAAAATTTGCTACCGTTATGTTTTCGCAATCAAACCATGCGCCTTTTGAGTTTCCGTATGATAAGATTGAACTCTTAAAAGATGTAGAGCCAAATAGCGTAAAAAATGCTGTAAAATATGCAGACTTTGCAATTGGTCGTCTGTTTGAACTTGCTAAAAAAGAGCCCTATTATAAAGATACTATCTTTGTAGTAGTAGCAGATCATAATGTAAGAGTTCACGGTGGTGATATGGTACCTGTTGATATGTTTCATATTCCCGCAATGATCTTAGGAGATGGTGTCGAGCCTATGGTATATGACAAAATTTCTTCACAACCTGATGTGTTGGCAACAGCACTTGATTTAATAGGGCTTGATTTAAAATATCCTATCATGGGTCACTCAATCTTTAGCGATAAAAAGCAAAACATCTCACTGATGCAGTTTCACTCTTCATACGCGCTAAGAGTAGATGATAAAGTAGCGATTATAAGGCCAGGTCAAAAACCACTTACCTTTTCATATAAAGATCCAGAAACATATTTGGATACAAAAAATCATCTGACTCCTATTGAACATGATGAAGAGTTGCAACAAGATGCATTAGCCTTTGTCGTAATATTGGATTATATGTACAACAAGAAATTATATAAATAAAAATAGGATGTAACTTGGATTATGGATTCGTATTTAGAAAAATTTAACAGCTCTATAAAAAATACGCTTTTTGACAAACTGCCACTAGAGATGCAAGAGTTTATAAAACAAAAATCTCTAAAATTAAGATTTACGCATCAAGAGATAAAGCAAATTATAGATATTTCAAGAGATTTGACTCTCTGGGATGAGGGGACTATTGTAGATATATTCCCAGAGCATGATCAAAAAAAAGTAGTCTTTGCTCGGCTAAAAAAGGCCTATGAAGAGTTAAGATGTAAACCAAATTCATATAAAGATTTTGAGTTAAAAAACATTCCACAAGAGCAGAGGTTTAACTTTAAAACTGAAGCGAAAGAGGGTTTTGGACTTGGACTATGTCCTGTGGCATCAGAGAAGACAAGATGCTGCAATCTTTTAACTCTAGATGCTGTTGAGAGCTGTGGTTTTGACTGTTCATACTGTTCAATTCAGAGTTTTTATAACCAAAATACCATCACCTTTGATAGTAACTTTGCAGATAAACTAAAAAATCTAAAACTAGATAAAAACAAGACTTATCATATAGGAACAGGTCAGGCATCTGACTCACTTATGTGGGGAAATCGTGAGGGCATCTTAGAGGCTCTTTTTAGTTTTGCAAATGATAACCCAAATGTTATTTTGGAGTTTAAAACAAAATCAGACAATATAAAGTACTTCTTAGAAACACAAGTTCCTAAAAACATACTTTGCACATGGTCACTAAACACTCCAACCATCATAAAAAACGAAGAGCATCTAAGTGCATCACTAGATAAACGCTTAAAGAGTGCCAGAGCTTTAGCAGATAAAGGTGTAAAAGTAGGTTTTCATTTTCATCCTATAGTTCACTATGATGGTTACCTTGATGAGTATGCGGAGGTTTACAAAAGGCTTTTAATCGAGTTTAGCTCAGATGAAGTTGCACTTGTGAGTTTTGGAACTCTAACATTTATAAAGCCAGTTATAAAACAACTCAGAGAGCGAGACTTTAGAACTAAAATAACCCAGATGCCTTTTGTAGATGCAAGTGGAAAAAGCTCATATCCAGAGGATATAAAAGTAGAGATGTTTAAGTCGGCTTATGAGAGCTTTAGTCCTTGGCATAAAAAGACTTTTTTCTACCTCTGCATGGAAGAACATCAGATGTGGGCTAAGACTTTTGGCTATCAGTACTCAACAAACAACGACTTTGAGCGTGCAATGCTTGGTGCTTATGCTAAAAAGCTAGATATGGATTTTTTAGTTTGAGGCTTTTAAAAGTAACTTTTTTAGCCTTTATGCTCTTCTCATCAGATATGCTAGTTGCAAAAGGAACAAAGCCTATCTCAGTTAAAGAGAAAAAAAAGAAATTTTTTCACACCTTTGTACCAGCTGTAAACAGTGTTTACCTAGAACTTAGCAGAGATTATAGAGATATCAAAAAAAATATAAAAAATCCAAAATATAAAAAAAGAATCTCAAACTTGAAAAAAGAGTATAAGGCCAAAACAGATAGAGAGTTACTTTTAGCACTAAAACCTCATCCTATAAGTATAACGCTAGCACAAGCCGCTATGGAGAGCGCTTGGGGAACTTCAAAGTTTTACAAAAAAGCCAACAATGTCTTTGGCATCTGGTCGTTTAATAAAAATGAGCCTAGAATAGCTGCATCACAAAAACGAGGTAAAAAAACTATCTGGCTTAAAAAGTATCCATCTGTTAGGGAGTCTGTAAAGGATTACTATATAAATATCTCACGCTCTCATGCATTTGTTGAGTTTAGAGAGTTAAATATGAAAACAGCTGATCCATATAAACTTGTAAAGAAACTAAATCACTATTCAGAGATGAGAGAGAAATATACAAAAGAGCTAACTTCTGTTATGAAACATAACAAACTACACAAATATGATAAGCATTAGTTCTTAAATCTGACTAAGATCATGCCTGCAAACTTATCTCTGTTGTAGTACTCAACTCTATATGTAGTGCCAGTTTTGTCTATAGAAAAACGCTTTTGTATCTCTTTTTTTGTTATCTCTACTCCAGTTTCTACGCCACTTTTGTTTACATATCCTATGACATTTACTCTATAGCCATTTGCTTCATAGGCTAAAAAGTTTCTCTCTACTTCCAAAATTTCGCCAAACTTAGCATCTATCTCTTTGCCATCTATCTTAAACTTTACAATATTGTCATCCTTATCCATATCCAGATAGTCAGCACTTAGCTTTGAGAGTCTTCTATTTCCGTACTGAATCACATAGTTGTTACCATCTTTTATAATGAGAAGAAGCGGATTGCTAGCTTTAAAATCAACCACTCCATCTTTTTTTATTGGAAAGTAGTTTACAATATCCCTTATCTGTGCAAGAGGCAGTCTTATCTTCTCTTCATACAAAGAGATATGAATGTCATTATTTATAGCACTATAAACTCCCTCAGGATTAAGAGTAAATTTTCTTTTGTACTCTATACCCATAATGTCCATATATTTCTCAAGCGCTAAGAGATGATAATAGACTCTTTGGTGAGTAGCAAGGTTTTTACTAGCCTCATTGCCAAAGGCAGCTTTCCCTTCGTTGATGGCAAAATAAGTAAGAGACTTTTGCATCTCCAAATCACCCTCTTTTGTTCTAGTGTTGTGAAGATGATATCTGTGTTCATCTTTTATAAGATGAGTATTTACATGCTCTACTACGCTAGATGCGATATCTTCAAGGTTTGAGTATGCCTCTATATCTATCTTTGACTGATCTATGATAGAACATTGTCCCCATCTTTGTGGAGAGTGCATATCATCTTCATAAGTTTTTCTATAAAACCCACTTCCGTCATGTAGATTTACTACAAGTTTTACATTTTCATCTTTTATGTAGTTTTTTATTCTCTGGATAGTCTCATACTCTGGATCTTTTTCGCAAAGCTTGGCAAACTTTCTGTTCATATCTCCATGAGGCCCTCTATTTCTTTTTATAATACTATAGAAATTTAGGTTTGGAACTACCCAAAGAGAGCCTTTTGTTATCTCATAATGGGTGGCTAAGAGAGATGCTGAGATAAATCCACCAGGTTCGTCTCCTTGAATTCCACCAACAACAAGTAGAGTATTTCCATCTTGCTCACCTTTTTTAATCAGATCAAATTTAAAAAGGTCTTGTGCATTTAAAAGAGAGAAAAACAGAAAAAGAGCGATGCTAAATAACTTCAACATGCCAAGGCTCAAACCTCACTCCATCACTATTGTTTTTTTTATATCTCATGTTGATATATGGTAGTTTTATCATCATCTCAAACTCTGCAGTTGTTGCAAACTCTTCTGTAAAGTTTTTATGTCCCCAACCACGCAGACCAACATCAAAGTCACTGATGGTGTGGTAGGAGTAGGCTGGAGGTGCGATATCTATAGATGCCTTTGTAATATTTCCGCCATTTCGGTTTAGTTTATTTACATAAAGACTTAGCTGTTTTACAACATTTCTAACACCCGAGGTAAGTATCAAAGAGTCTCCTACATCTTTTAAGAGTTTGTCATAATCTTCTAGCGGCTTACCTTTAAAGAGATAGTGGCCAGTATAAGGAATCTTAACAACATCTTTTTGAGATATTTGATTGTTTAGATTTTTACAGGTCTTTGCTCCATAAAAGCCGTACTCATTTGGCTCTTCATTAAAAAACCTCTCTATTAAAGAGAGTTCATCGTCTAAAAATGCACCAATAGTTGGATAGTTTTTTGCATAATATATTGCCTCATCAAAAGAGGTCAAGTTAAAGTTTGCAAAACCCACATAACCCCTAAGCCTTGTAAACCTAGCATCTAGTCTCTGTAGAGTTTTATATTCGCCATAGGACAAAAATACATCACTGTTTGTTTGTACGAACTCTTTAGCAAAAAGCGGTGACAACGATAAAGTAGTTAAAAAAAGTCTTCTATTCATAATCGCAATTGTACCCTAAATAACCCCTTAATTTAGTTTTTAAACATTATATAAACTTATCCTCTATCTTTTTTGCTCATTATATTTTTTTGGTTATAACTACTCTATACTTTTTTTAATCGTTTTTACATAACAAAAAAGATACAATCTTAAAATATTATCATTTAATTATTTTAACCATCAAGGACGCCAAATGCAACAAAGCCAACACTTAGAACTTGGTTTAATCAACACTCTACTTATAGATAGACTTACAACTCCCGGTGCATACCTGATGGCACTTGATGGAAATGATGTACTTCTGCCTGGTCAATACCTAACTCCCGATATGAAAGAGAGAACTCTTGTAGATGTTTTTTTATATACTGACTCAGAAGATAGACTAGTTGCAACTACGCTAAAACCAAAAGCGATGTTAGAGGAGTTTGCTCTTTTAGAGGTTATAGACACTGCACCTTTTGGGGCTTTTATGGATTGGGGACTTCCTAAAGATCTGCTTTGTCCTAAGATGCTACAAAAGACTCCTTTTAGAGTTGGAGAGAAGAGATTTGTAAAGGTTATCTACGATGAGCAGACTCATAGACTTGTTGCAAGTGAAAAACTAGGCGATTTTTTCCTTAAAAAAGTAAAAGGGATAAAACCAGCTGATGAAGTAAATATCACCATCATCACAGAAACACCGCTAGGATTTAAGTGTATCGTTGAAGACAAATATGAAGGGCTCATATATCACAATGAAATCTTTGAAAAAATCTCTTTAGGAGATAAAAGAACGGCATATGTAAAAACCATCCGTAAAGATGGAAATATCGACCTCTCTCTTAGAAAAGCTGGGGATAAAAAGGCAAACTCATCTAGCGATAAAGTCCTAGAGCTCTTAAAACAAAATAGTGGCATCATGCCTTACAACTACAAAAGTGACGCAGAACTTATCAAAGATGTATTTGGGCTTAGCAAAAAAGAGTTCAAACGATCACTTACAGCTCTTGTAGATGCAAAAAAGATAGAAGTCAAAGATAGTGGCATCTATCTTTGCTAATAGTTGCCAAGTTATAAGAAAAGTATCAAGCCAAATTAACTATAATCACCCAAATTACTAAAAGGAATCTCTTTTATGTCTTACTTAGAATCACATCCTGACGAAAATGGCTATTTTGGTCGTTTTGGTGGTGCCTATATTCCACCTGTTTTAGAACAACCATTTGCCGAGATTACAAAAGCTTACGGTGAACTCAAAAACTCACCTAAATTTTTAGAAGATTTAAAATATGTTAGAAAGCACTATCAAGGTCGCCCTACTCCTATCTCTTATGCTAAAAACCTCTCAGAGCATTGTGGTGGTGCAAAGATCTACCTAAAAAGAGAAGATCTAAACCACACAGGAGCGCACAAACTAAACCACTGTATGGCGGAAGTTATCCTTGCAAAGCATCTAGGAAAAACAAAAGTTATAGCTGAGACTGGAGCTGGTCAGCACGGCGTTGCACTTGCAACTGCCGCTGCATATTTTGGCTTAGAGTGTGAGATACACATGGGCGAAGTGGATATCGCAAAAGAGCATCCAAATGTTATTCGCATGAAGATACTTGGTGCAAAAGTTATCCCTGTCTCACATGGTCTTAAAACTCTAAAAGAGGCAGTTGATAGTGCCTTTGATAGCTATATAGCTCAAGTCGATAGCTCTATCTACTGCATAGGTTCTGTTGTTGGACCTCACCCTTTTCCACTGATGGTAAGAGATTTTCAATCAGTTGTTGGATATGAGGCAAAAGAGCAGTTTTTTGAGCATGAAGAGTCTCTCCCAGATGCAATAGTTGCTTGTGTTGGTGGTGGAAGTAACTCTATGGGAATCTTCTCTGCATTTATAGATGATAAAGAGGTAGCTCTTTATGGGGTTGAACCTATGGGAAGAGGCGAAAAACTAGGCGACCATGCTGCATCTCTGACTTATGGCGAAGAGGGAGTTATGCATGGCTTTAACTCTATTATGCTAAAAGATGATAAGGGTGAGCCAGCTCCTGTTTACTCCATAGGTTCTGGGATTGATTATCCATCTGTTGGGCCTGAGCATGCTCACCTTATGAGCATAGGTAGAACAACTGTCGGACTTTGCAATGATAAAGAAGCAGTAGAAGCATTTTATACTCTCTCTCAACTCGAGGGAATCATCCCAGCGTTAGAGTCCGCTCACGCTGTGGCATATGCTATGAAGCTTGCAAAAACTCTAGGCAAGGATAAAACTATACTTGTAAACCTAAGCGGTAGAGGCGATAAAGATATAGATTTTGTGATTGAAAACTATCCTATACCAAACGCTAAGTTTTAAGCTCTTTTGTTTTTGCATAAAGAAGTAAAACGACTCCACTAAAAACTATGGCTGCTGTTACAAACAAAGCAGCCTTATAATCTCCAAAACTCTCAACAAGTGCCACGCTGTAAAGCGGCGCACTCACCTGCCCGATGCCATAAACCGCTGTCATTGCACCCATTAAAACTACAGGATTTTTAGGAGAGAGCTTTCCACCTAGATGCATAAAAAGAGCAACTAACCCTATAAATGTGCTTCCATAAAGTGCTCCACTAAAGAGGACAAGATAGATATTTGAGCTTAGCGCTGGGATAAGGATGCCCACAACTTGAAGGCTCATTGCAACTATGATGATATTTAAACTCCCATAGCTATGAGCTAGTCGCATCCAGATGATAGAAGATGGGATTCCTGCGATTCCAACTACAAGCCATGCTAAACTTCCATAACCCTCTAAGCCTTTGAGTGAGTTTATGATATCAGGTAGAAATGTTCCCTGAACCACAAAACCAACTCCCTCGGTAAAGTAAGCCAAGATAAGCAAAATCACAAAAGGTGAAAAAGTAGAGAGAGTTAACTTATGCTTTGGTGCATCTTGCTTAACTAGCTTATCAAAAGAGAGGATATACCAAGAGTAAAAAGATGCAACAAAGGCAGAGATGCCAAGAACCAACCAAGCAGTAGCAAAGTTTGCATCTTTTAAGACAAACTGACTTATAAGGTCGCTCAAAACTATAGCAAACCCAATCCCGCTAAAATGAATCCCCATAGCTTTTGTTTTATCTTCGTAATTTAGCTTTACCATAACGATAGCACCACCAACAATGAGCACCATTGCCGAGCCAAATCCTGCTACAACTCTAGAGATTATCCAAGCTAACTCACTTGTGCTTGTTGCTAAGATGAGCGTTGTAGCTACACTTAGGATAAGACCAAGTCTAAAGTACCTCACTTTTGCGTTTATATCTTTTATAAAGATGCTAAATATCGCTCCGCCTAAGTAACCACTAAAATTGAGTGAGGCCAAAATCCCAGCATCTGTGATGGATAAAAACCCATCAAGCATAGCTGGAAGCAGAGATGTAAAGGCAAATCTAGCAACTCCAACACCTATAAAGATAGATATAATACCAGCTAAGATAATGCTATAGTTGTTGTTTTTATCTAGCAAGAAAATCTCTCTTTTAGCATACAGCCAACTCCATAAGGTTTCTTAGAATAAAAGTCTTTTGAGTGGTTAACTATAAGTGCGTGATACTCTTGAAAGGCTATCACTCTTTGTTTCTCATCTTTTATAAACTCTTCTAAGCTCTTTTGCATTAGCTCTTTCATCTCTTTGTATTTTGCTCTCTCATCTATGAGTCCTAACTCTAGGAGGACTCTTTTGGTGTAAGCATCTATCTCAAATTCGCTCTGGTTATACCCGTACAAAAGTATAGAATCAGCGCTCTCCTCGCCTATTCCTAAAACGCTTAAAAGCTCATCTCTTGATGGAACCCTTCCATCTAAACTTTCATAAAAATGGATAAATTCTAAGATATATCTAGCCTTTTGATTAAAGTAGCCTGATGGCTTGATGGCGAGTTTTAAGCTCTCTATATCTAGCTTTTTTATAGATGTGGGGTTTAGTGCATCTAGTGCTTTTAAGTTTTGTAGTGACTTTACAACTGATTTAAAAGTTGTGTTTTGAGTAAGAATAGTGCCAAGTGCAACCTCAAAAATCTCATCACTTGTTTTGTTAAATCTATAATTACCCTTATCGTAACCACTCTTTAGAAAAGGCCACCATCCTTGTGGACCATAACTCTTATATAGAAGTTTATACATCTCATAAATCTTTAACTCTTTACTCAAAACAGACCCCATAGATAAATTTGCAAAAATTATACCTAACACTAAGGCAAAAGATAGGATATTTGTAAATAATGTGAGAGTATTACTGTTGATGGTAAACTCTTTTATATACATTGAATTTTAGAGCTTCGATCTATAAGATGAGAGAAAGTGATAAAAAGGGTTATATTTAAAACGTTTTACTAACTCAAACAGGAGAGAAAGAGTTAGTAAAAATGGCCTTGAGGTCAAGTTAAGACCATATATATAAAGAATCGTAATAGTATTATATATTTATAAAGTTACTGAAGTGTTAATAAATAATTTGACTGCAAAGTTTAATATAAAAAATAGCTATAGGATTAACATATTCTTATCTCTTTTTAGATAACATTGCTTGCATAAAGGTGTTTTACTTTAAAGCAGATTTGGCAAAACAAAACTTGGGTAAAATACAGCTATAATCCGTTTGAGAATAAACAAACTAATTTAAGGATATAAATATGATAGTACATAACTCACTAGAAGAAGTAAGAGCAAATATAGATATAATAGATGATAAACTCGTGGAGCTTATCTCTCAAAGAAGTCACCTAGTCCGTCAAGCTGCTAAGTTTAAAAACTCTGTAGAAGAGGTTAAAGCTGATGAGCGTATAGAGTTTATAATGCAAAAAGTTCGCCATAAAGCGATAGAACTCAATGTTTCTCCAAACTTAATATCAGAACTTTTTACTATTATGATTCATGAGATGGTTGAGACAGAAATCTCAGAATTTAGAAACGCTCATACATTTTAAGCCTATGATGAAATATTTTTTACTACTAACATTAAGTTTTTTTTCCCTCTTTGCATCTGATGCTTTTGTAACTCCAGCACAATTAAAATCATCACTGAATGATAAAAATATTATTATTCTTGATGTCTCAAATGAAGAGCTCTACATAACAAGCCATATAAAAGGCGCCATCCACACTAATGTAAAAATGTTTATAGATAAAAACCCTTTAAACAAATATCCAACCTTAGCATCTGATGAGATTATACAAGTTGCTCTAAGAAAACTAGGCATTAACGATGACTCTAAAGTCATTATCTACTCTCATAACTCCAAAGAGGCTATTTTTGATTCTAGCTACTTAGCTTTTATACTCTTATATAGTGGACTTGAAGATGTTAGCATCTTAGATGGCGGTTATATGGCATGGGTATTTGAAAACAATCTTCTAGTCTCATCACTAATTCCAAAAATAAAAAATGGAACAGTTACTATAAAGCCAAGAAAACATCTTATAGCGACTACTAATGATCTACAAAACTCAGATGTAAAGATATTAGATGCAAGACCATATGATGATTACTATGGGATAAGCCGTTCAGACGGGGTACTAGGGGTTGGGCATATAAAAGGTGCAAAGTGCAGCTATACAGCTACTAAGTTTTTAAAAGACAATACTCTAAGAACTAAAAGTGAACTAGACGATATATATCTAGCTGGATTTGCCTTAGATAACGATAGCGAAATAATCGTCTACTCTAGAGATGCCCTAAGTGCTAGCATGGAGTTTTTCATAGTTTATCAATATATGGGTTTTAAAAATACAAAACTATATGAAGCTTCGCTTTTGGAATGGGGAAATGAAAAGAATCTGTCAATGACAAGGTTTAAATGGGAATAATGCTTTTATCATGAGTGTAGGGAAGATTTTAAATAATATCTTCCCCAAAGCTCATAATAATGTTAAAAATAGGTAATAAAAACCTCTTTTTTACTTGTAGCGATAAGTAATACGACCCTTATCAAGAGAGTATGGAGTTAGTTCTAACTTTACCTTATCACCTGGAAGTATCTTTATATAGTGCATACGCATCTTACCTGCGATATGACATAAAATGATATGTCCATTTTCTAATTCAACACGGAAAGTTGCATTCGGTAATGCTTCAATAATCTTGCCGTCAACTTCTATAACATCAGCTTTAGCCATTTATAAGTCCTTTTTAACTCTTAAGCAAGAGATAATATCTCAGCTTTACCGTTGATAACTGCAACAGTATGCTCATAGTGTGAACCGCGTAAATTATCGGTACTAACAACATCCCAGTCATTTTCTAAAATAATTGGTTGTGACTCTTTTTGACAAATCATAGGCTCAAGACAAAAAACCATCCCGTTTTTTATTTTTGGCCCTGATTTTGGGGTTTTACCATCTAGGTAGTTTGGAATTTCAGGCTCTTCATGAGGCTTCTTTCCTATACCATGGCCACAAAAACTATGTAGTGGTACAAAACCGCGGGAGATAATGAATTTTTCTATCAAAAATGAGAGCTCTTTAAATCTTAAACCCTCTTTTATCTCATCAATAGCATAATAAAGTGCATCTTTTGCACAAGCTATAAGTTCTTGATCATTTTTTGATATCTCACCAACACCAACTGTAATTGCAGCATCTCCAAACCAACCATTAAGTTCAGTTCCAATATCATAACCGATAATATCACCCTCTTGGAGTTTATAATCAGTTGGGATACCGTGAATAATAACTTGATTTAGTGAAGTACAAACTGCATTGGGGAAGCCATAGAGGCCTTTAAAAGATGGTCTAGCATCATGAGAGCGAATAAAATCCTCTGCCATAGCATCTAGCTCTTTTAAAGAGATGCCTACTTTTGTGTTTTTTGCAAGAAGCTCCAGTGCGCCGCCAACAATCTTGTTAGCTGCACGGAGTCTCTCTATTTCTTGTGGTTTTCTAAGTGCAATAGCCATTATTTATAAACCAACAGCACTTAAGGTTTCATACTTACTCATATAAATCTGAGCTTCAATCTTTCTCATGGTATCAAGAGCAACTTGAACGACGATTAAAACCGCAGTACCACCAAAGAAGAATGGAACACCCATACCTTTGATAATCATAAATGGAAGAGTTGCAACAAGTCCAAGATAAAGAGCACCTGTAAAAGTTAATCTACTAGCAGTCTCGTTTAAAAACTCTCTTGTAGCTTCACCTGTTCTGATACCAGGAATAAATCCACCTTGTCTCTTTAGGTTATCAGAGATATCTTTTGCACTAAATGTAATCGAAGCGTAAAAGAACGCAAAGAAAACTACAAAAAGAAATGTCAAAAAGTTAAAAAAGTAACTATTTGGATTTAGTAAGTCAGCAATTCCCTGAATAGTGGGGTTCGTACTACTTGATAAAATCGTCATAGGAAACATCAATATCGCAGATGCAAAGATAACTGGAATAACACCGGCTAAGTTTACTTTGATAGGGATGTAGTTCATAACTCTTTTGTTTTGATTTTGCATCATAACTTTTTTAGCATATGTAACTGGTACACGGCGTTCACCGAGTTCAACATAGATAATAATCGCAACTGTAGCCATTATAAGAGCCAAGATTGCAATCACAGTTAAAAAACTCATAGCTCCAGTGTTTACCATAGTGATAGTTTGACCTATTGCACTTGGAATTGCCGAGACAATACCTGCAAAGATAATAAGCGAAATACCGTTACCAATACCACTTTGAGTTATCTGCTCACCAATCCACATAAGTAGCATTGTTCCTGCGAGCATCGATACAGCAGAGAGAATTATAAATGTGTTATGATCAGCTATAATCGCACTATTTCCATTTGGACCAGTTAAACTTTGTAAGCCAACACTAATACCAATTGCTTGGATTATAGTAATAACAATAGTCGCATAGCGAATAATTTGCATATACTTAACCATTCCATCTCTCTCTTTTTTCATCTGGCCTAGTGGAGCAAAAGTAGCAGCTAAAAGTTCCATAATGATTGAAGCGGTGATGTAAGGCATGATTCCAAGAGCGATAATAGACATTCTCTCAACAGCATTTCCACTAAACATATTAAATAGTCCTAGTGCATCCGCTTGATGTGAATCGAAAAATGAGGCAATAACGGCAGTATCAACGCCAGGAACTGGCACGTAAGCCAGTAGGCGATAGATAAATAAAAAACCGATAGTAATAAGTATCTTATTTACTAGATTTTTATTCACGACTATTTACCTGTAGTAGTAACGCTGTCGTCTTTGATTTTTGATGCTAAGTCTTTAGCATTCGCACCAACAAGTTTAACTTTGCTAACACTTGCAGCAATTTTGTGAACACCACGGATAGACTCCATAGTAATCTCTGCTAACTCTGCAACCGCTTTAATCTTCTCAACATTAATAACATAAGGCTTTACGTTATTAGTGCTAAATCCAATCTTTGGAAGTCTCTTTGCAAGTTGCATTTGACCACCCTCAAAGTTTCTCTTTCTTTTGTTACCTGAACGAGATTTTTGACCTTTTTGTCCACGAGCTGAAGTCTTTCCAGTTCCTGAACCTTGTCCACGACCAACTCTTTTACGATTCTTTGTAGAACCTTCAGCTGGTGTTAAATTTTCAATACCCATTATCTATCCTTTAATACGAGTTAATGCTTCAACTGTAGCACGAACCACTGTGTTTGGATTGTTTGAGCCTATTGATTTAGTAAGCATGTCTTGAAAACCTGCAAGCTCTAGAACAGGACGAACTGCTCCACCCGCAATAACACCAGTACCTTCTGATGCTGGCTTTAAAAGAACACGACTTGCATTATATTTATGCTCAATATCATGTGCAATAGTTGTACCTTTGATGCTTACTGTAGTTAGGTTTTTAAAAGCGTTATCAACAGCTTTTCTGATAGCATCAGGAACTTCTTTTGCTTTACCAGTACCGTATCCTACTGTACCATTTCTATTACCAACTACTATAAGTGCAGTAAAACGAAATCTTCTACCACCCTTTACAACTTTAGTAACACGACCAATATTTACAATCGATTCTTCAAATTCTTCTCTATTGATTTCCATTATTGCCCCTAGAACTTTATTTCGTTTGCACGAAGTGCATCACCAAACGCAGCTATTACACCATGGTATTGGTAACCATTACGATCAAAAACAATCTCAGAGATATTAGCAGATTTAAGTTTAGCAGCAAATGCCTCACCTAGAGCAGCAGCTCCCTCTTTGTTTGATTTGTGACCACTCTCTTTTGAATTCAGTGCACAAATAGTTGTAGCACTAACATCATCAATAGCCTGTACACTCACATAACGATTTGAACGAAACACAGAAACACGAGGAAGTGTAGCACTACCAGATATTTTTGCACGAATACGACGCTTTCGTTTTATACGATTAGCAATTTTGCTTTTTAATACTTTAGCATTCATCTATACTCCTCCCTTATTTCTTAGAAGTCTTACCGGCTTTACGCACGATATGTTCTTGCTTGTATTTTACACCTTTACCTTTGTAAGGCTCTGGTGGTCTAAATGCTCTAACTTCTGCAGCAGCTTGACCAAGCGCTTGCTTGTCATGACCCTTAAGAGTTATTAGATTTTTCTCTACTGTAGCTTCGATACCTTCTGGAAGTTCAAAGTTAATATCGTGTGAGAATCCTAGTTGAAGGTTTAGTACTCTGCCATTTACTGCAGCACGGTAACCAACACCATTTATTTCAAGTTCTTTTGTGTAACCATCAGTTAGACCAGTAACGATATTTTGCGCTAATGTTCTATATGTTCCCCAAAATGCTCTATGGGCTTTTTCATCTGATTTTGGATTAAAAGAGATTGTGTTGCCTTCAAGTACGAAGTCAATATTCCCTCTAGTATCTAAATCTACACTCTTATTGCCTTTAGCAAAAGTTATAACATCGCCATCTGTACTAACTTTGATATCGCTAGCAAAATTTACAGGTAATTTTCCAATTCTTGACATGTTATCCCCTTACCAAACTGTACACATAACTTCGCCACCGATGCCAAGCTCATAAGCTTTGTCATTTGGTAGAACGCCGTGTGATGTACTAACTACAATAGTTCCGTAGCCATTCTTAAATCTTTTAATGCCTTCTTTACCTTTGTAAACACGACGACCTGGCTTAGATACTCTTTGTAACTCATTGATAACAGTTTTACCCTCATCATTGTACTTAAGTACAACTTTGATAGTTTTTTTAACACCGTCTTCAACAACATTACAACTCTCTAAGTATCCTTTTTCCACTAAGATATTTGCTAATGCTTCAACACTCTTTGAGTGCACTAAAGTAGTAACTGGTAATCTTCTCATACCTGCATTACGAACGCGTGTTAACGCATCTGACACTAAGTCATTTATTGCCATTTAATTTTCCTTGTTTGTTGCAAGTTAAAATTTTAAAATCTTAACTGCGAATGAATAGTAGTTTCTATTTTTGGAACGCTTTTGGAAATAATTCCATAAGCTACGCTAACGCTAGGTTTTTCTCGGCGAAAAGCCCAACGTACTAGTGCGTTTATAATACACTAGTAATGCGTTGTTCTACCAACTAGACTTTCTAACACCTGGGATTAATCCCTCGTTTGCCATTTTTCTAAAACAGATACGGCAGATTCCGAAGTCACGAAGTACTGAGTGTGGACGACCACAGATTTGACATCTTGTGTATCCACGTACTTTGAACTTAGGCTCTCTTGCTGCTTTAGCTATCATTGACTTTTTAGCCATTAGTTACTCCCTTTAGTAAAAGGCATACCCATTTTCTCTAAAAGAGCAAAACCAGCCTTATCAGAATCAGCACTTGTTACAACTGTAATGTTCATACCATGAATTTGCATGATTGAATCATAGCTAATCTCTGGGAAGATAAGTTGTTCATCAAGACCGAAGTTATAGTTACCACGACCATCAAAACCATTTCTAGGAACACCACGGAAGTCCTTAACACGAGGAAGTGCAATAGAGACTAAACGATCTAGGAAGTTATACATGCTCTTGCCACGAAGTGTTACACGAACACCAACTGGCATACCCTCACGAACTTTAAAACCAGCTACTGATTTTTTAGCTATAACTGTAGTTGCTTTTTGACCAGCAATCTTAGTTATTGTGTCTTCGATATTTTGAATTAGCTTGTTATCTTTCATTGCAAAACCAGCACCAACAGAGATTACTATCTTCTCTAGTTTAGGAGTTTGCATAGCATTACTAACACCTAATTCTGATTGCAATTCAGCTCTTAGCGCTAAATATTTATCTTTTAAACGAGCCATTATTATGCCTCCACTTTACGAACATTTGAAACATCTATTGGCATCTCTTTATTGATATGTCCGCCTTTAGTATTGTCTTCAGTTGGTTTGATTGCTTTTTTAGCTACTTTACAACCCTCTACTATTACCTTGTTTTTCTTAGGCATAACAGAAAGTACTTTAGCTTTAGTTCCACGATCGTCACCAGCGATAATTTCTACAGTATCGCCTTTTTTAAATTTAAATTTTGCCATTAAACAACCTCCGGTGCAAGAGATACGATTTTCATAAATCCAGCATAACGAACTTCACGACCAACAGGTCCAAAGATACGAGTACCTATTGGCTCTCTCTTGTCATCAAGTATAACAGCTGCATTGTCATCAAAACGGATAAGAGAACCATTTTCACGGTGAACCTCTTTAGCAGTTCTAACGATAACAGCTTTTACAACTTTACCTTTTTTAACTTTAGCAGTTGGAGTCGCTTTTTTAACAGAAGCAACTATAACATCGCCTATTGTTGCGTAACGACGTTTTGAACCGCCAAGTACCTTAATACACATAATCTCTTTAGCACCTGTATTATCAGCTACATTAAGACGAGTAAAACCTTGAATCATTACTCTGCTCCTTTTATAACCGATTTAAGTCTAAAAGATTTAGTTTTTGAAAGTGGACGACACTCTACTGCTGTAATCTCATCACCTACTTTTACTTCATTGCGCTCATCATGTACTAAGTACTTTTTGAAACGTCTTACAACTTTGTGGTAACGAGGATGCATTACACGGCGTTCTACAACGATAGAAACCGTTTTTTGCCCTGCAATAGTAACTACTTTACCTTGAATTTCACGCTTATGTGTCATACTCTGGCCCCTAGTTTGCCACTGCATTTATAGCAGTGTTGATTTTAGCAATATCTTTTTTAGCGACACGAAGTTCACTAGTATTATTTAATTGCATCATCTTTTGTTTTATCTTTAGAGTAAACAATTCTGTTTTTTTCTCTTTTAGCATAACTTTAAGTTCTGCTACGTTCTTATCTGCTAAATCAATATATTTCATTGCTTAACTCCGCAGTAATTATTTTAGTCTTAAATGGTAACTTGTGCATTGCAAGAGCTAACGCTTCACGCGCTATATCATGTGGAACACCAGCCATTTCAAATATGATACGACCTGGTTTAATGTTCATTACCCATTGATCAACTGAACCTTTACCTTTACCCATACGAGTCTCAAGAGGCTTAGAAGTTAAAGGCTTAGCAGGAAACACGCGAATCCAAATCTTACCATTTCTTTTAATATGACGAGTAGCTGAAATACGAGCTGCTTCAATCTGACGAGAGTTAATACGACCTGCTTCAACCGCTTTAACAGCGATATCACCAAATGCTAGAGTATAACCCGAACGAGCGTAACCACGGTTACGACCTTTCATTACCTTACGATATTTTGTTCTTTTTGGCATCAACATAATTATTCAGCCTTTTCTTTTCTTGGAGCGCGTTTTCGTGGACGCTCTTGTTTATCATCTTCTTTTACTTCAGCTGGGATACCTTTAGTAAGTACTTCACCTTTGAATATCCAAACTTTTACACCAATACAACCGTATTGTGTATGAGCTTCAGCAAAACCATAGTCGATTTTTGCACGAAGTGTATGAAGAGGAACACGTCCCTCTAAGTACCACTCAGTACGAGCCATTTCAGCTCCGCCTAAACGACCACTAACAGAAATTTTAATACCCTTAGCGCCTGAACGTTGTGCAGTTTGCATAACCTTTTTCATAGCTCTTCTAAATGCAACACGACGCTCCAATTGAGTAGCAACATTCTCAGCAACTAGTTGAGATGAAACCTGAGCTTTTTTCTCTTCTTTTATGTTTACAGATATATCTTTACCTATAAGTTTTTGAAGAGATGTTTTAAGCTTCTCAATGTCCGCACCTTTTTTACCAATAATGATACCAGGGCGAGCTGCAACGATAGTTACACGAAGTCTCTTTATAGTTCTTTCTATAATGATGTTAGCAACACCAGCATAGTAAAGTTCTTTTTTCAAAAATGTACGAATCTTGTGATCTTCACCTAAAGCTGCTGGAGCAGTCTTAAAGTTAGGAAACCATCTGCTCTCCCAGTTTCGGTTGATACCAAGACGTAAACCAATAGGATTAACTTTTTGACCCATATTATTTACCCTCTACTTCTACTAAGATATGTGCAGTTGGCTTTCTGATTCCAGATGCCATACCACGCGCACGCGGTCTAAATCTTTTTAGAACTGGACCATTATCAACACGACATGATGTAATAGTACAATCCTCTGCCTCATTACCACTATTTGCAACTGCAGATGCAACAACTTTAGCGATGATTTTAGCTGCCTTATTTGGAGTGAATTCTAAAGATGCTAATGCAAGTTCTGCATTCATACCTTGGATTTCTCTTGCTATAAGACGAGATTTGATTGGTGAAACACGGATAAATTTTAATAATGCTCTAGCCATGATTACCCCTTCTTCTGAACAGAGCCTTTATGGCCCTTAAATGTACGAGTTGGTGCGAATTCACCAAGCTTATATCCAATGTGATTCTCTGTAACATATACAGGAACGAATTGTCTTCCGTTGTGAACATTTATTGTAAAACCAACCATTTCAGGAAGAACCATAGATCTTCTTGACCATGTCTTGATAGGTTTTTTACTACCTTCAGTCCTAGCTGCTTGTACTTTTTTTATTAAATGGTCATCAACAAATGGACCTTTTTTAACTGAACGAGCCATTGTTAACCTACCCTTTTTGCATTTACTTTACGGCGAGTGATTATTAATTGATCACTAGCTTTTTTACGACGAGTTTTAGCACCCTTCGTTGGTTTACCCCATGGAGTAACTGGATGGCGACCTGAATTCGTCTTACCTTCACCACCACCATGCGGGTGATCAATAGGGTTCATAGCAGAACCACGAGTTTGAGGACGAATTCCTAAATGTCTTTGACGACCAGCTTTTGCTATAACGATATTACCAAACTCTTCGTTACCAACTGAACCAATAGTAGCTAAACACTCACCTAATACTAAACGCATCTCAGATGAAGGCATACGAAGTGATACATACTTGCCATCACGACCCATAATTTGAGCTGATGTTCCAGCTGAGCGAACCATTTGTCCACCTTTACCAGTTTTTAGCTCTACGTTATGTACAGAAGTACCTATCGGGATATTTTTAAGTTTCATTGCATTACCAGGCTTGACATCTAGTCCACCCTCAGCAGAAGCTATAGCATCACCAACTTTTAAACCTTTTGGTTGAAGGATATATCTCTTTTCACCATCAGCATAAGTAACAAGTGCAATACGACAGTTACGGTACGGATCGTACTCAATAGCGCTCACAGTAGCAGGGATATCAAATTTGTTTCTTTTGAAATCAACGATACGATAAAGCTTCTTAGCGCCAGCTTGACGGTGACGAGAAGTGATACGACCATGATTGTTACGACCTGCATGAGTAGGAAGTTTAACAAGCAGTGAACGAACACTTGGCTTTGCAGTAATATCACCGCTGTCAACATTAGTGAAAAAACGACGAGACGGAGTTACCGGTCTGTAAGTTTTAATAGCCATTTTATACCGCCAAACTTTCTATTTGTGCACCCTCTGGTAACTTTACATAGAACTTTTTAAAGTCATTTTGTTTACCAGCAACACCACGGAATTTTTTAATTTTTCCGCTTTGATTAAGTGAGTTAATATTTGTTGGAATAATTCCAAAATACTCACGAAAAACCTCTTTAAGACCTGTTTTAGTCATGCGTGGAGATGTAGATACTACGATCACATTGTCTTCTTGCATAGCTAGAGTCTTTTCTGTATATAGTATAGATTTGATATCTGTAATGTCTGCCATTATTTAGCCCCACCTATCAAAGTTTCCCATACCGCTTTTTCGATCACTATTGAACGATAATTAGCAGCTAAATAAGCATTTAATTCATTAGCTTCAACAACATAAGTTTGGTGAAGATTTTCAAACGCTAAATAAGTTTTTTCATCTAGTAAAGACTTTACAAAAAGAGTATCTCTTTGGTTAAGTGCTTTAAACATTGCATTTGCATCTTTAGTTTTACCAGATGCTATCTCAATGCTGTCAATAATGAATAGACTACCATTTTTTGCATGCTCAGCTAGAGCGAAGTTAAGAGCAAGTTTCTTTTGCTTTTTATTAACTTTAAGGTCATAGTTACGATTGTTACTAGAACCAAATGCTTGACCACCACCCACAAATAAAGGAGAACGACGAGAACCCGCACGAGCGCGTCCGCCACCTTTTTGAGCCCATGGCTTTTTACCACCACCTCTAACTTCACTTCTACCTTTTGTAGTAGCGCTGTTTGAACGTTGAGCAGCTTGAGCTGACTTAACATACAGGTATAAGTTATGAGGGTTTATACCAGAGAAACTCTCTGGAAGTGCTAACTCAGATGCTTTTTGCATTTTATCATTTAAAACGATTGCGCTCATTATTTAGCTACCTTTACACGACCTAAAGAACCATTTGCTCCTGGGACTGAACCAATTACAACAATGATATTGTTTTCAGCATCATAAGAAATGATCTCATTTTTAACACTATTTTGTGTATTTCCGTATTGTCCAGGCATTTTACGCCCTTTCATTACACGACCTGGCCACTCTGCATTACCGATTGAACCTGTTCTACGACCAAATCTATGACCATGAGATGCAGGACCACCAGAAAAATTCCAACGCTTCATTGCTCCAGAGAAACCACGACCTTTAGTAGTGAAAGTAGTTTTTAGAACTTTAGCTTCTGCTAAAGGTGCTAAATCTAAATCACCAGCTTCAGTGTTTGCTACTTCTAGTGTAACAAAACGGTTAAACTCAGATGAAATGCTGTATTTCTTTTGCTGACCTTCTATTGCTTTATTCATTTTTTTACCGCTATTGTAAGCTACAATTGCAGTGCCTTCGTTAACTTCACAAACCTTTGAATCTAGAACTCTTAATAGAGTAACTGGTTTACTTGGTACTGTGATTGTTCGGCTCATACCGATTTTTTCAACAATATATTCCATGACCTACTCCTTACTTGTCCATAGAGCGTACTTCTACGTCTACCTCTGGTGCAAGATCAAGCTTCATAAGAGAATCAACTGTTTCAGGCGTAGCCGATACTATGTCAATAACTCTAGCGTGCATACGAATCTCAAATTGCTCACGAGCTTTTTTGTTAACGTGAACTGATTTAAGAACCGTATATTTACGAATCTTTGTTGGTAAAGGGATTGGACCACGAATTGCAGCACCTGTACGCTTTACAGCCTCAACTATTGACGCTACTGATCTATCGAGAACACGATGATCGTAAGCTTTCAATTTTAAACGAATTTTTTCCATGTTTTTCCTTCTAAAGAACTCGTCAGGTCCTGCCTGACTATATTAAGGGAGTGGAATTGTACCCAAATGGATTTGCATATTCAAGACTTTTAGCAGTAAATTCCAATATTTATTAAAATTTACTTCCTTTAAGTAAGGAAGTAGTAGAATAGCTTTATGGAAACACTACTTCAAGAATTATACAAGATTGATATTAGCCCAGAGAAGTTTCACTCAAGAAAAGTGCATTTAGATAGCAAAAGTTATCAGATTAATGGCATCACACAAAGTGGAAAGACAAAGCTTGTAAAGAACTATCTTTTGAGCCTTAAAAAGATTAGCTATCTATATATAGAGTGTTCAGATATTAGAATAGTAATAGATGAGCTAAACAACTCCCTTACTAAATTTTGTAACATTAACAAGATAGACACTCTAGTTTTAGACAACTACACTAATGATATCAAGATACCAAATGTTACTCAACTCATTATCTGCTCACAAGTACATTATGATATCCCTTTTTTAGAGAGTGTTTGGCTCTATCCTCTTGACTATGAAGAATTTTTAGCATTTGAGTATAAGCACGATTCAACTCTACTAAATGATTTTATTCAATTTGGCGGTTTCGCATCTATACACAAAGTTTTAAGTGATGAGAGAAATATTTATATACAAAAAACACTACAATACGCACTTGATGACGTTGAATTTGACATCTTAGTTTTATGTGCGAAGATGATGGCTCAGAAAATCTCACCATTTTCTATCTATGAGAGACTAAAACAGAGTAGAAAAATCTCAAAAGACAGACTATATATATCATTTGATTCTCTGGTATATAAGAGATATATTCATCTTCTAGCTAAAAATGAGCATCCAAAGGCTACTAAGAAGATTTATCTCTGCGATATCTCTTTAAAATATGCGCTATCTTTAGATAAAAATTTCTCAAGACTCTTTGAGAATATGGTCTATTTAGAACTTTTAAAGTCTGATATTGAGTGCTTTTATGATGATGGAGTTGATTTTTACATCCCTTCACGTGATGAGATAATTTTGTGCAAACCATTTGGAGATGAGAGAAGCTTGTTTAAAAAGATGCAACAACTAGAAGCTTTTATCTTTGGTTACAAGATAAAAAAAGTTACAACCATCACCATGAATACAGAAGGAAGTATAAGTCATCCTTTCTCAAAGGTTGAGATGCTACCATTTGATATCTGGGCATTAGGAGATTAGAGTATGTTGTGTGGGATAGATGAAGCTGGGCGTGGACCTCTTGCTGGGGATTTGGTTATGGCTGGGTGTGTGCTAAACTCTTCTATAGAAGGTTTAAATGATTCTAAAAAATTAAGTGCAAAAAAAAGAGAACTTCTTTTTGAAGAGATTATTAAAAACTCTAACTTTCACATAGTAAAAATTTCGCCTCAAAGCATAGATGCTGATGGCTTATCGCTTTGCATTAAGCGGGGGCTCCAAGAGATTGTAAAAAAGATGCCTGATTGTAACTACCTTTTTGATGGAAACTCTAACTTTGGAGTAAGCGAAATTGAGACTATGATAAAAGCTGATGGCAAAGTAGCCGAGGTAAGCGCTGCATCAATCCTAGCAAAAGTGACTCATGATAGAGATATTTTGAGTGTTGCAAAAAAATACCCAGAGTATCAGTTTGAGAAACATAAAGGATATGGCACAGCTTTGCATGTTGAGATGATTAAAAAGCACGGATATTGTGAAGTTCATAGAAGAAGCTACAAAGTAAAAGCACTTGAAGCAAGATTATTTTAGCACTATAAGAGCAAAACAAGCAAACCACTCACTTTGCGATATTTCTTTACAAAGACCATATAGCTTTCTCTAAGAGGCTCAAACCTACCTCTTGCGAGGCAGGATTTTCATTATCTAGTTTGTAGCAGTTGCATTTAGTGCAAGAATCGCCATATTTTGCATATGTATAGTTATATCTTTTTTTGCATCTATCGCTTTTTTTAACTCGTGTATGAAGTACTCTTTTGTTTGCTCATCTGCTAAGTTAAAGATGTATAAAACCCACTCAGTGTTTAACTGTATATCTTCTTGTTCTTTTGTAACTTCAAAGACTCTGTAAAGATTTATATCACTATCTTTTAAAAGTTCTAAAACTTCGATGTAAAAAGATGTAACATCATGGTTTATAAGTGAGTCTAACTCTTTTTTTGATATATTGGCATCTCTGCCATAAGCGCCATCTTTTCCAACTATAAGAGCATCTCCGACAACGAGTTGTTCACCTATAAAATAAGCCTTTTTAGACTTATTGATGGCCTTTGCATCTGTGTGAATCATATGCCCATTAAGAGTAGATAGTTCATCTGTTTCTATAGAGTCAAAAAAACTGTGTATAGCATCTGCTTGCATCTCAATATCTATAGATTTTGTTTTTTGCGTGTTTGAATCAATTGCGTAAGCTTTCATTTAAAAATTCTCCAATAAGATTACATTTACAAAAGTACCCTCTTCTAAGTCGCCATCGTCTTCGCCAGTTACCATCAAAGCACTTCCATATAAAAGGTTAGTTAAGATTGCTGAGCTTCCTACTTTTTTACTCTCAAAGTCAACTAGAAGCTCCCCATTTTCGACACTTATATTACAAGCGCTAAACTCACTAAAGCGGCTTCTTTTCGTAAAGCCCTCTTTTAGTTTTGCTTCTACTTTTTTGTAAGGCACTTCTTTACCTAACATTTTAGCAACCAAAGGAAGTCCATAAAGCACCGCTGTTACAGTTGAAGAGTAAGCAAATCCTGGTAAGGCTAAGATAAATTTACCCTCTTTTTGAGCTACCATGATGTGACGACCTGGCTTTATTGCCACACCTTTAAAAACAACTTCTGCTCCAAGACGAGGAACTATATCTTTTACAAAATCATAATCTCCTACGCTCACACCACCCGTACTTACTACTATATCAGCAGAGGCAAGAGCATTTTGAAATATTTTCATTATGGAGTCTTTATCATCTGGTGTGGTTCCAAGTTGTAAAGCCTCGGCTCCAGCTTGTTCAAACATAGCACAAAGCGTGTAGTTATTTGAGCTTCTTATCTGAGCAGGGTTATCGCTTTGCTCTCCTAAATCCAAAATCTCACTACCTGTTGAGATGACTGCAACTCTAGGTTTTATGGCAACTTTTACCATAACACAGTTAAGCCCAGCCATCACACCAATCTCTGCAAAGCCTATCTTAGTACCCTTTTTTATAAGAATGTCGCCAGCCTTATAACTCTCGCCAATTGGGCGGACTGAAGAGCCAAAAGGTACTCTCTCATCTATAAAAATCTCATCGCTGTTTTGACTTACACTTACATTTTCTATCTGGATAAGAGTGTCAGTTCCCTCTGGCATCATTGAGCCAGTAAAAGTTTTGATGCACTCACCATCCTCTACAACCCTTCTCTCATCACTCCCAGCAGGATTATCTCCGAGAATTTTAATGCTATCTTTTTCTAAGTCTGCATGTTTTATGGCATATCCATCCATAGATGCTGTTGGAAACTCTGGGTCATTAAACTCTGCTACTATATCCTCAGCTAAAACTCTTCCCAAAGATGCACTCAGAGCTACTTTTTCTTTTCGTACATCCCCAATATCTAGCAAATCCAACATATTTAAGCTTGTCTCAAAAGATAGTAGTTTCATTTTTTGACTTCCTTGTTATTCTTACTGCTTAGCAGCCCGCTTCCCTTTATGGCAGTTGATCTCTCTTTTGCGTAGATTCTTTTGTTATCTCTTAAATCATACTTCCAAATAGGTGCTGATGCTTTAAAATCTTCTACATATTCATCTATAAACTCTAGTGCCACTCTTCTTTTTGGAGAAAAAACTGCTGCAATATATGAAGACTCATGAAGCATAACATCACCTCTTGAGTGTGCCATTTTTATGATAGCACCTTTTGCTTTTGCTCTATTTTGCCACTCATCAAACCACTTATTTAGTATGGGTTCATATATGTCAAAACTAAGTCCATCAATGCCATCTTCACTTCTTACAGTTCCCACAAAAGAGATAAAAGCACCATAATTACTACTAGCTTCTTCTTCATACCATTTTTTTTGAATCGCTGAAACATTGAGCGAGCCATCATAAAGCTCCAACATGCCTCAACCTCCACAAACTGGAGGTAAAAGTGAGACTTTATCTCCACTGACAAGTGCATAATCTCTACTATTTACAAGTGTGTCATTAACTGCAACTGCCGAGTTTTCAAGCCACTCTTGCATCTCTTTATCATCTTTTAAAATAGTCGCTAGTTCGTTTAGATTTGCTATATTTAACTCCATAGCCTCTCTTTGTATAGGACCTAAAAATTCCACTCTTACCATTTTGTGCACTCCAAAACTTTAATTTACTTAAGCGATTATATCCAAAATATACAAACCCTACATTTGTATAAGTTAAGTGCTGTATAATTTCGCTAAAACTTAGATAAAAGAGCGAAAAGGAGTCTATTTTGGTTTTTGGAAAGATTGAATATTTAAACCTTCTTCCCTTTCATATCTTTATGAAACGCTACACAAAAAGTTCTCAGCAACGCATGAGTATGCACTACAAAAGAGGTGTTCCTGCAAAAATAAACGAAGAGTTTTTGGCTCGTCGGGTTGATGCAGCTTTTATCTCTAGCATCAAAGCAAAAAAACACAAACATGTAGACCTTGGAATCATTGCAAGAAAAGAGGTTCTTAGTGTTTTAGTAGTTCCAAATGTAGAGAGTCAAAAGGATGCTGAGTCTGCAACTTCAAATGTACTAGCAAATGTTTTAGATATAAAAGGAAAAGTTCTTATAGGCGATAAAGCCTTAAAGTATTACTTAGAGGGCAAAAGCCATATAGACTTAGCAAAAGAGTGGAACAAAAGACATAACCTCCCCTTTGTCTTCGCACTTCTATGCTATCACAAAGATAAAAAACTATACAAAAACATAGAGAAAAACTTCTCTAAGAAAAACTTTAAAATCCCTCAATACCTCTTAAATGAAGCATCTCAAAGGACTCAGATTTCAAAAGAAGATATACTTATGTATCTTAAATATATCTCTTACAACTTAGACTATAAAGCTAAAAAAGGATTATCACTTTTTTACAAAAAAAGTTCCCTCTAAAGCCAAAGATGTTATAATTTTGTCATGAAAAAATTATTTTTATTACATTTAATTATCTTTAATCTCTGTGCGATTGAGCCTATTTCTCCCATCCCTTTGGATATTAAGGTAGATCAAGCAAAAGCAAATTTAGGCAAAAAACTATTTTTCGACACTCTCTTCTCAAGAGATAATTCTACTTCATGTTTTAGCTGTCACGATGTTTATAATGGTGGAGCAGATGCAAAGATTGTCTCCCTTGGAGTTGAGGATAAAAAAGGTAATATTCAATCTCCAACAGTCCTAAACTCAAGATACAACTTTCGACAGTTTTGGAATGGTAGAGCGAGAGATTTGGGTGAACAGATACACGGCCCTATCCATAACCCTGTTGAACACGATATGGATGCAAAGACTATAGAAGCACGTATAAATAAGATGGCTGAGTATAGAGAGATGTTTAGCGAAGTTTATGGTGGCGAGGTTATTACTTACGAGCAAGTCGTAGATGCTATAGTAGAGTTTGAAAATGCTCTAGTCACTCCAAATGCAAAGTTCGATAAGTTTTTAAGGGGTGAATTAGAGTTAGATAGAGATGAAAAAGAGGGTTATGTTCTTTTTAAAAAAAATGGTTGCATAACCTGCCATAATGGTATAAATATCGGAGGAAACTCTTTTCAAAAGATGGGTACATTTATGGAGTATAACGAAGAGAGCGACTACCCAGATAGAAGCAAAATAACTACAAATCCAGAGCATAAAAATGTTTTTAAAGTCCCAACCCTAAGAAACATTAGTAAAACCGCTCCATACTTTCACGATGCTAGTGCCAAAACTCTAAAAGAAGCACTTGGGGTGATGTCAAAACACAATCTTGGCATCATCTTAAAAGACTATGAGATTGATAGCATCATCTCTTTTTTAAAAACACTTGATGGTGAGTTGCCTAAGATACTGGATATAAAATGAGACTAAAAAAACTAATCTCTTTGGTTATTGGTCTAGGAGTTCTATCTTCTTTTGCTATCATATATTTTTATATCATTCAAAAAGACTTTACAAAACAACACAGAGAATTTCTTCTCTCTCTAAATACTTTCAAAAGTGCTCATATTGACCTAGAACATCAGATACTTCAAAGTTCCATCTACTCATACCATAACCAAGATGATATGGCAAAAAACATAGACTCTCTTGAGAGTGAATATAAAGCTCTTTTAGAGTCTAAAATCTTAAGAGATGCAACTTACAGTGAGGTAAAAAAAGAGCTTCAAGTGCTTCAAAAAGGTTTAAAACAACACATAAGAAGCACACAAAATTATCTAATGCTAAATGCTAGTATAAAAAACTCACTTGTTTTTTTGAGCCGTTTTATAGAAGAGGCAAATTTTTTGCAAGAACAAGACTCAGAACTCTTTAAAAACTCATGGCAAATTTTAAAAAGTTTCAACGATGCAAAACTTATGCAAGATATAGATCACATCAACCACAACAGCTTTTTACTAAGCTCAAACTCAAAAGATAAAGATACACAAGACTTTATCACTAACTTTAATATGCACTCAAATTTTCTTATAAAAAAATATCCTCTCTATATACAAACAACTAAAAATATCTTAAGCGACGATACAAGAGACAAGCTAGAAGGGATAAAAAAGACGTTCTCTCAGCTTGCACTTGATGACTTTAAGGCGTTAGATATCTTTGCATCTATACTCTTTAGTGTTTTTATCATCTCTTTGTTTTTTATCATTGTGCTTTTTTTAAAGTATCTAAGAGAGAACAAAAAACTACAAGAAACTACTACCTCATTAGAGTATTCTCTAACTCATGACCAACTAACGGGTTTAGGAAGTAGAGCTGCTTTTCATATTAAACTCCAAGAGACTGCCAAACCGCATCTACTCTTAGCAAATGTTGACTGCTTTAGATGCATCAATGATATCTATGGAAACGATATAGGCAACCTCGTACTTCAAGAGCTCTCTCACATCATAACAGCTGAGTTTATCAGCGTAAAGAATGCATCCATCTACCGTTTAGGAGGGGATGAGTTTGGGATACTCTTTGATGATATAGATAGCAAAGAGGCTTTTGAGATAGCTTTGCAGTTAGAAAAAAAGATCTCAAACTACAATTTTTTAATCTCTGAACTCTCTTTGCATCTAAGAGTAAGTATTGCTAGTAACTTTATAGCGCCCATACTAGAAAATGCAGATTTAGCGCTAAAAGAGCTCAAACAGGACTACACAACTAGGGTTTTAGAATATAGTGAAGAGTTAAATCTAAAAACTAATGTAGAAGATAATATGAACATACTAGAGCATATAAAGCTAGCTGTGAAAAATGACAATATCATCCCCTACTTTCAGCCAATCATAAATCTTAAAACACAAAAAGTAGAAAAATATGAGGCTCTTGTTAGGCTAAGACTTGCAGATGGGTCAATTTTAGAACCTTTTAAATTTTTAGACATTTCTAAAAAAAGTCCCTATTATCACAATATTACAAAATCTATGATAGAAAAAACGCTAGAGATGGCTAAGGAATTTCCTCAGTATAGATTTTCTATAAATTTTTCAATGATTGATATCTTAGATGCAAAGATCCTAGAGATGCTTTGTGAAATTTTAAAAGCAAACCCAAAAGTAGCAAATAGACTCGATATTGAACTACTAGAATCAGAAAATTTGCAAAATATAGAAGCGGTTCAAGACTTTATAAGCAGTATCCAAAAGTATGGTTCAAAAGTACTTTTAGATGATTTTGGTACAGGCTATTCTAACTTCTCATACTTCTCAAATCTTAATATCGACCTCATAAAGATAGATGGCTCTATAGTCCGTGAGATAGAGAGTGATAAGCGAAAACTCCACATGCTAAAGAGTATTCATAGCTTCTCAAATGGGATGAATATGAAAAATGTAGCTGAGTTTGTTGAAAATAAAGAGGTGGCGGATCTGCTTCATGAAGTAGGTGTAGAGTATGCTCAGGGATATTATTTTGGCAAACCTCTTGAGCGCCCTCTTGATAGTGACGAGATAATCTTTTGATGCTAAGCGCTCAAACGAACTCCCTCATTGCAGAGGACATCAACTACTTGCAAAGCCACTAAAGTATAGTGGCTAACTCTTTTTTATAGGCTTCTATATCAAAGTTTTGCATCTGAGATGCACCGCTATCTATGGCAGCCTGCGCTACTGCACTTGATATCTCAACAATAAGTCTTTTGTCAAATGGTTTAGGGATGATATAGTCTCTGCCAAACTTTATCTCTTTACCATAAAGTTCACAAACCTCTTTTGGAACTTTTTTACGAGCTAACATTGCCAGTGCATGTGCAGCTGCTAGTTTCATCTCATCGTTTATCTTTTTTGCTCTTACATCCATAGCACCTCTAAAGATAAAAGGAAAACCTAAAACATTGTTTATCTGGTTATCAAAGTCACTTCGTCCAGTTGCAACTATGGCATCTTCTCTAGCATCTAGTATATCTTGTGGAAAGATTTCAGGGGTAGGATTTGCAAGTGTAAAGACTATAGGTTGTGGAGCCATTGACATAACATCTTCAATGCTAAAAGTTCCAGGTTTTGAGAGTCCTACTACAACATCCGCGCAAGCAAAAATCTCAGCATGAGTCATATATCCACTTGCACAAAACTCTCTTTTGTAGTCATTTAAGTCACTTCTACCATTATGAATAACGCCCTGAGAGTCAAGCATATAAATCTCTCTAGCACCAAGAAGTCTATAGAGTCTTGCACAAGAGATAGCAGCAGCTCCAGCACCAACCACGACTATTTTTAAGTCCTCTATCTTTCTACGAGTAACTTCACAAGCGTTTATGATTCCAGCTGCAGATATTACAGCAGTTCCATGTTGGTCATCATGCATAACTGGAATATCTAACTCCTCAACCAATCGTCTCTCTATCTCAAAACACTCTGGTGCTTTTATGTCTTCTAAGTTTATTCCACCAAAAGTGGGAGCTATTGCCCTTACAACTGAACAAAATCTATCTACATTCTGGGTATCAACTTCTATATCAAAACAATCAAGTCCAGAAAAACTTTTAAATAAAACACCCTTTCCTTCCATAACAGGTTTAGATGCTAAAGCTCCAATATTTCCAAGTCCCAAAACAGCAGTTCCATTTGTGATAACTCCAACAAGATTTCCTTTTGAAGTATATCTATAAGCATCTTGTGGATTTTTCTCTATCTCAAGACATGGAACAGCAACACCAGGCGTGTATGCAAGTGCTAAATCTTTTTGAGATAAAACTGGTTTTATAGCCTCAACTGATATTTTTCCAGGCTTTGGAAATTCATGATAGTCAAGTGCTTCTTGATCTTTAGCAGATATTTTAGGCATAAGAGATATTCCTTTATTTAATTTATGCGATTATACTATATATAAATTTACTTCTACTTATTTTTAATAGAGTGCTCTGAACAATTATTAAGTTAGATCCTGAATCGAGTTCAGGATGATGCTTGACGCGGAATCTAATTTATAGACGAATCATAGGAGCCAGTCTTTAGAGGTGTGCATTTCTTTAAAACCTAAAGGTAAAATTAATATATAGTTTTAAAAAGACTACCCTTTAGAAGTGTGTTTAAACACGCCGTTAAAATCTTTTGGTGGCATCTCTATATAGTGTTCACACCGCTCTATATAGATTTTATAAATAGCCTTGTTTGTTTTATCTTCCCAGCTTTGTATCTCTGAAAATATCGCAAGTGCTTTTGCAAACTCAGCTTCTTTGTAGAGTTTTATAGCTTCATGATAGAGTGTTAGTTCTTCCATAAGTTGCTCTTTTGAGACATCAAAAAGATAAAATTCCTGCTCCCTATCATAATCATAAATCTGCCAAATCTCAATAGGCTCACTCTTGCCTTTAACAGTTACAAAATCCAAAAAACGGAAGATATAATCACCCTTTAGCCGCTCTTTAGTAAAGTTAGAGATGTTGAGTTTGGAGTTGTAAAATTTGCAAAGTGATTCTAGGCGAGAACCGAGGTTTATGGAGTCGCCAATAACTGTATAGTCACTTCTATCGCTAGAACCCATCTCCCCTACGATAACCGTGCCGCTATTTAGTCCTATCCCTATATCTATTATGGGAACTCCATTGGCATCTGACATTTTAACTACACTTTCAAACTCAGGATCTTCTCTTAACTTTTTGTTTAACTCTCTTAGTCTGTGGAGCTGTTCTAGTGAAGTTATAACTGCTTTATCAGCATGGTCTGTAACATTTGTAGGTGCATTCCAATACGCCATAATGGCATCCCCTATAAACTTATCTACAGTGCCTCCAGTTTTAATGATAATCTCAGTCATTGGATCCATGTAGATATTCATAAATCGTATAAGTTTTTTAGGATCTTTGATGGCTTCAGAGATATTTGTAAAACCACGAACGTCAGAGAAAAACACAGTAATCTCTCTCTCTCTTTTGCCTCTAAGACATCATCGCTAGATGCAAGGATATCATCCATAACAGCAGGGCTTACTTTACTCGCAAACTTCTCCTTAATCCTCTCTTTTTGTTTGATTTCTAAAAAGTAGTTAATGAGTTGTCCAACTATAAAAATAGAGTTGATTGCTATAAAGGGCATGATGGTATTAAATATAACACCATAACTAAACATATAGTAGTAGTGAATCCAAACTAGAGCACCATTTAGAGCGACTATCAAAACAAAGGTACCTATGGCACTTGGCAATAAAAGAATCAAAAATACAAAGAGCGCACCTATGATGATAGTTATAATATCTACACCAGATGCCCAAATGGGTTTTGCAAGGAAGTCACCGCTTAAGATATTCTCTAAAGCATTTGCATGGACTTCCACCCCAGGAAAAACAGAGTCAAAAGGAGTACTTCTTAGGTCCAAAAGTCCTGCAGCTGAAGTCCCTAAAAAGACTATTTTCCCCTCTATCTCCTCAGGTTTTACTTTTTTTTCATAGATATCTAATGCTGAGATATAGCGATAACTACCCTGCTCCCCTCTAAAGTTAACATTTAAGCGCCCATAATAATCTGTTGCAATATCTAACTCCCCTAGCGTGATATGACTCAATCCATTATCATCATACAAAAGCTCGATTTTTCTCTTGTTTTGTATGATTCTTGCCATCTCAAGAACAAGCGATGGGTAGATAACATCCTCATACTCCATAACTAAAGGAACACTTCTTACATTGCCATCACTATCAGGCACAGTGTTAAAATAACCGCTAGAGTATGCAGCTTCGCTAATAGAGTCGATGTTTAGGATGGGGCGATAGGGTTTTAGCAGGTAAGATATTTGGGGTCTATTTTTCTCTACTATGATTCCACTTGATTTTGGATTTTTCTCTGCTGCAATCGTGTCATTTTGCATAGCAAAAACATATCCGATAATAGTAGGAGTTTGTGAAATGGTTTGAGCTAAAACCTCATCATAATCAACTACTCCCTCATAAGGAAGTCCAAGTTTCTCTAGTACTTTTTTAGGAGAGCTGTTGTCTGCTTCTGCAAAGACAATATCAAGTCCAATGATACCAGCCCCATAATCAGAGAGATTTTGCAAAAGAGTAGCCACTATATCTCTACTCCAAGGCCACTGTCCAAGAGAGTTAAGACTCCTCTCATCAATATCAACGATGATGATATTCTCATCCCCTTTGATTTCACCCCTTACTTTAAACATAAGGTCTTTAACCTTATTCTCAAAAGGCATAAAGAACTCTAGCGAACGCATAGAGAGTGTTATAACTATGCTAGCAATTAGCACAGCTAAGATAAAGTGTGCTAAATTTTTAGACATTTTAAAGAGCTTAGAGTTTTGTAAATCATCTCTATGGCTTTGTTATATAAGGATTGCACTTAAATCCGTTACAGTTGTACCTACGAGATCTACTGCAATGTGATTTTGATCTAAACCACCTTGAAATATATAAGTTCCTTGTGTTGATGCTATGTTGTAATCAAACGCTACAGTTTCTCCATCTGCAAATTGACTAGAGAGATAGTTGATTGCAGCAGTAAGGGCATCTGCAGAATTTATGCTTACAGCAGTATAATCATTCGCTGCTTGGAATGTTACGATGCCGTTAGCTATGCTCATTTGTCCTACAAGAACTGTATCAAATGTTAAATCTACTATTGAATTTATTTCTCTATCACTCGCAATAGCTGTTGAAGGCAAATTAAGTCTATCTTTGTCTAACTCAAAAAGGTAGATTTTATCAGGTGCCCCAACCGTAGAGTCTCCACTTGCTATAACAATAGTATCTGCTCCTGTGTTAGCTACTGAACCCTCTCCAAGCCAAATCGTATCAGACCCAGCACCAGCTGTGATTGAGTTAGTACTTTCCATTGTTAATATATGAAGAGTCTGATCACCTGCTGAACCCGTAACAATAACATTACCAGAACCATTAATAGGTTTCGTCAAGTCAGCTGCACTACCCACTATCGTTTGCCATGAATCAAGATGAATTCTTTCTATATCATCTAAACTAACCATAGTTTCTGCCGTTACGCTACCTTTTGTAAATGTAACTATATTGCTCTTGATGCTAAGTGAAATATTGCCATTAGCTGTTCCAGCGAAATAAACAACTCCATTTTCAATTGTCACTTCAAAAAACTCCTCTGCCTCAACAAAGTAGTCACTAACATTGAGTGTACCGACTGCATCTAAGTCTGTTGTATCGAGCATCTTTATAAAAAGATCACTGCTCTCATCAAGTTCGGCTATATCATCATTAACATAGAGATAAGCTCCATCATAAGTACCGCTATCAACAACAGCTATCCCTGCTTCATTTGCTCCAAGGGCTGCAAAGTTTGTTGATGTTAGTACATCAATAAGATCTTGTTCAGAAGCTATGGAAGCTCCTGCAATATCCGCAAAGCGTGTAAGTGAAGATGGAAGAGAAATAGAGTTTCCAAATGCGCCTAAGAGTGATATTTTGTCCGTACCCACTTTAAAGTTTTTTATAGTGTCATATCCGCTGATGAGGGAATCAGAGTGGGAGTCATTATCTCCTAAGCCGTAGTAAAGTGTGTCTGTACCACTACCTAGTTCAATAGTATCTGCACCCGCGCCACCTGTTATATGGTTAGTTCCTTGTGTGTTTACACTTATAGAATAATCGCCATAAATGCCTAAGATTACACTGTTTCCTTCTCCACTTATAGCAGCACCCTCAGCCTGACTAGCCTCTAGAATAAATGTTGCATTCTCTTGTACAACTATAGATGTATTAAGAAGAGCATGTCCTATATCCAACTTAACCTCTCCACTTGCAATGGAAATAATACGCCCAACACCAGCATTGCCTATCATGCTTGGATATAAAAGAAACGGTTCGCCCGATATACTTCCAGCAATATCTGCCATCAAAATTGCAGGGTTGATATAAGATATGTTTGGATATGGGGTTGAAAAAGAACCAAAGTTAACCAAAGTTAACAATTCCGCTACCTGTGATGTTTTTACCGTTTAAGTCTTCAGCATCTGCATTGAGCGTGATAAAATCTACTGCGATACTTGTAACATAAGCCAAAGATATAGCTACAGCGTCGCCTCTTGTTGGGGTAAATACATAGGTTTCATTTTGCTCATCAATGCTCAAAGAAACATCTCCATTTAATTTACTTATGTTATGGATTCCAGAGTTGTTTGTTACAGTAAATAAGGGGACTGCACCGCTTTGACTCACCTTCTCACTTATATAGTTATTTACTTTAGATTTAAAAAGTACATCTTTACTATTTTGTGCCATTTTATTCTCCTTTTGTCTATTTACGGTGTTTGTGGTGCTATTTGTGTAGTATTTACTTGGTACACACCCTCAGCGACTGGTACATACTCTGGTGTCATAATGCTAAAACTTCCTGCTGCTTCTTTGCCCTGTGCTCCGTAAAAAGTACCGTTTGCCGTTGAGTGAGATGGAGATGGATGTGAGGCAAAGCTGCTTCCAGAGATATACATCTGTGGAACTTGAGGTAGCCCAGAAAGCGTTAAACTAGCCGTATCCGCTCCAAAATCAACATTTAATGTTGCTGTTCCTGTCGACTTTCCTGCTATAGCACTATCTGAAAATAAAAGAGCCTTATAGCTTCCACTATACACGGCAAAAGAATTGCTAGAACGATAACCATCAATAACAGCAGAAGGTGTCACACTCTCACCACCAACCCACAAACCTGTGTACTTAGCGCTAGATGCTGCACCTGACTCTTTATAGTCAAACTCCGCATTCCACTCACCCCATGACATTAAGTCACTGTCTGAGAGGTCATCATTTGTTACACTAAATGAGCTTGATACTATGGCAATATTTGTAATGTTTGCATTTGAACTTGATATGCTGGCAAACTCGCCACTAAATGCTCCACTAGAGATAGTTCCTGTAAGCGAAGATGCTGGCTTAAAAGTCCAAGTGTTGTCATCAAAATCACTTATCTTTATATATGTACCAGTAGTATCAAACACTGAAGTGCTGAGTGCTTTTAAACTTACTTCAGATGATACAGCAGGTAAGTTATAAAAAAATTGTGAATAGCCCTCGTTATCATTTCTATATGCTACTGTTTTACCACTTGCAGTAAAAGATAGTGTTGGAACTGGCGTTGGGTCGGGAATTGGGTCAGGTGTTGGAGTTGGGTCAGGGACTGGCGTTGGTTCAGGTGTTGGGTCTGGAGTTGGGTCTGGAGTTGGATCTGGTTCAGGTGTTGGGTCTGGAGTTGGATCAGGCGTCGGAACTGGATCTGATGTTGGATCTGGTTTGGCATCTTGAGCAACGTCCATGGAACTTGCTTGTGCATTTGTAGTTGCTTGCGATGATATATCTGCAATAGCTATCTCAACATTGTCAACAACTATTGTTTGTGTTGTGATGCCCCCAGAACCTTCTAAAGAGTTTGAATCGTCTTGTGTTTGCTGAGAGGAATTCGACGATGTATCTTGTGATGAGTCTGAGTTCCCTTGTGTATCATCTGAACTACTAAAACTCTCTTCTAGTGCATTCTCAAGCTCTGCGGGAGTAAACTTTATTGGTTGACTCATAACACCGCCCTGCGAGACTGAGATATAAAAACCTTGTGTAACTGTGGAGTCTTATTCTGGTGAACTTACACTAATAGCTCCAAGAGTACAGTAGATATTGCTACTCCCATCTTGGTTTGCTACAACTGTAAAGTTTGTTCCACGAATACCTATCGTTGCCGTTTTCGTTTTAACTTTAAAGTTCTCAGGAGCCATTTTTCCTATCTTTCCTGTGATAGTTCGCATGGCACCACTAAAGAGCCCAAACTGTGCAGAAGGAGCTTTACTCTCTTCGTAAAGATACTCGTTAATAGAAAAACTACTGTTGTTACCAACGGTAATAATAGTTTCATCATCAAAAATAATCTGAACCTGACCCTCTTTTGTGGTCGTCAAAGTATCCTTTTCTTCAAGTCCTGCTCCAAGCTTTGCTACGATCTCTGTTCCATCACGGCTGATAAGTGCTTTTCCCTTAAGCGCTGTAATAGTCCCTACACTCTTTGCAAAGGCAAGCGAACTCATAAGCATTAAAACTATTGCTATATTTTTCAATATTTTCATGATACTCATCCTAAAAAGTTTTTACAACGCCAGCTGAGAGCGTATATTTTTCATAGCTAAATACATCTTGGTTGGAGTCAACCCTATCATATCGAGCATTAAACCTTAAGAGCAAATCCTCAAACATTCTAACACTAAGTCCCACACCTACACTTTTGGCGAGGTCATCCCTTTTTGAGTTAAAAAGTCCACTATAATCATTATACTCTCTCTTTCTTATTTGAGAATATAGTTCTGCACCATAAGTAGGAGTAATCTGATTAGCATAAGCTACATCGAATTTATACTCTTCATAATCTACATCCACCCTTGTACCACGCTTTTTCTTCTCTTTTACTCCAGTAATATTTGCTTGAATATATGAGCGTGGAGTCAAGATGCTTTGTAGTCCATAAGATATCTCATAGTGATTCGCATTAAGATCTTTTTGGCTCTCTTGTTTAAACTCTTTTACTTGGTACCTAAAGTGGGTCAAACTTCTTAGAGTTTGAGAGTGTTCATACTCAAAACTTGGCATAAGAGAGAGTGTTTGCAGATAACTTTTATCACCAAGTGTCATAGCGTCTACTCCACCTGCCATTTCAAATGTGTATTTTGTGTATTTATAAAGCAAGCTTGGCATATAAGAGAAGTAGTTTATATCGTATTCATCCCTTTGGAAGTGTCTCTTGATGTAAACAAAGGCTCTGTTTTTAAGAGCAAAACCATTTGCTTCTCCTATATCATATATGTTAGTAATCCCAACAGAGGTCTCAACTGCACCATCAGACTTCTCTTTTGCAGTTGCATACCTTGTTATACCTATATTGTAAGTGTCATCTATGGGCGCGTAGTTTACGTTTGAATCATATATAGTGTTTATGTTTAGCGTGACATAGGTAAATGATTTTTGTTGCTCTTTTATCATTCGAGAGAGGTATATCTCTATATTTTCGCGAACATTTTGTGGAATAAGAGGATTTGAGAGAACCTCTTTAAAACTAAGCTCCGCATTTTCATACATCTTTAGCATATAAAAAGTTCTTGCCTTTTCAAGCTTATTTCTAAGATTGGCAGGATCTAGCATCTCAACTCTTTCAAAAGCTGCAAGTGCTATATTGTAGTTTCCAATCTCATATGCAGAGACACCAAGCATAAAGTTCAAGTTTGCATCTGATAGGTTTGTTATATAGAGTTTTGAAAAGAGAGCGTATGAAGTTTTAAAATCTTTCGCTTTGTAAGCATCTGTAGCTTGAATATATATCTCTTTTTGCTCTACGGCTAAAAGATGCAGAGGAATAGTTAGATAGTATGATAATAAGCATTTTTTTCATGTTTTTTCTCTAAAATATAAAATTTTGATTCTTAGTTAAATGCTCTGAACAATTATTAAGTTTGATCCCAAATCAAGTTCAGGATGACGCATCCCCGTTATTTTTATGGTAATGTATGCCTCGTCATTCCGTTCTTATCACGAAATCTAGTTTATAGATCATTTTACACATTCAATTAATACCTCATAATAACCATTAAACACTTAAAAATCAAAATTTGTGCTCTGCTATTAAAAAACCTCTTACCATTGTTTTAGTATAAAGATGTGACAATGTCAGAGCAAATTTTATTATAAAACTAAAGGTCGCTTATGAAACCAACAACAAAAGAGAGAAGTTTTCCTCATACAAACAAGAGAAAAACCCCTCCTAAAAAGAACAACATAGATAAAGTCCCCATAAATGAGGTCAAAGAGATGTTTATGGCTTGGTTTAAAAAGCGCAACAGTGTCGGTCAAATTATGACAAAACAAGATGTTGTTCAAAATATTTTAACGAAACTAAATGCCAAACAAAATGATGCTTTAAAAGACGCTATGGATGAGCTAATAAAAGAGCAATTAATAGAAGTCAAAGAAGATGGAGTAACATTAGTACTTACTCAATTGGGGTCACAATGCGTGTAGTCTGTCCCTCATGTTTGAGCGTAAACAATGTACCCTTTAAAGAGTCCTACAAAAAAGCAAATTGTGGAAAATGTAAAAATTCTCTACTTGACACAACTCCGTTAGATTTGACGCAAAGCACATTTGATGAAGTGATAGTAAACAGTGATTTGCCTGTTGTCGTTGACTTTTGGGCGCCTTGGTGTGGCCCTTGTAAGATGATGGGACCAAATTTTGAAAAAAGTGCAAAAAACTTTCCTCTTAAAGCAGTGTTTGCAAAGGTAAATACTGAGAGTGAACAATCTTTGGGTGCAAGATTTGGCATAAGAAGTATCCCAACTCTTATAATTTTTAAAGATGCTAAAGAGGTTCATAGAACTTCAGGCGCACTTGATGAAGCTAGTTTAAACAGCCTTGTGTCAAGATTTATTTAGTTAGGGCTGGGATTGATTACAAAAGTAAAAAAGTATGCCACCACAAACACTCTTGTTCTTCTAGGCATTGTTTTTGGTGTTTTGTTTGGTGTTTTTTTCCCAGAGATAGCTTTAGGACAAAAAGTAATTGGTACTATGTTTATCTCTTTTTTAAAGATGCTAGTTGTTCCTCTTGTATTTGCTAGTATTTATGTAGCTATTTTAGGGCTAGGCTCACTAGAGCATCTAAAGAACATTGGACTTAAAACCATTGGTCTTTATCTCTTAACAACTGCACTAGCAACTCTCTTAGCCATCATCGCTATGAATATTTTTAACATCGGTGAACAGGTCAGTAGGGAAGGACTTGAGTTTGCAGAAGTTGCGAGCATCACCCCTTTTTCACTTGAGAGTATGATTTTAAGCTTTATCCCGACAAATATATTTAGCTCTCTTAGTAACGCCTCCATGATGCAAATTATTGTTTTTGCCACTCTTTTTGGTGTAGCTTCGCTCTATTTAAAACCTACTGAAAAAGAGCATATGATTAGGTTTTTTAAAGCCGTCTCAGATGCTATGCTAAAGATGGCGGAGTGGGTTATTTTTATGACTCCCATAGGTGTTTTTAGTCTTATCTCTTATGTTATCGCTGATCAGGGAATAGATGTCGTTATCGGCCTGTGGAAGTACTTACTTGTGGTTGTTGGAGTTATAACTTTTCATGGAGTTGTGACTCTGCCTGCTGTTTTGGCATACTTTGGGAAGATAAACCCTTATCGTTATCTCGCAGATGTTAGAGAAGCCTCCATCATGGCATTTTCTACTGCATCTTCAGCAGCCACGCTTCCTGTCTCAATGCGAGTCTCAGAAGAGGTAGGCGGTGTTAGTAAAAAAACAGCCTCTTTTGTTCTTCCTCTTGGTGCTACTGTCTCTATGGACGGAACAGCGGCATATCTAAGCGTTGCGGTCTTATACATCGCAAATCTTGCAGGAGTTGAGCTTAGTTTTGCGGATCAGCTTCTATTGGGCATCACAGTTGTCTCTTTGAGTGTTGGAGTTGCTGCACTTCCTAGTGCTTCGATTGTTATGATGGTGGTGATTTTAAACAACTTAAATCTCCCCTTAGAGTATATCGCCCTCATCATAGCAGTAGATCGCATCTTAGATATGTGCAGAACATCTCTAAATGTAACCTCAGACCTTGTTGTAGCAAAGATAGTTGACCAACTTGAGAATAAATCTTTTTAAAATCAGCACTATTTACATATAATAACAAAACTTTTATCTAGGGATTTTTATGTCTTATCTGCAACCACATGAGTTTGTAACAAAAATGATAGACTCTGGGGAGTCTAAAGTCTATATGTCAACTAAAGACACTATCATCAGAGCTTTTATGGCAGGAGCTATACTTGGTCTCTCTGCCGCTTTTGCCATTGCAGTGGGCATCTCAACAGGCTCTGCTCTTGTTGGGGCTATGCTCTTTCCTGTTGGCTTTATCATGCTCTATCTTATGGGTTTTGATCTTCTTACTGGCGTCTTTGTTTTAGTTCCCCTTGCTCTTTTAGATAAAAGAGAGGGAGTGACTGTAAACCAAGTTCTAAGAAACTGGGGACTTGTTTTTTTAGGTAACTTTGCAGGTGCACTTTTAGTTGCTTTTATGCTCTCTTTTGTTCTTACCTATGGCTACAAAATCGAGCCTGGTTTAGTTGGAGACAAGATAGCTTCTATTGGTGAAGCAAGAACTCTTGGCTATAAAGAACATGGGATCTCTGGATGGTTTACTATCTTTATGCGAGGGATGCTTTGTAACTGGATGGTCTCTATGGGCGTAGTAGGAGCCATGATATCGACAACCGTTAGCGGTAAAGCCATAGCTATGTGGATGCCAATCATGCTCTTCTTTTTTATGGGCTTTGAGCACTCTATAGTAAATATGTTTTTATTTCCTTTTTCCATGATTTTAGGTGGAGATTTTACAATCATGGACTATCTCATCTGGAATGAAATCCCAACCGTTCTTGGAAATCTAATAGGCGGTTTAGCCTTTACTGGGCTAACCCTATACTCCACTCACATAAGAACTGGTGCAAAAAGAGATTTAAACAAAAGAGTTTAACTTTAACCAAGATGCTGGAAGTTGCTCAATACTTTGACCCTTTTGTGCCATAAAAACAATACTCGCAATCATAGCTCTAGCACTTGAGTCTCCACCTGCTTTTGCGTTAGCTATTAGCATCTCTTTAAGGTTGTCATATTTACATAGGAGATGAATAACTCCCTCAAATCCACCATCTATATCACAACTTGGTCCAAACTCTCTGATGGCTTGTATAGTATCATCACTCTTTGAAGCAATACCGCTATCTACATACGCTTCTGTTTTTGCATCAAATTTATCTTTAAGAGCCAAGATAGACTCTTTTATATCTTTGCCATCTAAAACTTCAAGCAGTAAAGAGGCAAAAAACTTTGCTGTTTTTATAGCTTCATCTGAATTATGAGTACATTTTACAAAACTCTCTACATTTTGCAAAAACTCTTTTTTTGAATTTGAGACTAACAAAAGTGGAGCAATCCTTCCAACAATGGATAAATCAGTTGAAGATGCACCACTTGGAGAGATATTGTTTTTAATATTTTCTAAACTATCTCTAGTGGCTGCATCTACATACCCATCATAATTTTTCATCTTATCTGCCCAAAACTCTACATATGCATCTGCATTAAACTTATCTTTATCTTTTAAAAACTCATATAACCATAGAGTTTGATCCCCATAGTGGGTAAAATCTCCAGCCTTTTTACCCTTATGCCAAATAGCCTTTGCATCATTTAACTCATTCCAATCTATATCAAGATTTTCAAGCTCTTTTTCATCATAGACCCAATGAGAGCCTAAAGAGTAGGCATCAGCAACCAACGAAATCAGCACTAATTCCTTTACCTTTTTCTTATCAAACATTTTAACTCCTTGATTTTGTAAATTTTTCATTTTTAAGCTATATATATCTTATCATCTTTCTTAATTTTGTTCTCTACTGTTTTATACAACAATACAAACAATAATATAAACTAATTTAATATCTCTGCCTTAAAAATAAAATATTGATGTACAATAGTTTTATCTGCGATGATAAAACATTTCAGCTCTTTAAAACAAAGGAGTTTAACATGGAAAAAGGTTTAGGAATCCCCGTAAGAATTATCGGTCTTATCTTGATAGTCGTAGGGATTGGGTTTGCAGTGTGGGGATATCAACTATCCGGTTCTGTTGGTTCACAAGTGACGCAAGCTGTTACTGGTTCGGATACAGATAGAGTTATGACTTACTATATCATTGGTGCGGTGGGCTTCATTGTTGGCATCTTTCTTTTACGAAAAAGTTAAGATAAGTCTTTACAAAATTTAAGCCTTTAGGAGTATCACTTCTAAGGCTAACTAATAAAATGGAGAAATAAAATGCTCGAAACAATTGCAATAATCTTAGTCATTCTTTGGCTTTTAGGGCTTGTTAGCTCGTACACTTTGGGTGGATTTATCCATATTCTCTTAGTTATTGCACTCATAGTTATAGTGCTTCGTGTTATTCAAGGTAGACGTGTATAGAAGTCTATCTGTGAAACAGTACTATCCTAATGTTTGTCCTCTCATTTAAGGAGAAAAATATGAACATAATAGAAATATACACAGGTGAAATTGAAGTCGAGTTAAACCTTGTACATACAAAATTAGCTGAACTTAAAGCGAAGGTAGAAGGTTTGTCAGATACAGAGCGCCTTAACTCCTTCGAAAATGTGCAAGAGTTAGAAGATATAGCTAACGACATGGTATCTAAGGTTAAAGAGTTGCAAAAGGATATGGAAGATTCTTGGAAGCAAATCCAAGATGATGTTCAAAGCTCTCACGACACTGTAGATGACGCTTTTGCAAGGTTAAACAGATCATTAGCCTAGATATAAAGGGTTTTAAAAACTCTATAAACAGCTATCTGATTTTACAAAAGAAGGACTAAAGATATGAAGACAAGAGACGTATATAAACAAAAAGCAGAAGCAGAGTTAGAGTTAGTAAAAGCAAATCTTGACGTGCTAAGAGCAAAAGCAAAAAGTGCTACTGCAGATATGAAAATCAGCTACTTAGAAGAGATAGACAATATAGAGCAAAATTATAGCACGATGCAATCAAAGCTTGATGAACTCGGTGAAGCTAGTGAAGGAGCATGGGAGCATCTCAAAAAAGATATCGAAAGTAGTTGGGACTCTCTTCGTGCCTATGCAAAAAAATAGTTTGATTAGCTCAGCAAAAGGATTTCAAATGAAAAAAAGTTTTATATTTATAATATCTCTGTTCATAGTAGTTGCAGTTAGCGGTTGTGGTGACACAGCAAAAGGCATAAAAAAAGATACAAAAGACAATGCTGACTGGGGCAAAGAAAAGGTCAATGAAGGGGCTAAGTACATAGAGAAAAAAACCGACTAACTTTGTCTAAAACCCTACTCATGCCTAAGAGCATCGATAGGGTTTAATCTTGCCGCTTTTCTCGCTGGGAAGTATCCAAAAACAACTCCCACAATTGTTGAGAAGAAAAAAGCTACTAAAATTATAGGTATATTAAAAATAAGTGGCAATTCAAAAAAGAGTGCGACTCCAATTCCTGCACTTACTCCAACAAAAATCCCTAAAATTCCTCCAATAGATGCTAGAACTATAGACTCAACTAAAAACTGCAGCAGTACCTCTCTCTCAAGCGCCCCAACTGCAAGTCTTATGCCTATCTCTCGCGTTCTCTCTGTAACAGAGACTAGCATAATGTTCATGATGCCAATACCCCCAACCAAAAGACTAATGGCAGCTACAGCTCCAAGCAAAATGGTAAGTAGTTTCGTGGTCGAGGAGAGAGTTTGTACCATCTCCCGCATATCGTGGACATTAAAATCATCTTCTTGCCCAATCTGAATCTTTCGTCGCTCTTGCAAAATCGAGATTAAGGATGTTTTTACTCCCTCTATAGTTGAAGTGCTTTTTGCTGAAATCATAATCCTTGATATCTCTTGATTTCCACTTATGCGCCTTTGGAACATCCTTATAGGTGTTACGATAACAGCATCTTGATCCATCCCAAACATAGCCGCACCTTTAGACTCTAAGAGTCCAACAACCTCGCATGAAATAGTCTCAAGCCTTATAAGCTCCCCTACAGGATCAAGTGTTCCAAAAAGCTCTTTTCTAACCGTCTCGCCAATTACACAGACTGTTTTTCCACCTTGAAGCTCTGATGGTAAAAAGTCTCTACCAGATGCAAAAACCCAGTCTTTGACTATAAAGTAGTCATTGTTAGTTCCCTCAACAGTTGTTGCATAGTTTTTGTTTGCATACACAGCTTGCATCTGCCTTGAGCTAACAGGAGCTACACCGCGGACATTGATAATCTCTTTTTTAAGTGCATCTATATCGCCGTGGGTAAATCTCCTAGATGTGGAGTTCATGGTTGGAGGGCCTTGTCTTTGCTGTCCTGGCAAAACCATAAGCATATTTGTTCCAAGTTTAGAGATGCTTTGAGTTACATAGGCTGTTGTGGCATCTCCTAACATTATCATCGCAATAACAGAAGCTATCCCTATAACAATTCCTAGTATTGTTAATGCTGAGCGCATAACACTTCTGCGGATTTCACGAAGGGCGAGTAAAAAAGCATTCCAAATCATAAAACTTCTTCCGACTCTTCTATATACTCTATAGCGCCATCTCTAAAGTGAACTTTTCTTGAAGCATACTCTGCCATCTCAAGCTCATGCGTTACCATAAGTATGGTGATTTTCTTCTCGCGGTTAAAAGATTGCAAAAGCTCCATTATTTCTATACTTTTTGCGGTGTCTAGGTTACCTGTTGGCTCATCTGCTAGTAAAATAAGCGGGTTTGTAGCAATAGCACGAGCAATAGCGACACGCTGTTGCTGTCCACCTGAGAGTTCACCCGGTGTATGATGTGCCACCTTTTCTAAGCCAACACTCCTTAGGGCTTCCATAGCCATCTCATGTCTCTCTTGTGCATTATAACCACGATACAAAAGTGGAAGTTCAACATTTTCTATAGCTGTTGTTTTTCCAAGCAGGTTAAAACCTTGAAATATAAATCCGATGTAGTTTCTTCTAAGAAGTGCACGCTGATCTCGCGAGAGATTCTCAGTATCGACTCCTTCAAAGAAGTACTTTCC
>Ga0265294_10000347_pt1 | contig 61509 bp, 60 predicted proteins | sample MunlanPumphouse3_FD_192504 | JGI IMG/M metagenome (GOLD analysis project Ga0265294, IMG submission 192504) | Groundwater microbial communities from a municipal landfill in Southern Ontario, Canada - Pumphouse #3 | ecosystem: Environmental > Aquatic > Deep subsurface > Groundwater | place... | reverse complement strand
CTTCGTGGTGACGACTGCAATCATTTTTAGCCAGACGATTTATTACAAGAACTATCTCTTTCTTATCGCCGTTCTTCTCATCGCTTCGCTCATCCATTTATACTTGCGCCGACAAGTCAAAGAAATTTTGGCGGATGAACGGGATTATGCTATAGGAGGCAAGGCGGCTCTTTGGGCTATTCAGATTTATTCGTGGACGGCGGTAATCGCTATGTTTATGTTTTACAGTTTTCGCGATCTTAACCCCGCTTATGAGCCTATCGGTTTGACACTGGCTTTTTCTACCTGCATTCTGATGCTCACTTACGCCGTCATGTTCAGATATTATAATCGTGTGAAATTTACTGATAAAAAATTTGTTTATTCCGTTCTGATTCTGGTATTTTTTGCGGGGATGTTTATCTTCGCTGCCCGTCTTTTTTCCGGTGAGGACGACTGGATCTGTCAGAATGGTCGGTGGGTAGAGCACGGCCATCCGGATTTTCCCGCACCCGAGGTGGAATGCAAATAATCAAAACTTATGAAAAATCGCATAAAAGAATTTCGTATCCGACTCAAGATGACACAGGACGAGCTGGCCAATCGCGCCGGCGTGAGACGTGAGACTATCGTCTTCCTGGAACAAGGAAAATACAATCCGTCACTCAAATTGGCGCACGATGTCGCGCTCGCGCTCGGCAGTAATATTGATGAACTTTTTATTTTTTGAGAAGGGGAATAAGAAATGGTGTAATAAAAAACCGACCGATTCGTATCGGCGGTTTTTTTAGATGAGTTTAAATCCTACCGGTTAATCTTTATGCTATGGGCGATATGGCCAGCTATCTCCCCAGAAATGAAATTATCTTCCCAATGGATACGGGCTTGAGTTTTTTCATCATAATCGATGGTTTTGTCTCCATCCCATACACCCCTTTGCCAGAAGATATCTCCCATACTATGTCCGGCCCAGTAGCTTTCGGCTGAATCATATTCTGTTGCACCGCAGGTCATATAATTTACGAAAGTGCCAGAGTCGTTAGTGGCAATATGTTCATGCGTATAGTCGGTAACCTCCTCGAATTTCAAACAAGTATCCATGGCGGTTTCATTCATGGGATAATTGAGTGAGAATATTGTTTGTTTCTTATCGGCGTCCGTATAGAAGACATATAAAGTCTCGTTATATTCTTCTCCGGGAGCAGTATCTTCTTTTTCATAAGTCCAAGTGCTGGGATATTCAAAAGTGAAATAGGCGTCGGGTATGGAAAAAGTCGAATACACCATGTCTTTATCAGCGATTTCTTCGGTCTCTCGGGGTTCTGCCGTTTCTTCGGTTGCGTTATCTGTAAGGCAGTATTCGGGGGTAGCCGTTTTTTGAAAAACAGATCCCAATAAAATGCCGACACAAAGAACAGTAATTACACCAGCACCCAACAGTAATCCTTTCTTATCGGATTGTTTTTTATCTTCAGTCTTCATTTCACCCATTTTTTTATATTAACTGTTTAACTAAATATATAATAGCAGAAAATCAGGTGCGATACAAAAAACAGCTCTGATTTTTCTCGGTCTTAACCGCATCGGATAAAATCAAAGCAAGATGGTTAAGGGGTTCACTTTTATGATCATTGACAAGGGGTTAGCCCGGGGATATGATTTTGAAGTTTATTTAATCCAAACAAAATGCGATTAGGAGGATTTAAATTGGAGAAAACTCAACAAGAGCAGAAAAATAAGATAGAAAATAGGCCTATGCATCCAGAAGGTTGTATGAGAATTGATTTTGTGTGTATGCTATTAATCTTTATCGTCGCGGTAGCTGTGAATCTCGGGCCAGCGTTGTACAATCTTTTTTGGGGTGCGGATGGTATTCATCCCGCCGATTCCGGGCTTGCGGAGATGAGAGTAGAAATTAATGTAGGCGGATATTCTCTTGTGGGTGCTCAAAATGGTTATTACCAATTTTTTAATCCTGAGACACATCGGATAATTTCTTTTCCGACGGATCGTTTTCGGTTGGAAAAGGTTGACCAAGGCGGGATTTATTTGATCGTTCTTAATAATTACGGAAAAGTGAATCCGCTTGATGATCCTTATGGAGGGGCAGCTAAGGATATTTGGAATGGGACAGTAAAAATGCAGTCTGCTAGGTTTCAATAATTGCTTATCGGGAACTTGTAAAATGCAAGTTCTTTGATAAACATTTTATGAGAGAGGTGACTGAGTATCGTATGCCATTGCTCTTTACCGTGTTCGATATATAATTAAACGAAAAAGGGAATTTCGGAGGTATCTTGAACGATAATCATACAGAGTAAGAGCAGTGTGTTTGTTGAAATAACGGATGCCGGGGAAGACGGATATGAACATATTCGAACAGTCGAGATATGTGGCAAGGGAAAATGTTTGGGCTTTCCTATAATAGCTCGGAGCGAAGTCAATAATTTAGCTAGGGCTCCAGGATATGCGATTGCGGACGAGGTGAAGATTCCTTCTATGGGAACGTTCGTTTTTATCGTCCGATATGGCAAGGACCGGGCATATATGACGGAGGGGCCGTATCGTGTGGTATCCGATGAATCAACAAGCCTGATTGAAAAAAAGTGACTGTTTTATTAAAAAGCAGTCTTTTTTATTTTTGACTAATGGGGGCGGATATGTGAAAATTGAGATAATATAGAATATATTAAAATTTATGATTGTTTTGCTGGGAAGCGAGAGTGGACAAAAAATGGAGATTTTGCGCGGTTCTCTGGAAAATCTACTTACGGAGAATTTTGAAATAATTCCGTGTCCTGTGGATTCGGGGATTGCGGAACAGCCTTTGTCGGCGGCTATTACGCGACAAGGCGCCATCAATCGTGCGATGCGTGCGGCCGAAGCTTGCGACGGCGCTTATGACTTTTCATTCGGTCTGGAGGCGGGACTCGAGTTGGTGGACGGACTCTATAGTTTTGTTTGCGTGTCGGCAATCTTGCGACCGGGCGACGTCTGCTCGGTGGGAACAAGCGGACTGATGCCCTTGCCGCAAATGGTGAGTGAGCGCGTTAGGGCGGGAGAATATTTGAGCGGTATTATCCGTGAATATCGCAATCAGGAAGAACTTAACGATGCGCAAAAAGAGGCGGTGGAGGATTTCATCAATCGCCGGAGAGGCTTTATGGAGGCGATATCGAATGCGTGGGGAGAATCGCAAATTTAAAAATAACGTTATAAATATATGTCTTTTGAAAATATACCTAGCCCCGAAGAGGAGGAATATATCACGGACGAAGAGGCAGTGGAAATTTTGCGGACGGAACCCGAAGGCATTGCCTCGGAAAAATTTCAGCGGTTTCTCGACCAAGGAGAATCGGAAGCTGATCTTGCCGATACCAGCCTCGCCAATCTCGAGTGGGCCTTTCGATTGGCTGTCATCTGTCATAAGGCCGGATTGAATAAAGAATACGAGGTACAGGACTTGGAAGAATTATTCGATGCCGCGTATAATGAAGAAGGCGATCTGGCGAAGCGGATTAATAAAATTATAGAAGAAATTAAAGAGGAAAATAAAAGCGACGAGGATTGATTTTAAAACTGGCATAAGGAATCTATTATCTTCCCTCACCCTGACCCTCTCCCGATGGGAGAGGGGGCGTGAATGACTATATTATTTGAGGTATCGTTTTGTCATTCTGAATGCAGCTTCTGCTTCGCGAGGATAAACTTCGCGGAGTTAAGAATTTCGTGAGAAGGTGCGGGGAATTGTTGTGACGGGGTCCTTCGGGGGTACCTCATGATGATAGATGAATAATGGTTTTTAAATAATTTGAATCTATGCTAAACATTAGAAAAATGAATGTGGAGGATATGCCGAGGTGCGCTGAGATTTTGGAAGCGGACTATAGCCTTCCTCCTTATAATGAAAAGTTTACGCCAGGCGTCGCTTTGTCGTACATAAAAAGTAAATTCAATTATTGCGCCGGACACAGTTTTGTCGCGGAGGGTAATGATGAAGAAATTGTCGGGTTCATTCTCACCGGTCTTTCGGTTTGGGTGGAGGGCGGACAGGCGATCGTCGAAGAAATCGTAGTGGATCCGGCGGTGCAGGGGCAGGGATATGGCAAAGCTCTGATGGGTCAGACCGAAAAATATTTGAAAGAGAACGACATCCACTCTGTAATCTTATGGGGAAGAAAAGATGCGCCGGCATATGGTTTTCACGAAAGCAACGGCTTTGAGGATTCGACCGATTGGGTGATGATGCATAAGGTTTTGTAATGATGACAGTGATAAATTTATTTATTAATAAAAAGGTTACGTCGGAAAATTTGCAAGAAACTTTATTGGGTGAAATTGCCGAGCTTTTATCTGATGGCAGCGAGACGGCATTGAAATACAAGGAGAGAATTGCGGAGGGTAGCGTGACACGCGACGAAAATCCGGCGACGCATCTCTGTGTGTATTTTGTCGCGATAGATTCCAGGGCTAAGAAAGTTTTTATCGGACATCATAAAAAAGCGGGACTATGGCTTTTTAACGGCGGACATCTGGATGCGGGGGAGACTTTTCGTGCGGCAGTGGAAAGGGAAATCGGAGAGGAGTGGGGGCTGGACGTGGACACTCTTGTGATTCCGAAGCCGGAGTTGCTGACGATTACGCCGATTGAGAACCCCAACCAGCTTTGCAAATTTCACTATGATGTCTGGCATTTCATTGATGTTGATGTGAATAGTTTTAATCCCGACCCGGAGAAGTTGGCAGAGGAGACTTACGAAACGCGATGGCTCACATTGGAAGAAGCGAGGCGGATAGCAACGGATAAAAACACACTTACAGGACTAGCTTTTATAGAGAGAAACTATTTCATCGGATAAGGAGCATCTTTCTGAGCGGTGTTGTTGATTTGAGCTCAATACTGAATACGGCAAGATTCGGAGTGGAATTGGGCAATTCCGATAGTCCCGGTTCTTATGATGTTTCATTTACTTTTGGCGATGAGGATTATCAGATTTCACAAGCGGAAGGCGATACGTTACGTAATGTTGCAATGTCGGCAGCCCTGCGATAAATACGGAAATCGCGTAGCATGAAGATAACTATCCTTGTCTAGGGAATAAGCTGATTTTTAACGGCTTTTTCTTTTTGCAAAAGTAGATAACTTCCTTTATAATGGACTTGTTGAAGAAAAAAGTATTTTGCCCTCAGTATTTACAAAAAGGGAAGGTCGTGTCATAATGGTTGTACCTGTTTTTACTAAAAATTAACCTCAGTTTTATGATAAAATTGCCTAAAAAAGTGCTAATACCCACAGTTCTTTTTTTCTTGGCCTTACTTTTTACGACTTCGGAGATTATTAAGCTGAAGGAGGAAGCTGAATATACCAATGTGGATGTGATCGTGAGTGACAGTCCGATCGTATTTTATTTCGGCTACAAATGCCCACATTGCAAAATCGTAGAAAAATATTTGGCAGACAATGAAGTGGCGGATAAGATCGGCTTTTCTATGAAAGAAGTCTATAAAAATCCGGATAATGCTGATGAAGTTTTCGCTAGGGCGGAGCTTTGCGGTATAGAAAAGAAAAATTTGGGAGTGCCATTCCTTTGGGACGGGGAGAAATGTTATCAGGGGGACGAAGATATTATCGAATTCTTCAAAGTGAAGATGCAGGAAGAGTCTGCGGCTGAAAATGAAAGATCCGCTAATGGCGCAGAAACCGCGATGACGTTACCGGCAGAGGGGGAAAATAAACTTACTTATTATTATTCGCAGAACTGTCCTCATTGCCAAGTGGTGAAGCAATATATGCTGGATAATAAGATTGAGGAGAAGCTGTCAATCTTTCGCAAAGAAACCACACAGATTGACAGATACCACGATGAGGCTATGGCCAAAGAGGAGGCTTGTGGTATCGCTAGGGCGGATATGAGTGTGCCCCTGCTTACCATTGGTAAGCAATGCTATATGGGAGAAGAACAAATAATCAATTTCCTTAAGGAGAAGCTAAATGAAAAATAGTATGAAAAAGGCAAGAATATTTTTACCTCTTTTGGGTTTAGGGCTTCTGAGCGCTCCTGTCGCGCAAGCGATTTGCCCCATCTGTACCATAGTGGTTTCAAGTGGTGTCGGGCTATCCCGTTACCTGGGCGTGGATGACAGTATCTCCGGGCTCTGGGTAGGAGGACTTACTGTCTCGGCCATCGCCTGGACACTGGATTGGTTTGAGAAAAAGAAAATCAATTTCAAAGGAAAGGTTCCAGTGACGATTGTCGGATATTATGCCCTCGTGCTGTCGGCGTTCTATTTTACCAACTTCATGAGCGACCCTATTCAGACCATCTGTAAATGCGCGACGGATAAATTATTCCTGGGTATCGTGGTCGGAAGCGCGGGCTTCTGGATGGGGGCCAACTGGTACTATTATCTAAAAGAGAAAAACGACGGTCATGCACTTTTCCCTTTTCAAAAAATCGTATTTCCGGTGTTGCCACTCGTTTTATCCAGTATCTTCTTCTATTTATTAATCAGGTAAACTTTCAAAAATATGAGCGAAACCAATTCGATAAAAAATCTGGAAGAGTTCATCAAGAAGGTGGACGATATGAAAAAACAAGACAAGATGGATCTCTCCTCGGATCAGGATTTGACTATTGCTATCATGAATCTGATTTCTATAGAGGAGCATTTCTTTTTTACCGGTGCCAAGCTGGGTAAACCGGAATATTATGATCTTATCAAAGAAGTACGTGAGATGAGAAAGAGCCTCTTGAAGAGAATCATCAAAGATCCGGAGGGAGAAGTATGGTGCATTTCTAAACATCTTTTGTCCGGATCAGAGCGTCTGATGGAGGTCGGTACCAAACAGCTCGGGATGGGGAATAAAGAGGTGGCCGCCGAGATGTTTGATAAAGCCTATAGCCTCTACTCTCTTTTCTGGGGTATTAATATGAACTTGATAGATCTGGGCGAAATAAAGAAAATCGATGATGATGCCATGGACAAGAGCGATATGGAAGATAAAACTGTCTCTACGGAAAAGAAAGAATACGTTGTAGCGGAGAAGAAAGAGTTTACCGTCACAACTAAGTCTAATATGGAGAAGAAGGGAGTTATGAGCAGCCTCAAAGAACTGGTGAAAAAAGCAGTCGATTGTTGCATTGAGTAAAAATTTTGATAAATATATACACCCATAAAAGACAGTCACAGGGCTGTTTTTTTGCGTCTGTCTTTTATCTGCCATTGTAACAATCAAAACTAAAGATTCAGCCGAGACGACCGAGTCAACAAAAAAAGTCTTTTTTCGCAAAATAACAAAAAAGTGTATAATAAAAATAACAGATGTAGAATTTATCCAAAGAACGCAGGATCAATTTCGGCAGTAAGCAATACGGTATAATATGAAGATAGATAATTCTTAGTAAGCAATATTATGGAACCGATCATAACAGTAAAAAATCTAGTAAAAGAATATGGCGAAGGCGCGCGCGCCGTGGATGATGTCAGTTTCGAGGTAGGGGCGGGGGAGATTTTCGGTTTGCTTGGCCCTAACGGTGCGGGCAAGACCACGATTATTCGCGCTATTTCTACTATCCTATCTTTTACGAGTGGCAAGATAGAAGTTCTGGGGATGGACAATCAGGAAAAGGCTGGAGAGGTAAGGGCGAATATCGGTATACTAACTACGGATATCGGCGCTTACGAAAGATTCTCGGGGCGAGAAAACTTGAGATATTTCGGCGAGCTTTACGGTATGGAGAAAAAAGATTTGGATGAGAGAATCGAGGAATTGTCGCGGCTTTTGGATATGGAAGCTTTCATAGACAAAAGGGCGGGCAAATATTCTACCGGGATGAAGCAGCGATTGGCAATTGCGCGCAGCGTTATTCATAACCCGCGAGTGATCATTTTCGACGAGCCGACTTCCGGGCTGGACGTGTTGGCCTCGCAGACGGTGCGTAATTTTATGCAGCGCTCCAAGGAGGAGGGGCGGGCTGTGATTTTTTCCACACATCAGATGTATGATGCCGAGAAGCTTTGTGACAGAGTGATTATTATCCATAAAGGAAAAACAGTCGCTTATGACAGCGTGGAGAATTTGAAAATCAAAACTGGCACGGGGGACTTGGAAGATGTGTTTTTGCAATTGGTTGCGACAGGTTAGGAGCTTATCTGTCATTGCGAGGAGCGGAGCGACGTGGCAATCCCGATACCATACTTCACTTGATATTACGCAATGTTTACTCGGCATAGCAACGGGATTGCCATGTCGGAGAGGGCACGAAATATTGTGCTTCTACGATTCACAATGACAGTAACAATATAGTCAAATCATCTTAAACTAAAATTATGAATCTAAGAAACGTCATTACCATCTGGAAAAAGGAAATCAAAGATACTATTCGCGACCGGCGGACGCTGTTTTCCATGGTTATCATCCCGATATTGCTGATGCCAGTAATCATGATCGGGATGTTTAAGCTGATAGAGTCGCAGACAGAAAGCCAGAAGGAGAAGGCTGTGAAAATCGCAATCGCGAACGAGGATGCGGCACCGCAAATAGCCGCGGCAATTACGCAGCAGGGGAAAGTGGAGGTTGTGAAAGTGGACGGCGATTTGCAGACGGCCGTGGCGGAGGAGGAAGTTGACGCGGCTATCATAATCCCAGCGGATTTCCAAGAACTGGTGGTATCTCAAAAAAATGCTGAGCTGGAACTCATAAGCAAATCCACTAATCTCAATTCGGCGAATGTGTCCGCTGTCGTTTCAGTGGTGATAAGTAATTACAACAAACAGTTGCTCGGCAAAAGATTCGGTGCACAGGGGATAAATCCGGAAATCCTTTCCGGGGTCACAGTCGTGAATCGCGACGCTGCAACAGCAAAAGAAACGAGCGGGTATTTACTGGGTCTTTTGATCCCACTTTTTATCGTTATCTATTCTATCGCTGGCGGGCAATATACGGCTATCGATGTTTCAGCGGGTGAAAAAGAGCGCAAGACATTGGAAGCGTTGTTCTTGACTCCGGCGAAAAGGATAGAAATTGTGCTGGGGAAATTTTTGGCAGTGAGTACGGTTTCGCTCACTTCAATCGTGCTCGCTATCAGCAGTTTGTATATTTCGTTTACTTACATCGGGGATATAGGAGGGTCGATGTCGGCTGGAATGGGCGCAACCGGCATGGATACGAGCCCGTTTAATTTTTCAGTCGAACCGCAGGCGGCAATCCTGCTCTTTGGCGTGAGCATATTTCTGGTGTTGATGTTCTCGGCGGCCATCCTGTCTATTTCCATTTACGCCAAAAGTTTCAAAGAGGCGGAGAGCTATATCAGCCCGGCCTATATGGTCGTGGTCCTGCCGATTGCTCTTATCAATTCCATGCCGACTTTCGAACCGGCGCTTTGGCATTATGCCATTCCAGCGGTGAATGCCGTATTGCTTTTTAAGGAAGTACTGATAGGGACTTATGACATGGGGCATATTTTGATGACATTCGCTTCACTCATTATTGCTTCGATATTTGCCATCCTGATTGCTACGAAGATTTATTCCAAAGAGAGTGTACTTTTTAGCAGCTAATTGATATTTTTAGGTCAGACGATCAGATCGTTTCTCTGTTCAAAAATAAACTATCTGAAGAGGTCGTGCGTTTTATTGGTTGTTCTTTTGGCGTTGAACAGACAGTAAAGATCGTGGAGACGGTAGAGAATAAATATGTCATCAAAATTCCTTTCAAAGGAAATGAGATTATGATTTTGCGCGAAGCTTTCGCCTGCGAAAAATTACGAAACAATAAGTTTGTGCCGCAAATCGTGCTTCAGGAAAAATATATCATCGAATCTTGCCTCGCGGGCAAGATACTGAGTAAGACTAGGTTGTCGGCGGAGGAAAAGAAAAACGTTTATATCGCCTTGGGCAAGGTTGTTAGAAAAATACATCGTATCGAGATGCGAGGTTTCGGTGAGCTCGGAAAGAATCTACAGGGCAAGCACTTGACTCTCGAACGTCATATTGATTTTTTGCTGCTTAGGGATATGCCGCTACTTCTTCAGACCGGGCTTCTGTCCGCAGAGGAAATAACGGCGATTCGTGTTTTTTTGAAAAAACATTGCCGATTGCCGATTGTCAGGAAGCGGTGTTGCTCCATTTTGATCTGATTGATATCAATGTCCTAATCCTTAATCGTGCTTTTGGAGGACTTATCGATTTCGACGACCTCAGTTGCGGACCGCGTGCTTATGATATAGCGAAGCTTTATATAGAGAAATGGGGAGGCGAAGATTTTGTGAGTTTTCTTAGGGGCTATGGCAAGGCGGATTCGAAGGAAATAAAATATTTTACTGTTTGCCATCTTCTTTACGAGATTCCTTATTATAATTCTGTCGGCAATGATTGCAGAAGTGCAAGACTTCTTAAAATGCTAAGGGGGATTATCTTGTAAAAAAAAACTATTTTGGGGTATTTACCCTCTGTGGATAACTTTTGGCTTATTTTCTGTATAACTGCTAAAATTTATACAATTAATCATTAACTCAAAAAATATGGCAGAAGAAGTGAAAAAATTCTACCGTTCTCGCACGGATCGCGTCATTTTCGGCGTGTGCGGCGGGCTGGGGAAATATTTCGGTGTGGACCCGGTCCTGTTTCGTCTGCTCTTTGTATTGTTTTTCTTTGTTGATGGAGCGGGGATTCTTCTCTATCTCATAATGGTAATCGTGATTCCCGAAGAACCGGGCCGGTCGAGTGCAGGTAACAAGGACCTCGAGGGGGAAGTCAATGAACTTGCGGGAAAAATCGAGGGGAAAGCGAAAGAGATTTCTCACGAAGCGAAGTTTGATGAGGGCAAAGTGCGCGAGTCCAGAAATATGCTGGGTTTCATAATCGTTCTCTTCGGTTTATTTTTTCTTTCCCGCCAAATCCTTCCTATGGGGTGGCTGGATATGGATATCGTTTGGGCTCTTGCTATCATCAGTATAGGTTTTTATATTATTTTTAAAAAATAATAATATGGATGGAGAACAAAATAATTCTCCCGAGGAAAACATAAAAGAGGAAAAAAAATCCGAAGCAACATCTGAAAAAACGCCGGAGAAAGTAGTACAGGCTATCCCGGTGGCGAACAATCCGGGTTTCGATTTCGGCAAGCTGCTTCTAGGTCTTTTTATAATTTCCTCCGGAATCTTTCTTCTGGGAAAAAGTGCGGGATATATTTCGCAAGATTTGAACATCGATTTTTTCCAGTTCTGGCCGCTTCTCATAATTGCCGTAGGACTTTCTTTTCTGGATACGCGGCGCCCACTTTCTTTTGTTATCGGTCTGCTGGTTTTTGTGGCGGTGGCGGCACTGGTCGGGACGATGGTCCAAAATGGAATCTCGGAAAATGGCAGCACACAAAGGCGGAGTACTCCCATTGAAATCGACAAAGGCGCAGACACGAATCTCGCGAAGATTGATATAAAGATCGATGTGGGTAGTCTGGCAGTCGGAGGAGGAGCCAAAAAACTGGTGGAAGGAAATTTTGAAAGTGACTACGCGCAGCTGGAGAAAACCTCCAGCGTTTCTGACCGTACTCAAAATATAGAGTTGAAGTCATCCGGAATTCCGGATCAGGCTTGGAGGTCTTTTTTCGGTGGAGGCAAGAGCGATTTGAATCTGAAGTTGAGTTCCGAACTGTCTATGGAACTTTTTTTCAGTCTTAACGTCACCGACGCCACCATCGACCTCGGGGAGGTGACCGCCAAATCTGTTGATATCGACTCTAACGTTTCCGATTTAGAACTCACCTTGTCCGACAGGCAGGATTCGGTTGATGTGAAGATTAAGGCCAGTGTAGGGCAGACGAAAATTGTCTTGCCCGAATCCTCCGGCGTAAGGGTCAGCCTTACTTCCGATATATCTTCCCAGAGTCTGTTGGGCTTCGAGAAAATAAGCGAGACGGAATATCGGACGAGCAATTACGATACCGCGGATAAGAAAATCGAGATGGATCTGGATATCGACGTGTCGAACTTGGAGATTGTGAGGAGGTGATTCTGTAATTTAAAGCATTTCGGCAAGAGCTTCCCGCATTGCCTGTTCTCGGGCACATGGGGTCGATTTACCTTTATAATCAAATAAGGATTATTGATAATATGATACTGGAGGATGATATCAAGGATTTTTTGCAAGATGAAAACAGTTTGTCCGAAAAATATGTCGAGAATTTTCTTAGAGGAATCAACATTTTCAGCTTAGGAGATGAGGAACGGATAATTAAAATAGTGCAACTGATAGCCGAAATTCCTTGGGGAGAAGGAAGGAGTATCAAAGAAGTTTTGGTTACAAAAAAAGTGGGCACTTGCACGGGCAAACATTTAGTTTTACAAGCCTGTTTTGATCAGCTTGGGATTAAATATACTCCCATTGTTTGTACTTTCAGGTGGAGTGAACAAGGGATAAAGCTTCCTGATCATCTTAAGTTTATCCTTGATCAGGGAGAGTGGGATCACGGACATAATTTTGTTCAAATTGAAAAAGCTAACGGAATAAAAGTGGACATAGATCTTACCTGGAATCATAGATTGAAAAGAGTCGGCTTTATCACAATCCCTGATGAATGGGATGGAGAGACTCCTGTGGTTGCTGTCAGGATTAAAGAACGATGGAAGGGTGTCGATGTGAAACAGATGAAAGTAAAATTGATAGAATTGTTGTCTCCTGAGATGAGAGAAAGAAGAGGGAATTTTATGAATGGATTTATTGATTGGATTGATGTCCTAAATAAATAAAAGGCCTCGTTTCTTTTGTTTCCAGCATTGTTTTTTGGTCGAATCTAATCATATATAGAATATTATGCCCACTAAAAAAACCGCATATACTTTGCTTGTGATTTTTCTATTTGTGCTTTTAGGAGATATCGTGTATGATTTGCTGGAAATTTCTTATGTGGATTCATTGTTAACAGCGGGAGGAAATCGGTATACTTACGGCGCAGAAAATATTTTTGCATTACGGCCGTTACCGGAAATAGTTTTTGACTTAATGGGTGCTCTCGTCGGATATTATGCGGGGAAATACTGGTGGAGGATTCTCTATATAGAAGACAGACGACATAAAAAATACAAATTGGATTGGTAGATGATTGATAGTGAAATAATTATCCCCCTAACGCCCTCCTGCCGTCACTTTACTATGGCACGGCGATAATCCCGGTGGGAGAGGGAATGGAAGCAAGTTCTTATTTAATTCTAATCTTAAGAATACTTTTTCAAATCATCCAGACTGTATTCTCCGTAATAAAACCGACATTTTGTCATTCCTCAGCAAAGCGGAGGAATCCCTCGGTTTATTGCTGAACTTTTATGATAAGGAGATTTGTCTAAGGCTACTTCTCAAGGGGTCCTTACGGAATTGTGCAAGCCGGATGATTCGCTGACACTTTTAAAAGAATCTTTCGAAGAATTTTTCTTAAACACCAAATCCACGATATTTGTCATTCCGGAATTTCGTTACTGCGAAATATCCGGAATCTACGGAGTATAACGATTAAGCGTTATGGCAAAGTAAAAGCGAAATATAAAGAAGATACCGGGTCAAGCCCAGCATGACACACGAAAAATATCATATAGATGAAAATTATGTAGTATTTTGTCAGCGAACTGTCTAACTTGTACAGGAATAACAAGTAAGGTATTTTGTAATTCAAAATAAGTTAATCTGGCATAATTCCAGATTTATTAGCATGAAATAAGCCATAGGAAAAGCAGGTGAGCCAAGTATATATAGAAAATATCCCGCGGCATTAAAACCTTCAATCGGACTAAGTGTCCGTTTTTTTATTTTTGCGCCCCATATGTTATAATAAGAGAGTAATAATTTCCCATTCACAGAAAATAATGTCAGACACAAAAAGCAATCACTCTTTTGCTTGGTCGAAAAAGGCTGCTCATCTCGGTTTTTTATCCTCGCTATTATTCTTCGTTGTCGTGATTTTTATTCCCGCGGTCTATATCTTGGGCTACTTCGGGAATTTTGATGCGCTGCTGGATCCGGAGATAATCCGGGCGCTTTTCTTGTCGCTCTCAATCGGTTTAATCGTCACGATATTCAATCTGATTCTGGGTGTGCCGCTGGCATGGATGATCGTGCGTAGCAAGAATCGTTTTCTCAAGTGGCTTGATAACCTTATCGACCTTTCTCTGGTGATGCCGACTGCCGCACTGGGATTTTCGGTATATTTCTATTACGGCACGAACTGGGGTGTAGCCAGACTTATCGGACTTGAAGGCGGGTTGGTGAGCCAGGGGCCACTACTCATAATCTTACTGCACATAGTTTTTACACTGCCGTATATGGTGCGCTCGGTTTCGGCGGCGATTATGCAGCTTGACGTCGCTTACGAAGAGGCGGCGGATAGTCTGGGTGCCAGCCCTTTCAGCTTTTTCCGTACTATTGCGCTACCGCTTTGCCGTGATGGAGTAATCAATGGTGCGGTTCTCTCTTTCACGCGCAGCCTTTCGGAAACGGGCGCGACGATGATGGTGGCAGGAGTCTTTGCTACCGCGCCGGTTCTAATCGTATCTCTCAAAGACGCTGATAATTTTCCCGCGGCGGCATCACTCAGTATTATTCTTATCCTTATCGCACTTTTGATACTGGTTCTGGCTCGGACGGCTTTCGGCAAAAAAACTTTTACTTTGCCGACCATCCGTCCCGATTTTGAGAAAAAACTTTCCGGGCTATTTTCTCCTCGCAATTTCATCGTCACTTTCGTCTATTTTGCGATGATTTTTCTACCTACGATTTTCTTGGTACTTTACTATTTTATGAATTTCAAAGCGGTGGACATAAGCGCCTTGACCGGAAGTCTTCTGATTTCATTTGCTGTAGCGGGGATCGTCACGCTATTCAATGCTTTTTTAGCCCTGCCGATTGCCTACATCATTGCTCGCAACCGAATGGGAATAGGGGAAATCGTCGAGAGCCTGAACGAAGTTATTCTGATCGTCCCCACTAGCGCCCTGGGACTTTCTCTGGCGCTTTTTTGGCGGCAATTTTTACCTTGGGAAATAGTCATCTTGATCCTTGCCCATCTTTGTTTCACTTTCCCGCTTTTTGTAAAACCGCTCGTCGCTGCCTTCCGAAATATTTCCACTGACCAGGAAGATGCCGCTTATTCGCTGGGCGCCGGCACGGTCCGGATTTTTCGCACGGTCATTCTGCCGCAGATAAAACCGGCGCTGATTACCGGTGCGATTATGGTTTTTATGCGTAGTCTTTCGGAAACAGGGGCTACTCTCGCGGTGAGCCAGAATATCAAAACGGTCTCTGTGCTTATCGTTGAGCTCTTCAAAGAAAACAGATTGGACGAAGCGGCGATTGCGTGCCTCATACTTTTTTCATTCTCGCTGGTTTTTCTTGTTATTCTCAAAAAGACGCAGACGGCAAGAACCGTGAAACGGGTATAGGAGGAGGGAACGCCACGTGTTATCCTGAGGTACTCCGAAGGATCCCGTAATATCCCGCATAGTAACGGAATCCTACACTACCCTCAGCGTGACAGATAATCGAAGGTATCTATCACAATCAGCATTCATAAAAAATAAATAATACAACTATGCCGGAAATAGAAATTAAGAATTTGGGAAAATGTTTTCCTTCTGTCGACAAGAAAGTTATAGCGCTTGATGATATCGATTTGCATATCAAGCAAGGAGAATACAACGCCTTGCTCGGTCCTTCGGGTTGTGGCAAGACCACTCTCTTGCGCTGCATCGCGGGGCTGGAAAATCCGACTGAAGGAGATATTCTGTTTGACGGCAGCAGCGCCCTTAACATGTCGGTACAACAGCGCCATGTGGGGTTTGTTTTTCAACATTTCGCAGTTTTCCCTCATCTGGATGTATGGCAGAATGTAGCTTACGGGCCGACGGTGCAGGGATGGAGTAAGGCAGCAATTGAAGATTCGGTGCGGAGCAATCTGAAAAGAGTAGGGCTATCCGATCGTCCGCACGCGATGCCGGATGAACTGTCGGGCGGGATGAGACAGCGGCTGGGGTTGGCGCGCGCTCTTTCTACCAACTCAAAAATTTTGCTTTTGGACGAACCGCTTTCGGCGCTGGATGCCAAAATCGGGGAATATCTCCGCTACGAGCTTAAGCGCATCGCCAAGAAATATGGCATCACGGCCATTCATGTCACGCACAATCAGGAAGAGGCGATGACAATTGCTGACAATATCATACTTATGAGACAGGGCAAGGTCATCCAGACTGGCACGCCGGAGGAGCTTTATGAAAAGCCCAATTCTGTCTTCGCTGCTAACTTTATCGGCAAATGCAATTTTTTTACCGGTGAAAGGATTTCTGCGCACGAGGTGAAGTGCCGGGACAAGATTATCGCTATCGCACGTCATACCGGATTTTCCCGTATCGCAATCGGCGTACGTCCTGAGAAGATCCATATCGAGAGCAAGTCAGGCAAAAATTATTTTCAGGGAAGGCTGGAATCAGTAAACTTTATGGGCCATTTCTACGAATACCAGATCCGCAGCGGCGAAGACCTTGTCTGGGCCTACAAGCAATTCAAGGAAGACCAGCTCAGGAAAAAATTCAAAGTCGGCGATCCTATCTATTTCTGGTTCAACCCCGAGGATTGTTTTCTATGGGAAGCTCCGGAGGATATGCGAAAAGAGCTTAGCTTGTAAGGCGACGTAGACTTTATTATAATATTATTCGTATTTTTTATTATCTTGTAATTCCGGGCTCGACCCGGAATCTTCGTTTTATATCGTAAAAAAATACAATATTATACAGGTTAGGCTAACCTAGTATTTAGATGGCAATATGTTCCACCTGTATTTCCCGTAGTATATTTTCATCCGAAGAATCTGGATCAGATTCCCCTCTCGAGAAGGGAAGAGCTATAACGTTGCGAGGGGTGTGTTGAATCGACTAACAACTGATGATTTACATTTTAATAAACGCAATCGCTATGTGATATTGAAGTTATGAGTAGCAGGCCGTTCCCACACACCCCGCGCGGCAACAATGCTACGCTTATGTTGACGCCGCCTCTCTTAAAGCGGGGAATCAAAATACATCACATTGAAACTTTTGGTTGGAATAGAAGGCTTAAAATGCAAGTGAGTTAGGGATGGCAATAGACGCGACCTGATTCATGTTCCGCAAACGCTTGCCATCCTCTATTTTTTAGTCTATTGTGTAAATAAATGCGATCAATAATCGAAATATGCATTAGCCTCGAATCAGCATCAATTATTCCGTCTGTCCTGTTTTGCGAAAAAACTCTGTCCGATTCGGCAGAGTGTTTTTTTGAAAACAAAATTTTTTAAAGATATAGAGGAGGGGTATAATTTTATCTAAATAAAGTTTTATGAAAAGACAAGGACTGATATTGGCCGTTTCCCTGTTGCTTATCGCAATGGGTGGCATTTCGTACATTCTACCTTGGACTGCAATTCTTCCCTTCAATAAAAACCTCGTAAGGGGTCAGATAGCCAAGTCTTTTCCTGGTACGATTGTTGATAAGCAGAATGGCTTTATCAACGTCCATTTGTGTCAGTTTAGCAAACATACTTTTTTTAGGAAAGAACTGTCTCAGAAGTCCATTGGTATTCTCATTGGTTCCCCTCTCCCATGAGTAATAGGGATAAGCAAAGTATATATCCATTCCTGTTTCTTTCTTAATCATCTCATACTCTGAGAACTCTACATCATTATCATAGGTAATGGTGTATTTCTTATCAACCGGAATCTTCTTGAATCTGGCAACTGTTTTTATCTTGATTACTTCCGCTTTCTTTTTTAAAAATAGATCTCCCAATAAACATCCACTTCTCCTTTCTACAGAGGTAATGATACCTGTTATCTTCTCTCCTCCTACGATAGTACCTCCTTCCCAGTCTCCGATCCTTTCTCTCGTTTCCACCACACTCGGTCTGGTATCAATCCTTTTTTTTGGCTTCTTCTCGCCTTTTTTCCCTCGTTTTGGTTCCTTTATTCCTGCGGTATTTGTTTTTCTTTCTTCTTAAACATTCGATCCACTCTTTCTTTTTCGTATAGATAAAATCATAGATGGTCTCGTGACAGATAATCAATCCCGTATCATCTCTCAAGCGTCCTGCGATCTGCTTCGGTGACCAACCTATTGTGATTTTATCTTTCACAAAAGTATAAACCTCTTTATCATGCAAGAGCTTCTTGGTTACACGCTTGGCTTCTTTCCTGCGCCTCTTGCAGAGGCTATGGGCGCTGCGCGCCTCATAACCTTCCTTCCTGTTCCTTCTGAGTTCACGAGAAACAGTACTAGCGCTTATTCTCATCCACACCGCTATCTCTTTCTGGGTTCCCATAGTCTACCGTAGTGTCTCTAGTTGAAAACGTTGTTTTAATGTAAGCTGTTGATAGGACATTTCGTTAGGGTTAATGATTAGTTATTCTACGTAACTATTATACCTCAAACGAGATGTCTTTTGTTTAAAAGGGGATTGCATTTCAGAATAGAATTTAAGTTATTTTCTTTGACAGCTTTCTTATAAAATGGGATTATTAAGTTATATTTTTAAGATTTTAAAACAATCTTATGCAAATTAATAACAAAAAATTTAAGGCGGTGACCTCGGTTTTGGGTTTGGCGCTGATTTTTTTATGCGGGAATAATTTTGCCCTCGCGGTGGGAGAGGAGAAGATCGATAGCTTCGACGTTACGGTCAAGATGAACACGGATGCCAGTGTCGATGTAACGGAGAGAATTGATTATGATTTCGGGCAGTTTCAGAAACATGGGATTTATCGAGATATTCCTGTGCGTTACGCGGCGAGGGGAGGAAACTACAACGTGCGCTTGAGCGATGTTTCGGTTGTTGACACCGACGGCGCGACGTATGAGTTTGTGGTTTCGGATAGCGGAAACAACAAGGAAATAAAGATCGGTAACGCGGATACTCTTGTGACAGGGGCAAAGACTTATATTATCAGTTACAAGGTCAAGCGCGTTATCAATTATCTGGGTAATTATGATGAACTCTATTGGAATGTGACGGGCAACCGATTCATAGTACCGATAGTACAGGCGAGCGCGCAAGTTTCTTTTCCGGAGGTTTTTAGAAAAGAGGATACGCAGATAAAATGTTTTTCCGGTTTATCGGGCAGCGCTGATGCCTGTGATATGGCGGGGTATATCCTCTCATCTGACAGTGGTTTTGTAGGAGGGGCGAACTTTGTCGCGCAAGATTTATCGGCGGGTGAGGGGCTGACGGTCGTGGTTGGGGTACCCAGGGGGATAATTTATCAGCCGACCGCATCTGAAGTTTTCAGAGAGACTCTCATCGACAATATTGTTTTGTTCGTACCTTTCCTGGTATTCATCTTGGCTTTCTGTATCTGGAGAAAAAGAGGTAAAGACCCGAAAGGAAGGGGGACAATTATCACGGAATTCGACGTGCCGGACAATGTCACGCCGGCGGAGGCGGGCACGATGGTGGATGAAAAATGTGATCAAAAAGAACTTTCTGCGGAGATTATAGAGTTGGCGGTGAAAGGATATCTCAAAATCAGGCGGCAAGAGAAGGAAATGCTTTTTGTAAAAAGCGCGGAATATTATTTTGAGAAATTGAAAGAGGCCGATGAATCTCTCAGTGAGCATGAAAAGATTTTGTTGGGCGGAATTTTCGAGAAAGGGAATTCGGTTAAACTTTCGGATCTAAAGAACACTTTTTATAAGAAATACAATCTTTTTGTCAAAGAGGTTTATGGTTCCGTTTCGCAAAAAGGTTATTTTTTTAAAAATCCGCAGGAGGCGCGAGTTAAATATTTCGTTATCTATCTTTTTATCCTTATCGGGTTCTTCTTGATCATCTTCAATTTTCTTGGTGGCGTTTTCGGGGCTTATGCGATCCTGAGTCTTGTCGTCTCTTTTGCGATTATCGGTATTTTTTCTTTTGCAATGCCGCAAAAAACCGAATCGGGGGTTCTTCTCAAAGAGAAGATTCTGGGGCTGAAAAATTATCTGACCGTGGCGGAGAAGGACCGTTTGGAATTCCATAATGCGCCGGAGAAAAATCCGGAACAGTTTGAGAAACTACTTCCTTATGCGATCACGCTCGGGGTGGAGAAAGAATGGGCGAAACAATTCGTAGGGATTTATAATGCTTCGCCGTCCTGGTATGAAGACTCGCGGGGATTCAATAATTTCACGGCGCTCTATTTTGTGAATAGCTTGGGTGATTTTCGATCCGACTTCAGTTCTTCTGCCGTGACTTCTCCTGCTGCATCCGGCTCAAGCGGTTTCGGAGGCGGTGGATTTTCCGGTGGCGGTTTCGGAGGCGGTGGCGGCGGGAGTTGGTGAGGTGTTAATCGTACTTTTCAAAAAGGTTTAAATATTATCATCCCCCACACCCCGACCCTCTCCCGGTAGGAGAGGGGACGTACTGATGACGATAAAATTGTTTACGCTCATCTTATTGCGATAGTAATTATTGTGAGAGAGCCGTTTCATTATAAGTCACTCTTAGCAGAAGGGAGAATCTCGTTACCACGCAAAAAATGAAGGGATTTTTCGGGGTACCTCGGAATGACGAAATAATAGTTATCTTGTTTATCCCGTGGTATATGACGGGATTCTTCAGAATAACAAAATATGAGTTTTCTCGTTTTGACATCCTGCCTATAAAGTGGGATTATTGATATGTGATATTTGCAATAAAAATAAATATTTAAACAAAAAACAATGGAGGTTTTTTCTTATAGCGCCAGACGGGTAGAGGATATTTTGCAGGAGCTCAAAGTGGATGAGCAAAAAGGATTGCCAGTGAAAGAAGCTGGGGCGAGATTGGAAAAATATGGATCAAATGCGCTTGCGGATAAAAAATTGAAATGGCAGGAAGTGTTTTTTCGCCAATTCAAATCAGCCTTCATCTATCTTCTGATCGGCGCTGCGATACTGGCGCTCTGTTTGGGGGAGAAGACCGATAGTTTTATGATCGCTGTTTTTTTGGCAATCAACGTCACCTTGGGATTTTTTCAGGAATATCGGTCGGAAAAGACGATAGAGCTTCTTAAAGCGTTCGTAGTCTCGAATGTAAAGACTTTGCGCGGCGGCAAGATATCTTTGGTAAAATCCGAAGAGCTGGTGGTGGGAGACATAATTTTTTTGGAAACGGGTGATAAGATTCCAGCGGATGTCCGATTCTTGAAAACGGAGAATTTTAAGGCAGATGAATCTGTTATTACGGGAGAGTCAGTGTCGGCGCACAAAATTAGCGGGGTGTTGCAGAAGATTGCGGATAATTTTTTTGAGGCGGAAAACATAGGTTTCTCCGGTACGGCAGTGGTAGACGGTACTGCCAAGGCGGTGGTAATCAAAACCGGCAAGAGGACTGTGATGGGAAGTATCGCACGTCTCGCCTCGGCCACCAAGAGTGTGAGTAACTTCGAAAAAGGTATCAATGATTTTTCCGCTTTCATATTGAAACTTATCGCGGTCACGCTCGTTCTGGTATTCGCATCTAACGCTATTTTGCGTGCAGGCACTTTTGAGATAAGTGAGCTGTTGCTTTTTTCTATCGCATTGACGGTAGGGGTCATTCCCGAAGCGTTGCCATTGGTGACTACTTTTGCTCTTTCACATAGCGCGCGTGTTTTGGCACGAAGCAAGGTAATCGTCAAGAGGCTGTCTGCGGTGGAGGATCTGGGGGGCGTGGAAATAATCTGTACGGACAAGACGGGAACGTTGACAGAGAATTCGCTCACGGTGGCGGAGACGTGGGGCGAAGACGTAAATACATTATTCCTGTACGCTAATTTAGCCTCATCCGATATCAAGAAGAAGAAGACGGAGCCTTTCGATCTTGCGTTATGGAAAAAAATTTCCGCAGCGCAAAAAAATGAGCTGGGAAAATACAATCGCATCTACGAGGAGTCTTTTAATCCGAAGAAGAAAAAGAACGAAGTGATGGTGGAGCGCGAAGGCAAACGCGAGCTCATCTATCGTGGTGCGCCTGAAAGGATTTTGGAATACTGCAACTCCATATCCAAGAAGCAACACATGGAGATCATGTATTGGATCAAGCAAGAGGGGTTGTCCGGCCGGCGTGTGCTGGCGCTTGCTCGCAAAGAGATAGCCCCCGATGTGGATGATATGGAGACGGAAGCTCGCGCTCAAGTAGAGGGCTTCGAACTTTTGGGTATAGTCTCTTTTGTTGATCCTATCAAAAAGAGTACGTTTGCGGCTATCAAGAATGCGCAGAAATTGGGCGTGCGGATCAAGATATTGACCGGTGACAGTGCGGAAGTGGCGGGGGCGGTGGCATATGAAATCGGGCTCAGCCAGTCTCCGGAAGAGGTTATCACTGCGGCGGCGCTGGATGAGATGGATCGCAAGACCCGTGCGGTGGCCTTGGATAAATATTCGGTTATCGCTCGCGTAACGCCGGAGCAGAAATATAAAATCATCAAGGAGCTGCAGGAAAGATATCAAGTCGGATTTTTGGGCGAGGGCATTAATGACGCACCGGCGCTGAAAGTTGCCGGGGTATCAATCGTGGTTAATGGGGCGTCGGACATCGCGCGAGAGTCGGCGGATATCATTCTTCTCGATAAGAGTCTCGGTGTCATTATTGAAGGCATCCGGGAAGGGCGGACGGTTTTTGCCAATACGACCAAATATATCAAATCCACTCTCGCTTCCAATTTTGGCAATTTCTTTGCCGTGGCTTCAGCCTCTCTACTCATAGATTTTTTACCGATGTTGCCGCTACAGATTTTGCTTATCAATCTTCTTTCTGATTTTCCGATGATTGCGGTAAGCTCGGACACGGTGGACGACTCGGAACTCCGGACTCCGCGCAAATATGAGGTTAAGGATATCGTGCTTATCGCTTCGCTTTTGGGTGTGGTAAGTTCGGTGTTTGATTTTCTTTTTTTCGGGCTCTATTACCAGATTTCTCCGGAGATATTGCGCACCAATTGGTTCATCGGTAGCATTTTGACCGAGCTCGCTTTCATATTCTCTATTCGCACCCGCAAGCCTTTCTGGCGCGCGGTCTGTCCGTCTTTTCAATTGATTTCTCTTGCCACACTGGCGGCGGCTGTTACTCTCGTCATACCTTTCACGCGATTCGGGCAGGAAGTATTCGGTTTTGTGGCTATCAGCGCGAGCTCTATAGCTTTGGATATGGCTATCGTGGTAGTATATTTTGTTGTTTCCGAAACAATAAAATTGCTCTATTATAAAAGTATAGGAGGGGAAAAAGGCAGTGGTAGAAAAGTATAGTTCTAATATGTTTGAATTAATCCGGTGCTGTGCGCTAAAATATTAAATACTATGGAAGGCAATCTCAAAGAGAACATGAAACTGCTAATCATTTTGTTGCTTTTTGTTTCAGTTTATCTCGGTTATAAAAAATTTAGCGAGCCGCAAATTCCGGAATTGTCTTCCGATATGGTGTCATTCTCGAAAAATGTTTCTTTCGGTACTACTATCAACGCCGCTTCCGCGAAGGTGGGAAGAGAAAAAGATTTTGCTATTGATCTTTCTAACGTTGAGAAAGAGATATCTCTCGCATCCGATCTGGGGGCTGGTCTGGTACGTTTTGATCTCGAGCGTCGAACTTTGGAAAGTGCTGGCGAACTGGCGAAACTGGATGGGGCTGTTGCATGTGCGCGAGATAAGAAAATGAAAGTATACTTGGCGTATCTGGGCAGGAATTCCTGGCTCGGATCGAATGAAGGCGGAGGTAATGCGAGCTGGGATGATTTTAAAAAAGAGTACAAATCGGATACGGTTTTTTTGATGGCTAGATACAAACCGGATTATTTTTTGATATTGCCGGAGTGTCCCTACAGCATCGGCAGGCAAGTGGATTCTCGGCGCTCGCTGGAAGAGTGGTTCAATTTTTCCAAGGAGGTAGGGCTCGCGATAAAGCAAATTTCATTTTCTACGAAAGTCGCGTTAGAAGGGACGGTTTTATCCGACGGAGCGAAAGCAATGGACAGGACATTCGCTGAAAGGGTGTTGGGAAATAATGATGCTGTCATCGATATTTTTTCTATGAATGCCGGAAGTGCGACGGAGTTGGAAGGGGGAAAGAAAAATTTGCTGGGTATGAAAAAGAAATATCACTGGGAGGGGGAGGTCTGGATGGGAAATGTAAGGAACGATTCGGGTAATGATATGGCAGAGCAAGAAGACTATTTCCTTTATTCCCTTCACTTGGCCAATTCCGCTGGTTTTTCCGGTATTATCTTAGGACAGCTGCGTGACGGTAGTAGTGATGCGGGCGGGATTGTGGCGGAAGATTTTTCTCCAAAAAGTTCTTATACAGCTATCAAGGAAGTGATGGCAAAGCGGAAATAGTCAGATAACTATCTATTGTGTGGAGAAGAGGGTTTTGGTCCTTGCTGGCGGGAAGCGCGAAAAAGACGTTGTGTATACTCGTTCTGTCTGCATTAGATGTTGCGCAGACTAAAGTCTGCTACTCCATATCAAACTATCGTTAGGGGATAAAAAAATTTTATGAAAAAAGAAAAGCAGGAAAAATTACTTTTGGAAAGGATAGAATTTCACAAGCGGAAATTCGAGATTCGCTTGCGGCCGGATGCTGACGAAAGCGTGGTGGCGGAAATATTCGAATGGCGGGATTATAAAGTAATCGAAGAAATCATCGAGAAAGGCAATCTGCCGATTTTGGACGTGGGTGCTCACATTGGCATTTTCTCCCTATATGTTTCTGCACTAAATCCGACTTTGAAAATATATGCGCTGGAGCCGGAGAGGGTCAATTTTGCGTTGCTTTTGAAAAATATTTCTGTCAATAAGTTGGGGAACGTAAAGACTCACAAAGTTGCGCTTGCCGGTAGGGCCGGGGAACGGGAACTCGCTCTCGCGTCGGACAGCATCAATCATCATCTTATATCAGACAGTGAGAAAAATATAGCGGAAGATGCTCAAACAGAAAAAGTAGTGGCGGTTTCTCTTGCGGATTTTCTCGAGACAAATCACATCAGCGCCGTCGATCTTATGAAAATGGATATCGAAGCGGGCGAGTATGAAGTTTTTGAAAATCTGACAGAAGAAGATTTCGCCAAAATCCATAACATTTTTTTGGAATATCACGATTACGACGGGAGGAATCACCGGGAGATTGAGACGATATTGCGCGAACACGGTTTTAGCGTGCAAATCTTTCCCTCACAGTTTGAGCGTGATTTGGGCTTTATATTGGCGAGAAATAAGCGGGCGGGTAAGTAAAAATTTATATTCCATATCGAAAATCTCAAATGGCACGGGATTTTTTATTGATGGTAAAAATCCTTTGGCTTACAGGGGGCTGTCGCTGGATAAAAACGCTGTCTTACGCTATTTTTTGTAGACTCAGACGGGCCAGTGTGTTATAATTTTAATAGCGGATATGAGTATAATCTTCCGCCTATTTTCCATTTGACTTAAATGAACATGAAAGTTATAAAATCTTTTATTTTGCTCTGCATCTTATCCTGCTCTGCGGCTTTTGGTGTTCTGGCGGCTTCGGAAGATTACTATCTCGATGTTACGAGAGGCTCCGGATCGGGTTCTTATGCTCCCGGCATGAATGTGAATATTATGGCTTATACTCCTCCTGCCGGTCAGGTTTTTGATAAATGGGCGGGGAATATCAACTATGTTTTTGATATTTACGCATCTAGCACCAAGGTGACGATTCCGGAAAGCGATATCGTTTTGATTGCGACTTATAAGGATGCGCCTGTTTCGAAATATACCCTTACGGTTACGGGCGGCAGCGGTTCGGGGACTTATACTGCCGGTACCGAGGTGAGTATCTATGCTAATACTCCGGGGGTGGGTCAGGCCTTTGATCAATGGTCGGGCGATATCGGTTATGTGAATGACTTTTATGCTGCGAACACCAAAGTTACTGTTCCGGAAGGGAACATCAATCTTACTGCGAATTTCAAAACGGTAGCCATACCCAAGTATAGCCTCACAGTAAATGGCGGTTCCGGATCCGGTTCCTATACTCCCGGCACCGTGGTGAATATTTCAGCCAATGCTCCGGCTTATGGCAAATTATTCGATCAGTGGACGGGCGACGTCGGTCTTGTTTATGATTTCTATGCTTCTGCCACTAGGGTCACAATCCCGGAAGGCAACATCAGTCTGACAGCGACGTACCGGGACACTAATGCCGTCGTGTACACCCTCTCCGTTAATAACGGTTCCGGTTCGGGAACGTATTATCTCGGGGAGAAAGTAACGGTTAATGCGAATGCGCCAGCTTCGGGCAGAGTTTTCGACCGTTGGACCGGGGATACGGGCAATATCTCCAGCACGACCTCCTCGACGACGATAGTCACCATACCCGATCACGGACTCAGTCTAACAGCAACGTACAAAGCGACTCCAGCACCCGCACCCACGCCTACTCCCACTCCGACTCCTACACCGTCCAACGGCGACGGTACTCTTATCAAGACCGCTTCCTCTACTAAAGTATATGTGATGATCGGCGGGAAGAAAAAATGGATTTCGACTCCCGAAGTCTTCGAGCAACTGGGGTATCAGTGGACCAATATCAAAATTCTTTCGGATGCGGAGCTCAACAAGATTGCTGATTTCGAAGACAACCTTATCAGGCAGTCCGGGGACGCCAAGATTTTTCTAGTGACGAACGGTATCAAGCGTCATATTCCCAACCCGGAAATTTTCATAGATTACGGTTTCGATTGGAATGATGTAAAAGATGTGAACGTTTCCGTGGTCAACAAATACAAGACCGCATTTCTTATTCGGGCCAGTAAGGAACCTAGCGTCTATTATCTCAGTGGCGGTGTCCGTAAATTTATTCCCACCTTGGAGATTTTTAATTCTTATGGCAATAGGATGGAGGATGTACAGATCATATCCAAAAAGGAGATGGAGTCTTATACTATTTCTAATCTCGTCCGGCTGAGCGGTTCCAATGATATTTATCTGATCCAGGGTGATACGAAAAAGAAGATCTATAATGCGGCTGTATTCGACAGGTACAATTTTAATTGGGACCAGGTCATTGACGTCAACCAGACAGAGCTTGATTATTATAAAGACGGAGGATTTCTGAAATAGAGCTTGTCTTATTTTTGCAAGCTATTAAATCGTAAGAAAAAAATATGAAAATCATTGAAGAATTCAAACAGTTTGCTATCAAGGGCAACGTTCTCGATCTGGCGGTCGCCGTTATTATCGGGGGTGCGTTCGGCAAGATTATTTCTTCTTTTGTGAGCGATGTCCTGATGCCGCCCATCGGATTGCTTCTTGGTCGGGTAGATTTTCGCAATTTGAAAATTGTGCTCGAAAAAGCTACCGCTACCAACTCGGAGGTGGCGATTAGCTACGGCTTGTTCTTGCAGAATGTTGTGGATTTTCTGTTCATCGCCTTTGCGGTTTTTATGGTGGTTAAATTTTCCAATCGGCTGACAAAAAAGGCCGAGCGGGAAAAGCCACAGGAAGTCGCCCCTCCCGGTGTGGAGGAAAAGCTTCTGACGGAAATCAGGGATATCTTGAAAGCGAGGTGATTCTAAAACTAATGTTAAAACCCTTGTCTGTGAGAAATAGAGACGTTGATTTATCTCGTCTCTTTTTCTGTAGCGCGGATTCCTTTATGATGAATGAAAAAACCCGGTTATTTTTAATCTCCTGACCCTGTTTTCGCTTTAAAAAGGGCCCTTGGGGATAAACGCCTCATATTTTTTTGATTTTTTTTAGAAAGTGTATGATAATGAAATATATGAAACATCGCACTCATTTGCCTAAAGAATTCAAGGAAAAGAAAAACAGACAAAAAGCGTATAATAATGTGGAGAAATAAAGACGTCCAGAGACACAAGCTGGAAAAACTTCTGTTTCATTTGCAGTTTTTTTATTTTCAAAAAGAGCAGGGCGGTTGATTATTAAGGGAAAAAATATGCAATCAGAGGAAGATTCTAAACTTATTTCAGATCTATATAATGCTAAACATGAGCCGCAAATTTACGATGTCTTAGAATATATGGATGAATCGGGAAACGGTATCTTCGTGTACCCTATTCTGGACGGATACAAGAAGCATAGATATTCCTCTGTGGGATATTACTTTATCTGGAGTCTCTCCCGTCTGGATTATCAGAATTTGGGCAGGAGATTGAACGAGCTTCTTGAAAGCTATGAGATTCAAAAAGAACACATTCCGATGGCGCTATTCCTTATGGCAGAGAGGAACTATTTCAGCGACATAGGAGACAGGATGGCAGCAATGTATCTCGATTACTGCGCTGACTTGGAATTCCGCCAAGATTTCAATTTGAACGGCATCGGGCTGGGCTGTGTCTTGGATTATCTTTTCAAGCAGGATATGCTTATCCAGTATGAAAATAAATTACGCGAGCTTATTTTCAGCAAGGACACCGACAATGTGGAAAAGGCCGTATCGTTGAATTACCTCCTGGATTTCAAACAGGAGGAACAGATAGATTTTTTCATTGAAAACTATTTTACAAAGGTTCAGCATACCGGCTTGGAGAAGAGTATTGCCAAAAAACTGCTTTTCTGCAAGACGGAAAATGCCAAGAAATTGAAAAAGCTTATTTTAGAAAACGGTAATGCTGAGTCAGTGGAGATATTGGAAAACTTGGGGAAGAAAATCGGCTCTTTTCGTTCAGATACGCCGGAAAATACCATATACAGCAATTCGGATGTTATGATTAAGATATGTATCCTCAGAGCGCAAATGAATAATAAGACACTTGTGAGTGAAGGATTCGGCTTCAAGATTTTTCCCGGCAATGAACTTATAATATACCAGTCGCAGTCTATCGATGATCGGGAAATATTCTTTGATCTATGTAAGGAGTTGCTAGAGGTCATTCGCGCCGTGGACCCGGTCGTCAGAAGTCACGGTTTCAGTAAGAAGGAGGCTCGGGAAATTTGGGTGAATGTCGGCGAGCAGAAAGAGGAGATGCTCTTGCCTCAACTTTTATTATTCCTCAGCTCCCGTAAAGTCGGTGTGGATTATAATTTTTACGGTTTCAGGCAGCTTGATATGGCTTTAGAGGCGGTGGTAGAACATACGGAAGATGAGGAATTTTTCAAAACTCTGAGACGTTTGGGGGTGGAGCAGATGTATCGGGAAAAGAAGTGGCACAGCATCCATAGTTTTTTTCTTAACTATTATCTCCAGGTTCTGGAAAATATGAACAAGGAATTGAACCATCTCGTCAAGCGGGATTGATTTCTCGAATAGCTTAATGCTATGCCCCCTCGCTTTGCGGAGAATCTTGTACGATAAAAAAATGAAAATTTGCGCCAGCAAAAAATGCTTGGGAACATGTCCGAGGTATCTCGGCATATATATGGTTCGAGAAAATGATATTTTAGAAGTAATATAAAACAATGATCAAAGTTGAACATCTGACAAAAAAATACGGAGATTTCATAGCGCTACGTGACGTATCTTTCGAGCTCAAGGAGGGGGAAGTGGTCGGACTATTGGGTCCGAACGGCGCCGGTAAGACTACGCTGCTGCGCATTCTGGTATCTTTTTTAAAACCCAGCGCAGGCGAGGTGGAGATTGAGGGAATGGATGTCAATAATCCTCTGATGGATCAGAAGATAAAAAGCAAGATCGGCTATCTGCCGGAGCAAGCGCCATTGTATGAAGATATGCTGGTTGTGGAATATCTGGGATTTATCGGCAGAATGCAGGGTATAAGCGAAGAAGAAATCGACGGCAAAGTGAAAGAAGTCATAAAAAAATGCGCATTGTCCGAGAAGAAGAATGCGGAGATAAGTACGCTTTCCAAAGGTTATCGGCAGAGAGTAGGCATCGCGCAGGCACTCATACATAATCCCAGAATAATCATTCTTGATGAACCGACTACCGGGCTGGATCCGAAGCAGAGAATTGAAATCCGTGATCTCATCAAAGAGATCGGCAAGGATCGGACGATTATTTTGTCCAGTCATATCCTTTCCGAGGTGCGATCGACTTGTTCGCGTGTGATCATTATCAATCGAGGCAAGATTGTGGCAGATGGTGTTCCTGAGGATTTGGAGAAAGAAGGCAAGGCGAATACTCTGATAAAGATAGAGGTCCGAGGAGAATCGCAATCGTTGGAAGAAAAATTGCAAAGTCTTGATGGTGTGATTGGGGTGAAGTTCGAGGGAAAGAAAATAGATATCGAAGTCCTTAAGGAAACGGATATCCGTGCCGAGGTCGCCCGGACGGTAGTAGAGAGCGGTGCAGGACTTTTGGCGCTTGAAAAACAAGAAACCAGCTTGGAAGATATTTTTATCAATTTAACGGATCAAGGAAATGAATAGAACTATTACACTTGCAAAAAAGGAAATCAATTCCTATTTCAATTCTCCTCTGGGCTATCTGGTCGCCAGTGTATTTTTGGTAGCCAGTGGCTGGCTTTTTATGCAGGGATTCTTTATCTCCGGTCAAGCTACGATGCGTGGATTCTTTGCGTTGATGCCGGCTATTCTCATTTTTATCTTACCGGCTGTCACAATGTCTTCTTGGGCGGAAGAAAAGAGAAGTGGCACGGCAGAGGTGCTACTTACGCTGCCTTTGGAAAATATCCAGGTGGTGCTGGGAAAGTTTTTGGCAGCATTCGTTTTTTTGGTGAAACTTTTGTTTTTCACTTTTATGATTCCTTTGATGTTAGGAAGTTTAAGTGAGCCGGATTGGGGGCTGATCTTTGCCGGTTATCTGGGTACGCTTTTTCTGGGTGCTGCCTATATCGCCATCGGGCTTTGGGTATCTTCGGTTACGAAAAATCAGATTACCGCCTTCCTTTTGTCTCTGGTTGTAATATTTCTTTTTTATATCGTCGGAAGTTCTTTCGTTCTTGATACTGCACCTTCCATCATTGCTATCGTCGGAAAGAACATCAGTTTGGCAACGCACTTCAACTCTATTTTGCGCGGTGTTATTTCGCTCAAGGATTTGGTTTATTATTTTTCCGTCGTGATATTTTTCCTTTTCTTAAATACGCAAGCAATCAAAGAGAGGAAGTGGAAGTAATTTTTAGAAAAAAGAAGAGCCTGAATTCAGGTTCTCTTCATGTCTCTCTTCCTTTCATTAGCTTGTTCTTTGTTGAATACAGGATAACACCCGTATATCGCGTAGTCTATCATATTGCATATCCGAGTGATAAGTTGCGAAGTGATATGCAACAAAAAAATTTTATTTTTTGTTTCCACTGTCATACTAATTCTCCCTACCTATTTTATGAGGATATGATAGCATGAATTGTCTATTTGTCAATAACCCTAATTAATCTTATGAATAAAAAAATTCCGAAATTATCATCAATCACTAAAAGGTCGCAAGGCTCTTTGTTGAAGTCGACTCAGGGTTCGGCTGTGATTTTCCTTGTCTTCCTTCTGGCTTTTAATTATCTCGTTTCGCAAAGTTCCTTCTATCTGGACCTAACGCAGGACAAGATATATACTGCTTCGCCAGCGTCAAAAAATATCTTGAATAACTTGGACGAGCCGGTGACAGTAACTTTCTTCATCTCCAAAGATCTGCCGTCGGATTATGTTATTTTCAAGACCCAAATTCAGGACCTTCTGAACCAATATGAAGATTTATCCAAAGGTAAACTGGCAGTAAAATACGAAGCGCCGGACAATGAAACTGCTACCGTACAGGATCTGGCATCCAAGGGTATCCCTCAGTTGCAAGGACAGGTGGTGGAAAAGGACAAGTATGAGGTCAAGAATTTCTTCTTCGGCGCGACTATCTCTGCCGGCGAGGGGAGTAATGCAAAGACGGAAACGCTCGCTAGCGTCACGGCGTTGGGAAGTTTTGAATATGACCTGATCTCGGCCGTCTATTCTGTTTCCACAGAAAATAAAGAAGTCGTCGCCTTCCTGCAAGGACACGGAGAGAAAGCTATAGTTACGACCGACCTGGCCAAGTCTTACACGATCAAGGATGTAAACATTTCCACCGAAGAGGATAGTAAGGGTTTCTACGTGGCCGTCGCTACCGCGGAAGGCGAGATAGAGAAAAAAGAATCGGTCTCACCTAAGACTTTGATCATCGCCGGTCCGACGAGTACTTTGAGTGCGGAGGAGATAGCGGTCTTGGATGACTTTGTTATCAAAGGCGGGAAAGTCGTAGTGATGTCAGAAAAGAATAATATCGATATCGATTTGTTGCAGCAAGGCTTCTTTGTAAAAAAGAACGAGAGCAATATGAATGATTTTACTAAGACATACGGCATAGAGATTAATGACGACCTGGTATACGACAAATTGAATTCGCCGATATACTATATCGAGTATCCCTATTGGGTAAGAGCAGTTAAGGAAAACTTCAGCGATCATCCATCTCTATTCAAACTGAACACTTTGACATTCCTCTGGGCCTCTTCTCTCAAAACAGAAAACAAGGACGGTTACGAGGTTGAGAGCCTTATAGGTTCCAGCAAGGGCAGTGAGACCATTTCTGAAAATATCAAGCTTACTCCTAACACCAACCTCTCTTTCCTAAATGGCAGCAAGAATACTTTGGCTGCGATTTCGACGGCGCAAAATGGTGGCGGGCAGGTGATTGTGATCGGGGACAGTGATTTTGCATCACCGGTATTCTTTCAAACGCCGATCCAGGACAATGAAATATTTTTCACCAATCTTGTCGAGAGCATTTCCAGTTCAGCCGATCTTTCCTCAATCCGCGCCAAGAACGTTTCCGACCGTCCTCTTGAAGAGATTAGCGACAGCGCGAAAAACTCTTGGAAGTTTTTGGCTATCGGTGGCGGGGCGATAATCATTTCCATCTACGGATTCATCCGCATCCGCAAGCGCAAGAAAAAAAGTGTCACAGTCTAAGGGCTTTTTGCATAAAGATAGCAGTCGTCAAAACGCTGCTGTTTTTTTTGCGAGGGTAAATTCGTATTCGTTCGTGCAGGATTCCCGCCTTCCTTTGAATTACGAAATGCTTCATTTTACAACTCAATTCTCTTTGTGCCACCCCAAAGTTAAGTAAACCGACCTTTTGATTATCGTCATTCTGAGGTACTCCGAGGAATTCCGTGAGAAAACGCGTGGAATCTGATAACGGGATCCTTCGGAGTATCTCAGAGCCTGCCCTTGATCTGATCGGGGGATGACAAGCGATATTTTGTTTAAAAGGGAACTGCACTTCAGAATAGAATTTAAGACCACATGCTTGACTTCAGATGAAATTTGTGGTATGTTTCTAACCAAGAAACCTTAAGAAAAAAGAAAGCTGAATAGCAAAAATCTAGGAGGAATGAGAAACGAAAACAAAAAATATAGCGATAGATAAAATACTAACAAAGGGCGCATTAAAAGTATTCTTGATAGTTTTACTTATTTGTTGTCTCTGCAGTATTCCTGCTTTGGGAAGCGAGACGGCTAAGTTAAAAATAAACAATCAGCAGATACCTACCAAGAATCCTCCTGTCTATCAAGTTTTTAACAATGAGGAAATAGTACTGTCTGTGAGTGGCGGGTATCTTCTAAAAATAACCGAGTCCGATAAAAAGTTCTTCGAAATAATTACCGAACAGCCTACGGGAGGCGCTAATCGCATTGAACTCAGGGCAAGTGAGGACAAAGAAGGTAAAACAAAAATAAAATATGGGGTATTTGATACGGACGGGAAGCAAAAGGGAGGAGAGAAGACAATCGAATTCCGTATCATCGAGCCGAGTAAGATGGATTTGGAAGTTTCTATCGTTTCTGAGGAGAATCATTTTATAAACATCACGATAGGCACCGATGTTCCTAGAGATGAAGCGGCCCTTATTGACCAGAAAATACGCGGGGCAATCAGTGGAGGAGAGATTCCAACCAAACGAACGTTCTTCACAGATAATTATCGAACAGATTCTCTACCTAATGGAAGGTATAATCTGACGATAACGGTCAATAATAGATTAGGAGTGATTCGTGAAGAAACGTATATCTTCGTTGTTAATAACGCAAAAGAGTCGAATAAATCTATCTTCAAGGTTAGGATTACGCCAAGTAATCCCGGAATAGGAGAATCTGTCACCCTAGACTTCGGAGGTTTCTATGCCGGTACAGATGCGATCATCAATATTCAAGTTGATGGTTTCGAAGACAAGAGTCTGAAATTCTTCGTTGAGCATCCGTCTCGTCCACTTAAAACGCAGTATATATTCGATTCTTCCGGGGAGAAAAAAATAGATATTATTGTTTATGACTCCGGGGCAAAAAAAGTCCTGGAGAAGGAAACGTATCTTATCAATATTAAATCCTCATATATAAAATCATCAGGTGAAAAAGATAGAACTACCACATCCGTTACCGAAAAAACCCAGGTGGGCGATGGTGGTATAACGATTGATTTTGGCGATACCCCCAAAGAAGTGACATGGAATACCTATTTCACCTTGGATCTTAGGAAGTGTTCGGGTCTCAAAGATGATGACACGTTCTATATTTTTCTTTCTAAGGCCGATGGAACCTTTGTGAAAAAGGTATCCACACCCGGTGATTATCATTGGCAGACTCCATCTATCATGTTCGTGGAGACTAGTGGAGACAGGAGTATTCGTGTGGAGGTACGTGACGCCAGCGGAAGATATATTAAAGCTGAAAAGACTTTCTATGTGAAAGTCGTACCGACGTACTTTAACTCTTCGGAAACGGAAACGGAGAAAAAATCAGAGGTACCGCTTGAACAGGGGGAGGGGCTGAAAAATATCATAGGAGGTTTCTTTGATCTTGTCCACAGATGTTTCAACTCTTCGGAAACCGTAACGGAGGAATACGTGGAGGAAGAAACAGAGATACCCCCATCTAATTCTTCTAAACCGGGAGAGGGGATTATGAGACTTCTTAAATGGGTACAAGAGAAATCTTAAAAAAACAATAAATAAAAAACATCGGCCGGAAAGAGAATCACCTTTCCGGCTTTTAATTTTTATCAAAACATATAGTGCCAGGTCTTTTGTTTTTTATCCTTTGAATTACGGAATAACTTGTTTGTCATCCCCCGATCAGGTCGAGGGCAGGCTCTGAGGTACTCCGAAGGATCCCATTGTCAGATTCCTCGCGCTTTCTCACGGGATTCTTCGGAGTACCTCAGAATGACAGACAATCAAGAGTTTATTTTACTGCACTGTAGAATGATACAAAGAGGATTGATTTATAAAATGAAGCATTTCGTAATTCAAAGTTTTATAGCTTTGCGTCTGAAATTTGTCACTCTCTCCAATAGCATAGACGAACGAAAATCACCCCTTCTTTGTGGCAAAAAAGAGTCTTTAATAAAATGCTTGACAGTATTAATATTCTATGATATAGTCAACTCGTTAGCTTGAGTCTTGCAACTTGAGATGATCGGTCTTATTTTAAGGCTGCCGCAAGAGGATGCGGATATATTATTGTCACTATTAATATTTCACATATCACTTCGGACTTATTTACTTAACATACAAAAAAATGCAAGGACAAATCAAAAGACTGAACGATAAAAAGTTCGGTTTCATCACACCGGAAGATGGTGCAAAAGACCTTTTCTTCCACGCCAATGACCTTATCGACGTTGATTTCAACGACCTTAGAGAAGGTGATGCTGTTACTTTCGAAGTAAAGGATACCCCAAAGGGTCCTGCCGCTTCTGATGTACAGAAGGCATAATATCTCTTTTGAGATATTTAAAAAAGCATCCTGGATTTCCGGGGTGTTTTTTGTTGTGTTCGTAGGGGCAGGAGAGTGATATAATATATAGATAGAATCTATCATTCAAAAAATATGAGACTATTTATCGGTTCAGGCAATCCGGGGAAAATAAGTGATTGGAGAAAATATTTCCCGACTTGGGATGTTTTGTCGTATGAAGATTTGGGATTGGATAAAATAGAGGTGGAGGAAGGTATCGATTCGCTGGAAGAAAATGCCAAGAAGAAAGCACTTGCTTGGGCGGCGGCAAGCGGGGAAGTTACGCTCAGTGACGATACCGGATTTTTTGTGAACGCTCTGGGTGGTTTTCCCGGCGTGTCGGTAAAAAGGTGGGGAGGGAGGTTTGAAAAAGAAATGAATAAGCCTGAGCTTTTGCAATATCTGAAAAACGAAACAGAAAATATCGATGATTTGTCTTGTTATTTTCAAAGCGCATATGCTATTGCAAATCCTGATGGTGCCGTGCAGTCATTTTCTAATAAACTGGACGGAAGACTGGATTGGTCGTTTTTTGGGCAAGGTTTTCAATATAATTTTGCTTTTGGTACTGTTTTTAAAGTGGATAGAATCGATAAGACTTGGCGACAGATGACTATCGAGGAGAAGCGCGAGGCAGATGGGGAGGTAATCAGGACAATTGAGAAGATTGTAAAAACTTTTTAATGTGCGAGATATAACGGGATTCTTCGAAGTATCTCAGAATGACAGGTGTGTGAGCGGTTTTTGCATTGTCATTGCTATTGATTGCAATTACGGGTTTTATATTTTTCGTTTATAATCACAGCAGAGAGCAGATACTGTCTTCGTAGTTCGTGTCATCCTGAGGTACTCCGAAGTATCCCGGCTTGTCTCGCAAAAACCGGAATCGAAATATTGATAAAAAAAATAACTCATCGAGTTATTTTTTTGTATGAAGCCCCGCAGTTTTTTCTGTCGTTATGTCAAATCAATTAAATTTGTTCTACAATCCAGTTATACAACATTTGGGATTTCTCCTTCTCCTACCGGGAGAGGGTCGAGGTGAGGGGGGAAATAAAGGTAAAATCATTATGTCACGGATTGAGTCAATTCGGTATTACAATTCGTTATCGCTTATCACTCTAACCCCATTTTGTTTCAAGAGCGCCGTAGTGACTCCGTTTCCCGCAACCAGCGTGCCGGAAAAAGTTCCATCGTGGGTCAATCCACATCCGCAGGACGGGCTTTTGGATTTGGCGATGAATTCCGTCGCTCCGACCAGCTTTGCGATTTTCAAGGCCTCCTCGGCTCCTCTGATAAATTGAGCGGTGACATCCTCATCTCTTTTATTTACAACCTTGCACTTGCCGGTCAGCACGTCTTCTCCCGATCCTCCTTGGATCTCTTGTGGAATCCTCGGCGTACTCAATCCTCCCAGCTGTTCCGGGCAGATGGGAATCGCCTCTCCTTTTTTTACTAGCTCGACGGCCTTCTTGGAAGTCTTCGTTTGACCGTTCCAGGCGCAATTCACGCCGCACAAACAGGCACTGATGATTTTCATGAGTTTGAAAGTTAATTATTTTTCCCACTTATAAAATTGCTTGTATCTTGTGTCCTTCTGTTTGTAGTTTGAAAAAATGGTATTAATCTACTAATTTCCGGCATTGATCATAACCAAGGCGATGGCTGATAACGCTCCCGCCAAATATATCTGTCGAGATAATATTATCTCCTTTTTTTTGATATCGTAAACAGCGTAAATCAGCAAACTTATGACCGATAACAGTATTATGATTGTTAAGGGTAGCTCCTTGAAAAGGAAAGCCTCTGTAACGGTGAAAATAAAAATCAGTAAGCTGAAGTCTATAATATCTTTGCGGTTATAGAGGTGCTCTGTATAGTCTTTCTGCAAATGTTTGTAGGCGAAGAAAGAAAACAATATGTAGACGACTAACTGAGAGATAACGCCGTGTATTAACGGATTGGGTTGGACAGGTAGCGCGTATTTATAGATCGAATACAGAGATATGCCGAGAACGCTCAGGATCAGTATTACTGACAACATCAAGAAAATATTCATGTCACTGGCCTTTTTATTCTTCGATAATAGGATTCCGGAAATGAATAAGAAAAATATTCCTGTAAGCATATAAAGGCTGAAGTCTGTCTTGAAGAAAATGGAATCGACGGCGATTCCCAGCGCGGTAGAAAATCCCAACTTATATATAGTCATCTCGGATAATGCCTGGAATTTCATCAGAAAAATCGAACCTAAATTAGCCACAATTACAATCGCTGACCATAATAATATATAGAGGAAATATTCACCGGAATAAACGATCTCGAACTTATAGCTGAGCGCGATAAATGAAACTAGCCACAATGGGATACAAAAACAGAACAATCCCAAGGCGCTCACCGGATGCAATCCGTTGTTCCTCAGGCGTTTCCATTTGATTGTAATGATTGCTCCAGACAGGGTATTTATCAGTGCAAGGAAAATAATATTCATTTCTGCTTAATATTAATAATCGGTAAAATTTTTGTGTATGCTGTATGTTGCGATCAATCTCAAAACTTGAATCTTATCTGGACCGGCAGATGATCCGAGTACGGGCACTCAAGGATTTTTGAATCAATGATGTTGATATCGTTGGAGTTGTAAATGTAATCCAATCGATGATTGAGTCCATTCTTCTTTGATTTCTGGTCGTACGCCGGACCGGAGCGCGAGAGGATCTTGTCTATTTGGAAAATCGTGTATGAATCCGGTAGCGAATTCAAGTCACCTGTGAAAATATAATTATCCTCTCTTTCCTTCAAGATATCCGACAAGATATCAATCTCATTTTTTCTCTCTGCAGTAATCATGAATTGATCGGAGTTTGACAGATGGGTCGTACCAACTGTTACTTCTTTATCGCCGATTTTGATTACGACCTCTATATATACCCGCCCCTCGTGCGAGGAATCTATAGGATTATGTTTCGGTTGCTGCACATAAAAATAGTGTGAGTCGACTATGGGATATCGGGAAAAAATAGCATTGCCTTGAGCCTCTTTGTCCGGGCGGTTATCCCAAGTATCGCCATCGTGATAATAATATTCGAACCCCAGTTTTTCGGCGACATACTTTGCAACATCAAGATTTATTCTCGAATCTTTTATAAGCTCTTGGGCACAGATAATATCAGCGTCAGCTTCTTTCAAGAAGTCGGCAATGTTTTCCGGCTTTTCTTTGAACCAGACATTCCATTGTATCAGCTTTATGAGCATAGGGTTGATCTTTTATTATGAAATCTATAAGCAGCGTATGAACTTCAGCTAAAGTATAGACTTTTTCTTTGAAAACTTCAAGTTGAATCAGCAACTAGCTGAAGCGATTCAAACATCAAAAAACCGTGCAAACTTGCCCGGTTTTTTGTGTCGGAGGCCTGGCCTAAATTAAGGCTTTCGGGTGCTCTTAATGATGAGACATTTGATGCGGGGACTGCGGAACGACTTTAGAACTATGGATTGGGTAGAGGTAATAAAAGGGTTAAACGTCAAACAGCTTGAAAAATTTTTGATTAGATGAAAATTGTAATAAAAAATAACGGATTTAAATCCGTTATTTTTTATTCTAAAATCACAATAATTTGTGAGCTTGGAGTTTGTTGGGAAGATAATAAACATAAATCTTCCCCTGAACCATTTTTAGACTCTTAAAGTTTCATCCTAATACAATTTCTTGCAAATTCATTGCGAATATCGCTTGTTTCGCCTCCAGTCATCTTCATAAGAGATAGGGAGGAGTAATTTCTTTGTGTGTTTACGCAGGTGATTTTAGTTATTACTGTTGTGTGTCCTCTTCCGTAGTCGAATCGCTGTCCCGTTCTCAAAACTCCGTTTTTTATGTCTTCTTCAGAAAGAAGAACAACGTCCCAAGGTTTTCGAAGATTGGTTAGAGACCATTTGTTAAATATTATTTCTCCATTTCGATCTACTGGTCGGAAAATCAGATATTCGTTTCCTGATGTAGTTTCGAAATAGACTTCTGTAAAGGCATCACTGCCTAACATAGAAGGTTCAAGATTGTGCAGATAAAACTCGCTAAACGTTCTTCCTAAGTATTTTCCTTCAATTGCTATGCTTTCTTCTGTCATTCTTTGGTCACCCGTCTTTTTATTAATCTTATTTTATATTTGACTTGAAACCTAATCGCAAATTCTTACGACCAAGTTTCAGGTCAAATATATTTTTCAACTAACTTTATCTTGACATAAGATAATAGCATACTTTATAGCTTCTGTCAAGTATTTATGAAAAAAGTTCGAGTCCCACCGAACCTACGTCAAAAAATCGCCTTCATAAAGCGATTTTTTATTTGCGGGGACGGTGGGGCTCGAACCCATGACCTTCTGCGTGACAAGCAGACGCTCTAACCAACTGAGCTACGCCCCCATATGAATTCGACTTTTAAATAATAGCAATTCTGTGAGAAATGTCAACAGAAAGAGACCTCTGTCTCGCTCGCGCTTCCTGTGACTTGTTTAGTTCCGAATGGATCTTGGAGTTAAGATTCCCCTCTTGAGAGGGGGAAGAGCCGTTATAGCGATAGCTATAACGTTGCGAGGGGTGTGTTGAATTGGCTAATTTTGACGGTTTACACCTTATAAACGCAATTGCCGCGTGAGAATTAGAGTCATAAGGTGCAGAACGTCCCCACACACCCCGCACGACAACAACGCTACGCTTATGTTGGTGCCACCCCTCTCAAGAGGGGAATCGAAGCAAAACAATATCACATATTTAGATAAAGCAAACGTTTTAAGGTGCAGATTGGTTAGTGAAGGGTTTCGGGATGGAGTAGCGGGATTCATCCCGCGCTGGATGCCTCATTGAAATAAGATCGTGTTGCCGGCTTGGGATAACTGCGTAGACTAAAGTCTGCTACTCCATAGGGGCTATTCTGCCATCTTATAGACCCAGGCGAGGGGATTCGTATCTGACAGGGCTTTGGCCAATTCTTTGGCAGTTTCGGTTTGCAGACCTTTGGCGCTATTCTCATTCCAGAGCTTTTTGTCATCTTCGTTTTTTATCGTGGCGGACTGGACCAATATCTGGTCTAGCAAATCTGCGTCTTTGGCAACTATCGCTTCTTTGCTTTCGTGCATTTCGTATTCTTTTATAATCAACAGAACTTCTTCGCTGATGGGCGTCTCGGCGACTTGGTCGCGCAACGCTTTGTCTTCGTCGGCTTGCACGTAAAACTTGTGGATGAAATTGGCATCCCCGATTCTTGCTTCTGCGATATCGTGGAAGAGGCACATTTTTAGTACTTTATTTTCATCGGCGTTTTCGCTTCGAGCAAGAATCATACCGATAATAGCCACCTCAAAAGAATGGGAAGCGATGGTGTCATTCGATTCCGGTAAGATTTGGCTTTGCATTCTGCGCATATTGCGCAAAGTGCCGATTTCGAAGAGGAAATCGGCTACTCTGTCTCGGTTCATGATTGTAAACTTAGTGAGTGCCAGGAGTGGGAGTCGAACCCACGACCTTAGGTTTATGAGTCCTATGCTCTAACCAAACTGAGCTACCCTGGCGCGGGTATGTTGCGATTTGTAAATAAAGCCTGTCAAATACCTTTCAATAGTAATATAAAAAAACAAAAAAGTCCAGAGGCGATCCGGACTTTTTGTTTCTGTATGTAAAAGCGGTGGCAAGCTACTTCAATCTTCTCAAATCTATCAGATATAACTGCTCACTATCAAACTCGATGAGCGCCCACTCTTGATTGGCACTTACCTTGATCTCGTGAGGTTTTACATTTTTTCCCTCGGCTAAGAGCCTGTGCCCGTTGTAGGTCAAATTTGTATAATCTGCAGAATAGTACGTTCTTGTTCCTGAATCATCATAAGAGGAGTACGATATGTCTTCTGCTTCGTCGTTTTCCCTGGTTGTTATGCAATCGGGGCATTCGAATCCCTGTGGAATCATTCCCTCGAACGGATTGAATTCCAGCGTGTAGGATTCCATCCCTTTTTCTTTCGCGTTGGTAGAAATCACAGGATCTTGTCCTTCCGGAACGTTGTTTACATCGATCAGAAAATAGTTGCCCGCTGCACCGAATGATTGTCCGATAGTAAAGAGATTGCCATCTCTATAGACCGCGTAGAAGGCATTATTTCTAATACTTTGGTCTACATATTTTAGTGCCGGATAGAGTAACCCCCGTTGATCTTGTTCGATTTTCTGCGTTACGTTGAAAGCTGGAACGTTCAAAATCGGATCCTCTTGCTGCACTTTGTTAATGGGGAGCAATACAAAGGCGGAGTAGGCGATAAGAGCGATGCCTGTGGCGCGCTTCCAATTTTTGCCGTTTTCTGACTTGGATTTATCGGCGGAAATGATAAGCCAAACACCTCCCACGGCTGTAATGATCAAGAGTGCCAAAAACATTCTGAAGAATGCTAACGAATCCAGGGCGGCGAAAACGTTGAGGGTAAAAATCTGCCCACCGCTCGGAGCATAGACATCCAGGCCGTCCAGGAAAGAATATAAAATATTAATCGGCATCGCCAGATAAGATGTCAGTACATTTATGAATTGCCCGGACGCGGAGAGCGAGTCGGATTTTTGCTGGGCTAGCATGACGGAAAAAAACATTATTGTCAGAAAGATGAACAGGAGAAGATACGGGACTTTATTGCTGAGGGTAGAAACTTTTTTCTTTCGGCGTGGGATGATGCCGAAAGCGATGGCGGCAGCCAGATGCATAATCGCAATTTTTAACACCGTGATAGCGAAGTATTCGGATATGAAAAATTCCAGGCCGGACTTTTGCACTTCCCAATAAAGAATGTATGCCCAGCCGTAAATAAAGGAGAGGATGGGCATGATTACGAGTGACCAGGCTACCAAAATGTGGGCTTTCTTGCTGGACAAGTGCGGGGATAGGCGTTTAGCAGCAAAAGTATACACGATGCGGTTGAAAACATATGCAACCAAGATGGAGAAAATGATCACTGCTATTTTTAAGATCCAGAGCGAGGAGTCTGTAATCAGTTCATACGGACTCAGGATAAGATCCGTGACGAGAAAGACGCACAAAGATAGGGCGATGTAGATGAGCAGCTCTATCGGCCACAGAGAGGATAGGCTGCTTCTATAGAAATCGACGTAACTTTTGGTTAGTGTGTCTTTGTCTCCGATTTTTTGCATGACTTTTGTTTTGATTTGGTTAAAATTATTTTCTTGATTTTGCAGATCCTCTTCGGCATCGGCTATATGCTCCAAGAGCTCCTCGCGGAATCTCCGCGTGCGTGGTGAAGGCGGCAGCTCTTTGATGATGTCGTCCACATATTTATCGGTATTTGCTATTTCTTTCATCGCGCTACATTTATATGGTCAATTTCTTGGGCCGATTTACAAAATAATAATTTGTAGTATCGGAAGAGGGGAGAATCCGGTAATGTTTTTATTTTTATGACATGGTGATAGGAACGAAGATATAAAATTTATCTTTACATTAATGTTCTAATCTTATTTTAATTTTAGGCGTTTATTTCGGTTCTCGCAAATCTGCCAGGTACAAGAAATCTACGCTGTAAACGTCAGCCATCTTGATCAGCGCCCAGTTTCCGTCGGCACTCATCTCGATGGACTGGATCTCGCTCGTAGAATGTTCATAGGTTTCCTTAAATATCTCGCGGTCCGCGTAAGTGATTTTTGCGCAACCTTCGAGCCTGCCCATGGGAAGAGGGGTATCCTCTTTATCCAGACACTTCCATCCTTCTTGGAAAAAGAAAAGGCTTTCGGCGTCATATCCTTTTGTCGGGATCTGTGCACAATATTCTTTCCCCTTTTGCTTCTCCATCCGCACCGTCTTTACCTCTCTGATCGATGAAGCTCCCGTCACGTCGAAGTAGAAAATCTGTCCTGAACTTTGCTTGGCGATAAAGCCGTTCTCGGTGCTGCAAGTGTCATAATTGTAAACATACCCCTCATCATCGTTTTTGAATTTGATGAAACTGTAAAAGATTCCGAACTGTTTCTTTTCAATTTGTTTGGAAATTTCTTTCGCCGGTACATTCCAGTTGATTGCCGGTGTGTCTATGGATTTTATTGGCAGAAACATAAATATGGCATAAGCGCAGAGTATCAATCCGACAGCTCTATTCCATCTTTTTTCTGCAAGATTTTTTTGCTTGCGCGCGGAGCGAAGTGCTAAAACACCTATTGCTCCCAGCGACATAACGTATGCGGCGGCGATGGCGATGTTGACGCTCACCATTTGTACGGGTACCACATAAGAGGCGGAATTGGAATTATCCATAGGAAAGAGTGCGAAAAAGGGCAAGTCGACTATGACATCGATAAGGATAAATAATATGAAATGGAATATGTAAAAAATATTGACTATCGCTTGCAGGGGTGACAGTGTTTCTAAAAACAGTATCTTGTCTGTGGCGGCGACCAAAAGCAGAAAAACCAAAAAAACGGTTAGAGTCAGATATGGTAGAGTGGCGTCGAGTCCGACGTTTTTTTTGTTTTTGCAAATAATCTTAAAATTAATCAGCGCCGGCAGGAAGGCGCTGAGGAAGGGCAGGGGCGCAATCAATATTCCCCAGAGCTGAGCTTGCCCTGGGGCGGAGAAGGCAGTCATAAGATTCACCAGCGCGCTTATCGCTGGCAGAAAAAAGAATATGACCAGCAATTTTTGCTTGCGATCGTCACTTTCCGAGTGGAGGGATAGACGGACGGATAGAAAATTATAGAAGGTATAATTAATAGCCAGAGTACAGAAGATGGCGGCACAAAAAATCATGATGCCAGAAAACAAGGGGGCGGGGTGATCGGAGTAGAGATAAGTCGATTCTAAATAGTTAGGTATCGTCGAGGTAATAAAAAATATCAGCCAGGAAAATATGACATAAAAAGAGAGTTCCAGCCGCCGGAGTTTGGAGTGACGTTCGCGGTGAAATTCTTTGTAGGTTCGGATAATCAAATCTTTGTCTCCGATTTTTCGCACAGTTTGTTTCGGACTATCAGCCCCTGGTTGATCATTGAAATCTTCCTCGCAGTCTTCCAAGTGCTCCAAAAGCTCCTCGCAAAATCGCGAGGTGTATTCGGATATGGGAAGCTCCCGGATTATGTCGTCCACATATTGTTTATGGATTGTTCGGTTCTTCATCTCTCCAAGCTTAAATGATTAGGCTTGAGGATTGCGTCCATCCCCGCGAGGAAAGTCTCAAATTCTGATTTTTTGCTTGCCAACTTTTTCTCTCCGGCGGCAGTGATGTGATAGAATCTTCTCTCTTTGCCGCTCTCGGCGACTTGGCGATAGCTCTTTACCAGTTTCTTTTCCTCCAGACGATAAAGCAAAGGATAAAGTGTTCCTTCTTTGAATTCAAAAATACTCTCACTTTTTTGCGCGATGATCTTGATAAGCTCATAGCCGTAGTTGTCTCCGTAGTTGGAGAGTGTCTGTAGCACGACAAGTTCGATGGCGCCGCGTGTCATCTCTTGTGATGAATCCATATGTTTGCTATTAAAAATAATATGTTATTCTTTATATACTATTATAGACATAGTATAAAGATTGTCAAATTAAAAAATGGAGTAGCAGGAGCAGGTTTAAACCTGCTCCCGCAGCGCAAGATTCCGGGGCATAAACTTCGAATATCAATTTTTAAACAACCAAACAAAAACACACCTTATCAGGCGTGCTTTCGTTTGGTTGTTGCGGGGGAGGGATTCGAACCCCCGTCCTCGAGGTTATGGGCCTCGCGAGCTGCCGCTGCTCTACCCCGCGATAAAAATATCCTTTTATGAGGATAGGTAGAGTATATATGAAAAAAAGAAAGAAGGCAAGGGGTGGTAATGTGAATTTCGAGATTTTAACATCATTTCGTCAAAACTTTATTTATTGCTGTAAATCCATCGTTTTGTCATTCCGCAGCGAAGCGGAGGAATCCCTTAAGCTTTATCAGTCTTAAATGATAAATTATTGCTGTAATATACCATTCAGATGAGGGCATATTAAGCTTGGGCTGCTTTTAGAATGACATAGATAAAAGCTTTCGACACACCTGTGCTTCCCACGTTTTATCTTTGGCTTAAATTTATTGCATTTTTACTATTTTACAGTCTGTTATCCCGAAATTTGCGAAGCTGTTATCAGAGATCCCACTGCTAAGCCAGTAAGGCTTAGTTATAAGACCGAAGTATAATATTTGTCTTGCATAGTCTCGGGATTCCGGATATTTCGCAGTAACGAAATTCCAGAATGACAAATAAAAAAAGATTATTATATTTTAATTCGGCTGAAACAAAAGGTCTTAAGCGCGGGTGGTTAAGTTTTGCGTAAAGGGCGTAAATGGGTTAGAATGTAATCATTATAAGGCGAATAATCTTGAACCTATGACTATTAAAACTTACCTATGGGGAATGATTTTTAGTACAGTCGTTTCTTTTGCGGCTTGGTTTTTGGTGTTGCAGAACATTAGTCCTGATAGCGCGCATCTCGGAGGTTTTCTGCTTTTTTACTTCACACTATTTTTCGCTTTGACCAGTCTTTTCTCGCTTTTAGGATTCTATCTGCGGCGGCGGATTTTCGAGGACAAGATTGAGTTTCAGCAGGTAGAAATCGCTTTTCGACAGGGGATGTTTCTCGCGGTGACTTTTGTGGGATTGCTGATTTTGCAGGGGGAAAGAAGGCTCGATATCTATAGCGCATTCTTTTTCGTATTGTTCGTGGTGGTGATGGAGTTTTATTTTCTGGTTAAAAGATAGGTATCACCGACAAGGGGAAGATGTATTTCTTGATATGTATCTGTTTCGTATAATCTGAAATATAGCCTTAATTACTTGAAAAATGCTAGAAACTTTGATAGAATCAAGTTGCCTTTAGAATCCATCGGAGGGGATGGAGTTTTTGTGCATTCGTTACTGTTAAGGATTTTGGAATGAAGCAAAGGAGATTGCAAGAAATAAATATTAAACTTATGCCAGTAAAAAGAGACAAGATAATCCAATTCTGTGACGAGTATCTCAAAGTAAAAGATTTCGAGGATGGCTGTTTTAACGGTCTCCAAATCGAAGGTAGGGAAGATATTTCGAAAATTGTGACTGGCGTATCGCTCAGCAAGGCGCTTATCAAAAAGGCGATGGAAAAGCAGGCGGATATGATCATGGTGCATCACGGATTTTTTAAGAGTGACATTCCGGCTCCTTTTCGCTTGAAAGGTGTCCAAAAGAACCGAGTCAAAGTGCTTTTGGAAAACGATATCAATCTGGCGGGTTACCACTTGCCGTTGGATGCGCATCCGACAATCGGGAATAACATAAGTTTGGCAAAGATGCTCGGCCTTGTAAAGAATAAGCCGTTTAGTCTGGGATTTATCGGCGAACTTGAAAAAGAGATGGATTTTGAGAAATTCAAGAAAAAAGTTGAAGTGCAATTATGCACTCATAGTCTTGCAATGGCAGAAGGGAAAAAGAAGGTAAAAAAAGTGGCAATCATATCCGGCAGCGCCTCTCCGCATTTTGAAGAAGCGTATCTGGCCGGAGCGGATGTGTTTTTGACGGGAGATATTTGGGAAGAAGTGGTACGCAAAGTGGAAGAGGTAGGGATGAATTATATAAGCGCTGGACATTACAATACGGAAAAAGAGGGAATCAGGAATCTGGGAAATATGGTTGCGAAGAAATTTAAGATAGAAGTGGAATTTGTGGATGTGCCGAATGAGGTATAGTCCATGGCGTCATTCTGAACGGAGCGGATGCGAAGTGAAGAATCCCGACGCTATGCGGAATATAACGGAATCCTTCGGAGTACCTCAGGATGACAGGTACTATAGTAAATAAAATAATCTAATCATATGAAAGATAAAATCGAAAATATAAAAAATACCGCCTTGACGGAAATTACCGCAGCGGAAAGCGCTGAGGCGTTGGAAGAAGTGCGGGTGAAATATCTGGGGCGCAAGAGCGAGCTTACGGAAGTCCTGAAGGGGCTCAAGGATATGTCCGTGGAAGAGAAAAAAGAGATCGGACAAATTTCCAACATTGCAAAAAATGAAATCGAATCGGCTCTTGCGACGAAGGAAACGGAAATGAAAGAGAAAGAATTCGCCGAGCTCGACACGAAAGAAAAAGTGGATGTCACTTATCCGGGTGAAAAACCTGCGGTGGGACACATCCATCCTCTCACTAAGACTCGCTATGAAGTCGAGGATATTTTTCGCTCGATGGGTTTTTTGGTTGCCGATGGTAGGGAAGTTGAAGACGAGTTCCATAATTTCGACGCGCTTAATATTCCATCAAATCATCCAGCGCGGGATATGTGGGACACCTTTTGGTTTACGGATGGCAATCTTTTGCGCACTCACACTTCGCCGATGCAGGTCCGTTTTATGGAAGAAAACAAACCGCCGTTTCGTATTATTGTGCCAGGCAGAACTTTCCGTTTTGAAAACGCGGATGCGACACACGAATCGAATTTCCATCAGGTTGAAGGTCTGATGGTGGATGAGAGCGGCAAACTCACGGTGGCAAATTTCAAGTCAGTGATGGCGGAATTTATGAAAGGACTTTTCGGGAAAGAATTAGAGATAAGACTCCGTCCCAGCTACTTCCCATTCGTGGAGCCGGGATTTGAAATTGATGTTGCTTGTCCATATTGCGGCGGCAAAGGATGCCGTATCTGCAAGCAGACGGGATGGATTGAAATCTTGGGCGCGGGGATGGTCAATCAGAAGGTGTTTACCTCAGTGGGATTTGAGGAAGGAAAATACGAAGGCTTTGCTTTCGGAGTGGGGTTGGAGCGTATCGCTATGATCAAGACCGGAGTGAACGATTTGAGATTATTTTATGGAAACGATTTGAGATTTTTGGAGCAGTTTTAGTTTTTTGAAAATTTGATTTATACGGGAATGATCGATGCCGGAACCGGTCTCCAGACCAGTTCCGTAACTATTTGATTCCAAGTTAAAGCTATACTATCGGGCGAAGAAGAAATGATGGAATTATCTTTTATAGCCTGCTCTATGAATCTTCAAACGGTGTGGACCGGGTCTGGAGACCCGCTCCGGCTTCTTGTCGTTTCGCTTTCGGCGTGGGACTCGAGCGTATCGCGATGATCAAGACCGGGGTGAATGATTTGAGGTTATTTTACGGAAATGATTTGAGATTTTTGGAGCAGTTTTAGTTTTTTGAAAACAAAAAAAGAAAGTTAAAATTTAAAAGATCAACCTTCTGTTTGAAAAAATGTTTTTTGTGGTTTTTTCTCACCATTCTGTTTTTGTTCAATCTACATATTTGGCATCAGCGGTCGATTTGGTTATCTCCCGTATGAAGAGCAGGTTATCCATCAGGATAAACTCGTGGACATGTCCGATAGTTATATCAGCTTGTCGTCCGTGCAGGAGGTATCTCTGAAAGATCTTATAACACTGTAGACCTTCATTCCGGTAAGCCATTATCATCTGATTGCCGAAGATAGTCAATTTGTCTACGCGGCATCTCAGCAAATCGACTGCGGTTTGCCCCTCAGAATGGTGTATTACCACAGTAAACTTTTCTACTTGTTCCTCAAACTTTCTTATTGGGTATTTTTCTTCTATGAAATCAGGAAGCTGACCCGTGAAAGAACTGTTAAATTCTCCCTTTTCATTCTGTATGGATTCATAACAGTATATCTCTTTCATCGTTTCTTCCACTCTTATCACCTCTGAATCTTTTTTTGTTATGTTAATATAGAATATACATTTAACCTATCAAGTTGTCAAATATTAATAAGAATAACCAACCAAAATGAAAATATCATATAAATGGCTTCAAGACTTCGTTGCAATCGATAAGACGCCGGAAGAATTGGCGGAACTTTTGACCCGGCATTCTTTTGAGGTGGAGAATATCATTAAGCTGGGCGAAGGGCTGGATAATGTCGTGGTGGGCGAGGTGGTTTTTAAAGAGAAGCATCCGGATGCGGATAAGCTCAGTGTTACCAAAGTCAAAATCTCGGAAAGTGAAATCTTAGATATCGTCTGCGGTGCGCCTAATGTTGAAGTCGGGCAGAAAGTGGCGGTGGCTTTGGTCGGCGCTGAGCTTCCTAATGGAATGAAAATCGAGGAAAGGAAAGTGCGCGGGGAGAAGTCTTGTGGGATGATTTGTGCGGAAGATGAGTTGGGTCTCGGAAAAAGCCATGATGGAATTATGGTATTATCTGCGGATTTGAAAATTGGCACGCCGATCAAGGAGGCTTTGAAGTTGGATGATACCGTTTTTGAAGTTGATATCTTGCCTAATCGTGTGCATGATTGTCTTTGCCATTTAGGCGTAGCGAGGGAAACGGCAGCACTTACAGGGCAGGAATTAAAGAGGTTTAGCACGAAATGTCTGATTGAGAAGAAAAATAAAAATGCCGTTTTGGAAGTTGAGGTTTTGGAAAAAGAATTGTGCCGCAGATATAGTGCGGTGGTCGTGAACGATGTAACTGTCAAAGAGTCTCCGGATTCCATAAAGGCTCGATTGGAGAGCGTGGAGCTCCGACCTATCAATAATATCGTCGATATTACCAATTATATTATGTTTTCTTTCGGTCAACCGATGCACGCTTTTGACGCGGATAAATTAAACGGCAAAATCGTGGTGAGGCTTGCGCAAAAGGGCGAAAAGATTTTGGCGCTGGATGATAAGGAATACGAGCTTACGGAGAATGATCTCGTGATCTGTGACGCGGAAAAACCTATTGCGGTAGCGGGTGTAATCGGAGGAAAAGAAACTTCGGTCACGGAATCGACTAAGAATATCATTTTTGAATCAGCGAATTTCTTCGGTACGGGGGTCCGTAAGACGGCGCAAAGACTGAAAGTGTTTACCGATTCTTCGCACCGCTTCGAGAGAGAAATCGATCCGGAAATTACGATGATGTGTCTGCAAGAGGCGATGAAGCTCGTCACGGAAATTGCCGGTGGTAAAATTAATGAAGATTTGATCGATGTCTATTTCGAGCCTCGGAAAGAAAAAGAGATCGAATTGGAATATTCAAGAGTAGAAAATTTGCTCGGTATTAAAATCGAAGAAGAAAAAGCGCTGACGATTTTGAATTCGCTTGGATTGCGCGCAGTAAGTGAAGGCGATATGATCAAAGTGATTGTGCCGACTTTCAGAATCGATATTGAAAAAGTGAATGATGTAATCGAAGAGATTGCGAGGATATATGGCTATGATAACATCGGCGCACAATCGGCACAGGTGGAGATGAAACAAGTTTGTCAGGACCTGATGTGGAAAATGGAAAGGGAAATAAATTCTATCTGGAAAGGCTTGGGATTTCTTGAAGTATACAACTATTCGCTTATCGGTGAAAAAGATATAGAGATTTTTGACCTCGGTGATGGCGGATGTTTGGAGCTTAAGAACTATCTGAGTGAAGATGCCAAGTTTTTCCGGACCAGCTTACTGCCGAGACTTCTGAAGAATGTGGAAGAGAATCTAAAATATCGTGACGAGGTGCGGATATTCGAGTCGGGACGGGTGGCCTTCAAGCGGGAGGATGGGCTTCCTTTGGAGAAGAAATATCTGAGCGGCGTTTTATCATCAAAAAATATCGACAAAGATAAGCTTTTTTCTATCGGCAAGGGCAAGGTAGAAGCATTTTTGGAAAATCTTGGTTTTGAAGGTGTGAAATATGAAGCGATGTCCGAAGCGGGAAAATTGTGGCACGGCGGACAATCGGCTGTCATAATCATAGACGGCAAGCCTGTCGGGAAAATGGGAGTCATTCATCCGCAGATTTTATCAAAGCTGGATATGGAGGTCAGGGTTTTTGGTTTTGAAGTTTATGAAGAAGACTTAGCATCGCTACGGAAGGAGGGCGGAGTTTTCAAAGGTATAAACAAGCTGCCGGAAAGTGAATTCGATTTGGCGGTAGTGGTTGATAAGTCTCTGGAATGGCAGAGAATAGCCGACTCAGTTTTCGGCTTGGGCGATAAGAATATCATAAGGGTTATTCCTTTCGATGTTTATGAGGGCGAAAATATCGATGCGGATAAAAAGAGCGTCGCTTTCAAGGTGGTTTGTCAGGCGGAAGATAAGACTCTCGGTGACAGTGAAATCAAAGCTATCATGGATAAGATTATCGAAACGCTTAAGAATCTTGGCGGGGAAATCAGGAAATAAGGCTCCGTGGGTATTGGGATCAACTGTCTTGTCTGGTATTCTTACCCTGGATTTTCTTCGGAGTTTATCTTATTGGAGCAAGGGCGGGAATAACAAGGTGTGTGAGAGGTGGCTTGATCTGAATATAATTAAAAATCCCCCAGCTATTGAAGAAAAAGCCGAAGTCTGCTACAATATAACCATAAACTACCAGCTAGTTTATGGTTTTATTTGTGGATTTTAAGCGTTATTTTAGTAAATAATTTTAGAAATATTTATGGCAAAAAAGACAGATAACGGCGAATATGGCGCTAAGAATATTCAGGTTCTGGAAGGATTGGAGCCGGTGCGAAAAAGGCCGGGTATGTATATCGGAGGGACCGGTTTGGATGGACTTCACCATCTTGTTTGGGAAGTTATTGATAATTCTATCGACGAATCTTTGGGCGGGTATTGCGACTATATAGAATTGGAACTGATGGAAAACAATCGGGTCAGGGTGCGGGACAATGGGCGTGGCATCCCGGTGGATAAGCATCCTCACACGAAGAAGTCCGCGTTGGAAACTATTATGACCGTACTTCATGCAGGAGGAAAATTCGGCGGCGGAGGATACAAGGTGTCCGGAGGTCTGCACGGAGTCGGAGCGAGTGTGGTCAACGCGCTTAGCTCGTATATGCGGGTGGAAGTCAGGCGTGAGGGGAAACTATGGATGCAGGAATATAATGCCGGAGTTCCTAAGGCGGATGTGAAAGCAATAGGCAAGGCGGAGGGTACTGGAACTGAAACTTTTTTTGAAGCGGACTCTTTGATTTTCAAAGAGATCGAATATGACTGGAAAAGGATTGTAAACCGTATGCGTCAGCAGGCGTATCTCACCAAAGGGGTGCGCATCAAGCTTACTGATTCGCGTAATCCGGAAGCAATCAGAAGCTATTCCTTCTATTTTGACGGAGGAATCGTTTCTTATGTTAAGCAGATGAACGAAGGCAAGGAAATCAAGAATGAAACGCCTTTTTATGTCGAGAAAGAAAAGGACAATGTACTGGTGGAGATTGCGATGCAGTACAATGATAGCTTCAAAGATCATATTTTCGCTTTCGCCAATAATATCAATACTATCGATGGCGGAACTCATGTAGTCGGTTTCCGTATGGCACTCACACGTTCACTCAACGCCTATGCGCGCAAGAAAGGTTTTCTCAAAGAGAAGGACGAAAACCTGAGTGGTGATGATGTGCTGGAAGGATTGACAGCTATCATTAATGTAAAAATGGTTGACCCGCAATTTGAAGGGCAGACCAAGGGTAAGCTCGGCAACGCAGAAGTCAAATCCATAGTGAATAGTATTACTAATGAGGCTCTTGATTATTATTTGGAAGAGAATCCTAATGACGCCAAATCGATTCTTAGTAAGTGTGTACTGACCGCCAAGGCGAGATTGGCGGCCCGGGCGGCGCGTGACACTATTATTCGTAAGGGTGCATTGGAAGGTATGACGCTACCGGGAAAATTGGCGGATTGCTCGGAGAGAAAAGCGGACAGATGTGAACTCTATATCGTGGAGGGAGATTCTGCAGGCGGTTCGGCCAAACAGGGACGAGATCGGAAATTTCAAGCTATCTTGCCGCTACGAGGAAAAATTTTGAATGTGGAAAAGGCGCAACTGGATCGCGTGTTCACTTCGCAGGAAATCAAGAACCTTATTATCGCACTGGGGGTCGGAATCGGCGATAAATTCGATATAACCAAGCTGCGTTATAATCGCATCATTATTATGACCGATGCGGACGTGGACGGAGCGCATATTAGAACGCTACTACTCACTCTTTTCTATCGTTACTTTGAGGATCTTATCACTGACGGGCATGTATATATCGCTCAGCCGCCGCTCTACAAGATTCAATATGGCAAGAAATATCTTTATGCTTTCACGGAGGAAGAAAGGGCAGCTGCAATCGTGGAAATGCAGAAAGAGGTCGCTAAACGAAAGAAGCCCGGAGCCGAAGAGGTGGTCGTAATTGAAGCAGGTGAAGAAGGAGATGAGTTAGCAGCGGCTGTTCCCGGAGATGATTTTGATGGTGGTGAGGGCGAGATGAAGGGCATCAATGTTCAACGCTATAAAGGTTTAGGAGAAATGAATCCGGAACAATTATGGGAGACTACAATGTCTCCGCAAACTCGGATTATGAAAAAAGTTTTTATTGCGGATGCGGAGGAAGCGGATTCGGTATTTGATATCCTGATGGGCAATGAGGTGGCTCCACGCAAGAAATTTATTCAGACATATGCCAAAACCGTGCAGAATTTGGACATTTAATAAGAGTCTTTTGATAAAAATCCCGCTCCTTCCGGAGTGGGATTTTATTATTCGGGATAGTTCTTGTCTGTTTCTGCTATTGCAAGGAGGAGGTCTTTGCGACGACGCGGCAATCCTGAACCTATGCAGAATAGATATTATCTTACGTTTTGTGGATTACGTTAGAAAAATTGTCATATCGAAAAGGGCACAAAATATTGTGCCCCTACATCTCGTAATGGCATTATTGATGTGGTTGTTTAGGATATTCTTGCAATCAAAACAAAAGGTTCAATCGAAACGATTGGACCGGCAGAAACCCGTGGCAGAATGATTACCTTTTCTAAGAAAATATGGTATATTACTTCTGTGAGTAGCTGAGTATGAATGGCGCGAATAGCGACACAATGACACTTATTCCTACTAACAAAACGGCAAAAAACTTGAGGGTTTCAAAGATTTTCTTTTTCTTCATATAGAGTAGCTTGATTATAGGTAAAAGTGGGACGAAATCTATTTTGGTGAGATTTACCCTGATATTATTTTATCATTGATTTTGTCCGAAGTCCACGAAAATTTACGTCAGACTCGGTCCGATCGCGTGTCCTTGAAAAATATATAAATATAAAAGCACAAAAGACAATGGTAGGAATCAACAAAAAAAGAAGTTCTTCCAAGAAGGTCACGTTCCAAGCGGCGGCGTTGATTGTCGTGGTGGTTGTTTTGTGCCTAGGGTCGGCGCTCAGTAAGGAGCTTTATCGTGAATACAAAATCAAAAAAGAAATCGACGTGCTTAAAGCGGAGATAGGTTCCATGGAGAAAGACAATTATGATCTCTCGCAGCTTCTTGAATATTACAAGACCGATCAATATAAGGAGGCGGAGGCGCGCAAGAGACTCAATCTGAAGGCCGAGGGCGAACAAGTATTGATGATAAAGGAAAAAGATAAAAGCGTGGAGGAAGTTCAGGCTGATGAAGAGGCAAGGGAAGCCAGTATTCCCAATCGGACAAAATGGTGGAATTATTTCTTTGCCAGTAGAGAGGAAATATAGGCTCTAACTTGCAAATCGGCGAAAGGGCGGGTATAATGGCAACGTGCGGTGAAATATTTGCGGATATAGTATATCGGTATTATGCGACCTTCCCAAGGTTGAGAGACGGGTTCGACTCCCGTTATCCGCTCAGAGTTTTATCTAATAATCTTTTAAAAGTTCATAATTAACTATATAAGTTTAATGAAACATTACAGAGTTGCTCGGTTAGTTGAGAGTGCTTATGTCTCCTCAAAAGAGGATTTTGCTCAATGGTCATGGCAAAATCATGTTCAGTTCGTGGCTAAAAACGCGGAAAAACTTTCTAAAGAGTTTGGTGCCAATGAAGATTTAGCTGTGGCCGGGGCTTGGCTACACGATTTTGGAGATGTGTTCATCGACAGGCATGCCCAAGGATTCGAAGAAGTTTCCAAGGCGGAAACAATCAAGGTCTTAAAAGAGTCGGGATATTCGAACGAAGAGATCCAAGAAGTCCTGGCGGTAATCATTGAGCCTCATTCATGTAGGGGCGAAAATTTACCTCGGACCATAGAGGGAAAAGTTTTGGCGACTGCGGATGCTTTGGCTCATTTGAATACTGATTTTTATATCCAGTTTGCTTGGAAACATATCCCCGCGGGGAAAGCCTATAGGGAATTTATCGAATGGGTGAATGAGAAAATAGAGCGTGATTTTAATAAGAGGATATTCTTTGGGGAGGTAAAAGCGGGAGCCGAAGACCGGTACAAATCACTTAAAGAGGTGTTTGGAAAAACTTCGTATGTTTAGGTAGGGTAATATAAAATGGAAAAGTTTTTTGTGAAATAAAAACGGAAATTTCAATCGAGACGATTGAACCAACTGTGCATCTTGACCTATTTCCTAATAGAATATAAGATGAATATGCAAGATTTATTCTGGGCATTTTTAGTTTTTTCGGCCATCTTAGCTCAGTTGGTAGAGCGGCGGTATCGTAAACCGCAGGTCGTCGGTCCGATCCCGACAGATGGCTCATCATAAAACAAACCTTTGTAAAGGCTTGTTTTTTATTTTACGGACAACAATCGGTGACAGCAAATAATTTTAAAATAATTCATCCGGTTTCGAGATATAGATGATTGGCTGGACATCCGGGTAAGACTAATATACAATATGAAGTTACCCCTCCCAGGAAAAGCTCTGTGGGGTAAACAATAAAATTTTGGAGGTAAGTCATGACTAAAGATAAAAGTAAAGAAGAAATAAAAAAAATAAAAAAAATTGCGAGTGACGTGATTGGGTTTTGTCAAAAAGAGATAGGTGCAGCCAAAAAAGAAGGCAAAGGTTACACCTTCCCTATTTGGATAGGAGCTGAAGAGAATACGTCGGTTTTTAAGGAGGGGGCAGAAGAGGCATTGAAATCGTTTAAAGTGAAATCGTTTAAAATTGTCTGCGAAGAAATTAGGCGGGAAGAAAAAAGGGATGTAATAGGACAGGAAGCGGAAAAAGACGACACTAAATATTACATAGTGTCGCTTAGAAGAAAATAAAAACAATCAAAAACTGAAGTTTTGAGGCCTGATTCTTTTTGAAGGCCTTTTATTTCGTCCATTTTTTATTATATTTATTCTATGCTATAATTTCCCCATGAAAGAAACCATCGAAAAAATTGAGGATCTGAAAGACAGGATACTTGCCGTAAGTGACCGTCTTTGACCTCGCTCAAAAGGAAAAAGAGGTGTGGGAACTGGAGTCTTTGAGTCAGAAAGAAGACTTTTGGAGCGAGCCGGAGAAGGCAGGGAAGATAATGCGGCAAATCGAGAACGGTCGAGAAACGATCGCTTTTTGGAATGGACTCCGGGATGAAGTCGCAAGTTTGGAGGAAATGGCGAAACTCGCGGAAAGTGAGGAGGATAAAGAACTTAAGGCGGAAATCGAAAATAAACTTGCTGAAATCGAGGAAATCTTTCTAAAAAACGAGCATTTGGTCTTTATGAACGGAAAAAATGATCCGTCCAATGCTATCGTGACGATACGCTCCGGGGCGGGCGGAGTGGATGCTCAGGATTTCTCCGAGATGCTGCTTCGGATGTATCTTCGGTATGCGGAAAGAAAAAATTACAAAACGCAAATCACTCATGATTCTCGCGGCGAGGAGGCCGGCATCAAGAGTGCTACTTTTAAGGTTACGGGTAAATATGCTTACGGTTATCTGAAAAATGAAATCGGAGTGCATCGATTGGTACGTTTGTCGCCTTTTAATGCAGACAGCTTGCGTCAAACATCTTTTGCTTCGGTTGAAGTTCTGCCGGAAATCGCTGACAATGCCGAAGTACCGATAAGGGATGAAGAAATCCGCATCGACACCTATCGTTCCTCGGGCGCAGGTGGGCAACATGTCAACAAAACGGACTCGGCGGTACGCATCACGCATCTTGCGACCGGAATCGTGGTAGCGTGCCAGAACGAAAGAAGCCAGATGCAGAACAAAGAGGAGGCGATGAATATGTTGCGGTCAAAATTATATACGCTGAGAAAAGAAGAAGAAGAAAAGGCGAAACGGGATTTGCGGGGAGAATATAAATCGGCAGAGTGGGGAAATCAGATCAGGTCCTATGTTTTGCATCCCTACAAAATGGTCAAGGATCATCGAACCAAAATGGAAACGGCACAGACAGAAGATGTGCTGGATGGAGATATCGAGGGTTTTATCGAGGCGAGGCTGAGGAGTTAATTTTATTTTAGCTATAAAGATGAAAATTAAAGGCTGGCGTTTGGCATTATGGGGATTTTTATCTTATCTTTACTTTTTTGTCTGTCGTTCCCGATGATATAAGGTGCTATCAGAATCATTGTTCTGATGGAATCGGACTTGGCGGTTATTTAGCTATTGTCCTGTATTCTTTTATATTTATTTCTCCTGTTGTTTTCTTGAGGTTGAAGAGGAAAGTGGTCGGTTTGTCGTCTAGCCGGAGAAAATTTGCGGGAGCTGTTTTAAGTGTATTGGTGGTAATATTTATGATATTTGCAACTACGGCTACAATCGATGTTTTGGGTGCGTATTCTCTCGCCTCTCTATCTTTCGTGTCCGCATTATTTTATATTTCTGCCGGAATTTTCTTTTTCTTGAAGGAAAGAAAGGCTGATAAGAAAGTAGTGGAGAGTGCGACTACCTAAAAATAACTTTTTGATGTATAATGGGAGTACGGAATGCATAACTGTTTCGCAATAAAAGCTGCCTAACGGATAACTGATATTTTTTAGCCTAATCTTAACCTAATCTGTAAAAAATATGGAAGAGTGGGTCGAGAATGCGGGGAATTCTCCGGAAAAAAAGAAGAATCCGTTAGAAACTGTTCTGGCGTTGGCAGTTATTTTGCTGATATGCGCGACTTTGTATTATTTCGATAATTTCAGTGTCTTTATGGGGGACAAAAACCCTGAACAGGCCGTAGAAAACAATAAAATCGGAAATGCAATTTCTCTTGATAATCTAAAAATAGAGGCGGAGGACGGGAAGGATATTTCTCAGGTGTTTACGGTTAAGAACGGAGAAATCGAAATCGGGAAGATGAAAGAAGATTTTTATTTTTCCGTTAAACGTTTGGCTCAGGCTGGCAATAGTCTGTTCTTGACTACGAAGCGCGAAGGGGCGGGCGGATATATACCGTTCGAAGATAATTATTCATGTCTCTATAGAATTGATTTGAAATCCGGGCAAATGGAAAAAATATACGGAGAAACAGAGGGTTCCGTGAAGACCATATCTCATGATAGAACTACTCTCGTGGTTGTAAGTACTGATAGTATTGACGGTTCAGTGATATTTAAACTTTACAATCCTGCGCGAAAAGATGAATTTATGTCTTTTGGAATCATGGATAGTAAGTATGATATGGTAGGTAACGTTGTCTTCTCGACGGATGACAGCAAAATGATTTATCAGACGGCGATTTATGATTTGGCTAATAAAGACTACGGGGCTTTTGGAGTAGATATGAGGTCTTTGCAGCAGCAGCAGTTCGACTCTTATGATGTCGCGAAAGTATGGGCGGGAGTCAATTAAAACGATTATCGCTGACGACGAGAAATTCGGCACAGTAATATAAAGAATCTTGTTTGGACCGGATATTTTTAAAACATAATTTTAAAACTATGACAAAAGCTACAAAAATTCAGGAAGCTAAAGCAAAAGGAGAACCATATTACACCAATTCGACTCAGCTGCCGGTAGGATATACTGACGATCTCTTTGAAGCGGTAAGATTGCAAGATCCGTTACAGACCAAATATACCGGAGGAACAGTGCTACACGCTTTTGTAGGAGAGAGACTGCCGAGCGGTCAAGAGGCTAAACTGATCATTAAGAAGATTTTCGAGAAGCATTCTCTGCCTTATCTGTCGCTGACTCCGACTTTCAGCATTTGCCCGAATCATGGCTATTTGGTAGGAGAACATTTTACTTGCCCCAAATGTCTGATTGAACAGCCCTGCGAAGTTTATTCGCGCGTGGTGGGATATTTGCGCCCGGTACAGCAGTGGAATAACGGAAAAGTTTCGGAATATAATGAGAGAAAAGTCTTCAAATTAAAGAAGGCGAAAGCGGAGAAGAAGTAGAAAATCGGACAATGCGGAGAAAATAATGTTTAAAAATTATTTGTTTCTACCGGCCCTGCCTTCTCGATGGGATGTAAGATGCTTATAGCATTGCGTTAATTCGGCATAAGATATAAAGAACCAAAAGATGATACTTTTTGATAACGTTTTTAAACAATACAACCAGAACGGAGCCGCTCTTCATGATATCAATTTCGAAATCAAAGAAGGGGAGTTCGTTTCTATCGTCGGCCAGAGCGGGGCGGGGAAGTCCACGTTGCTCAAGATGATATTTGCCGAAGAAAAACCGACACAGGGCAAAGTTTATATCAAGGGTCGCGATATCACTCAGATCAAGGAAAGCAAGCTGCCCGTGTTGCGTAGACATATCGGCGTGGTCTTCCAAGATTTCAAACTTCTGGACAAAAAAACCGTTTTTGAGAACGTGGCTTTTGCTATGGAAGTTTCCGGCAAGAGTGATCAGGAAATCGAGATTGATGTGCCGCAAGTTTTGGACATCGTCGGTTTGGCAGAGAAAGTCGCCCGCTATCCTCATGAGCTTTCGGGCGGAGAGAAGCAGCGCGTTTCGATTGCGAGGGCATTGGTACACCGTCCGGATATCATTGTGGCGGATGAGCCGACGGGAAACTTGGATATGGTCAACACTTGGGATATCGTGCAATTGCTCACCAAAATTAATCAGTACGGTACTACTGTCATTCTGGCGACGCACAATCACGAAGTGGTAAACCTTCTCAATAAAAGAGTCATTACGATTGACAACGGCAGGATTGCCAAGGACCAGCTTGACCGAGGGAAATATATCATATAAGATTTAACCTGTCATTCTGAGGTACTCCGAAGGATCCCGTTATTACGCGGGACGGAACTGTGAAAAATAGGATTGGGATACAAGAGCATTATTCCTCCCCCACCCTAACCCTCTCCCGATGGGAGAGGGGGCGATATTTACAAAGTCATACACGTATATATAGTCTTTGTGATATAATCTTTATCAATTTTCAGAAACAAAAATGATGTTTTGGAGTAGAAGTTTCAAGAGGCTTATAACTTCAGCCGTTCAGGATTTAACCCGGAACGTTTGGCTGAATATGGCGACCGTTATAATTATCGTGATAGCGCTCTTTACCGTATCTGTAAGCCTGGTAATCGATGCGGTGGGAAATCATACCCTGCAATCTTTCCAGAACAAGATAGATATCTCCATCCAGTTCCAGGACGATGCCAGCGAGGAGAAAATTCTCAGTCTCAAGAAGGATTTGGAAAATATGTCGGAGGTCAAGGGCGTGATTTATGTCTCCAAAGATCAGGCTCTCTTAAGTTTTAAAGAGGCGCATGTGGATGATCAGGATATCAATGAGAGCCTTGAAGAGTTGGGGGATAATCCTCTCTTCGCCGTGCTTAATATAAAGACCAATGAGCTGGGACAGTTTGAGACAGTAGATGATTATATCAAAGGCAATCAGAACTATAAATCAATCATTAAGGAAGTGGACTACGGAGAGAATAAAGACGTAATCGAGAGTCTTTCCAATGCGCTCGATAATGTTCGTCGGGGTATCACCACGCTCACGCTGCTCTTCGTGGCCATCAGTATCTTGATTGCTTTCAATACTATACGATTAGCGATGTATTCGCATCGAGTCGAAATTGAGATTATGCGGCTGGTGGGAGCGAGCAACTGGTATATCAAGCTGCCTTTTGTTATCGAGGGCGCGATTTTCGGGGTGATAGGATGCGCCGTAACCATGCTACTCACTTACCTCTTGTCTGTTTCGCTGTCCGTACGGATGGCACAAATCTTTTCC